>Ga0114966_10004444_pt1 | contig 12051 bp, 10 predicted proteins | sample M_130207_XF_Meta_FD_87029 | JGI IMG/M metagenome (GOLD analysis project Ga0114966, IMG submission 87029) | Freshwater microbial communities from Lake Montjoie, Canada to study carbon cycling - M_130207_XF_MetaG | ecosystem: Environmental > Aquatic > Freshwater > Lake | place: Lake Montjoie...
CAATTCGTCGGTTGATCGAACGGTGAAACGATCCTGTCGCCAGTTGCAACTCTCGACGCAGAAATCCAGATAGCGACCGCTCGGCTCCGGAAAGCCACCCACCCTATATCCATGGGTAATTAGAATAGGCACACGCTCGTAGATGTCGATGGGTTCAAGCGGCCAATCAGGATAGTCAGTCCCTCCAAGAAACGCGGCCTCGCCGATCCGAGGCCGACGAAATTCTCTTCCCTTCTTGGTCTCAAAGAGCATTCGGCACAGGATCACGACCTGATCTTCTTGCTTCCTCGAATCGGCCCAAGATCGCAGTCGCAGAATGGCCTTGTCTCTTCCTTCCTCTTGAAGGGATTTGGCAACGCTCAGATACGGAACGATCTTGAAGTCCCAACCGATCGAAGGGCAGGTTTCAACCGAGATCTCGTCAGCGGCGCGAAGAGCGGGCATGCTCATTGCCAAGGCAAATAGGAATAGGATGGTCTTCATCGTCATTGTGATGACGCGCGGGCGTCTGGTTTCTTAGCCGAGACTTTATGGCTGCGGCCCGACTTGCGCGAGCAGGTCGGAAGCGCAGCACGTTTGATTGAAAAAGGCGTGGTGTGCTGGCTGCATACGAATCGCGGGCTGCTTCTGGCGAGGCCTATCCGCATGTTCGGGGAGGGACGAGCAGTCCCTGCCGGACGAACCAAGTATAGAACAACCAACACACCACATAGATGAGCAAAGAAGTATTGTATTTGGGCCTTGATGTCCATGCCGAAAACATTGCCGTCGCCATCGCCGAGGCGGGCCGTGACGGAGAAGTCAGGAACTATGGAGAGATCCCCAACACCTTTCACAGCGTCGAAAAACTGCTGCGCAAGCTGGGCCATCCAGACAAGGAGCTGAGGGTTTGTTATGAGGCGGGCCCCTGCGGCTTCGTGCTGGCACGCTTCTTGAAGAAGAACGGCATCGCCTGCGATGTCACCGCGCCATCGCTCACGCCCAAAGGATCGGGTGATAAGATCAAAACGGATCGTCGTGATGCTCGCATGCTCGCTCGTCTTCACCGTGCAGGTGAGCTGACCGCTGTGCATGTGCCCGATGAACGCGATGAAGCCATTCGCGACCTTTGCCGTGCCCGCACCGATGCCGTGCAGGATCAGCGCAGCGGACGCAATCAACTCAAAGCCTTCCTGCTGCGCAACGGCTACCGCTACGGTGAGAAGACCTCGTGGAGCGCGGCGCACATGCGTTACTTGCGTGAACTGATCCTGCCGCATCCAGCGATGAAGATCGTGCTCGAAGAGTATCTGCAATGCATTGATGCCGCAGCGGAACGAATCGAGCGACTGGAGGAGCACATGAAGGCCTTGCTCGACGAGTGGCACATGAAGCCCGTCGTGCTCGCTCTCATGGGGTTTAAAAGTTATCAAACTGTCGCCGCCATGATCACCGTCAGTGAAATCGGTGACATCCACCGCTTTCCACATCCACGCCAGCTCATGGCGTATCTCGGTCTCGTGCCAAGTGAAAGCAGCAGCGGTGGCAGCCGCTCTCAAGGCAGCATCACCAAGTGTGGCAACGGCCACCTGCGCTGGATCTTCAACGAATGCGCCCAGCACTACCGCCTGCCGCCGAAAGTCAGCCAGGAACTCACCACGCGACAGGAGGCCATCCCCAAAGCACAACGGCGTCAGGTCATCGAGATCTCCTGGCGCTGTCAGAACCGACTGCATGAACGAGGACGCAAGCTCGCCGCCCGTGGCAAGACACGGCAGAAGGCACAGATCGCCATGGCACGAGAGCTCTCCGCCTTCGTGTGGGAAGTCATGAGAGCGGTGATGCCCAAAGCTGAAGGCACTCAGGCCGCAAGCACCGCACGTCCGCCAAAGGTCACAGAGAGCGCCAGACCAGCCGTGAAGAAGAAAGGCCGCGAGTACACCTTGAAGACCAAATCCGCAGCCTGATCGAGTCACAAAATCCATCAGAACAGCAGCTAAACTCAGAACCAACAGCCCAAGCTTCACACCTTAGAATCAGACTGATCGACGCGGAGGCCAGCACACGAGAGGCGTTATGAGATAAGAGCGACCGCAAGGTCACTTGAGCACTCGAGCCGAGACTGTGAGAACCAGGCCGTGGTGAACAAAAGAAATGCGTTATCCAGCACGCGAATGTCAGCATAACCACCGAAGTGATACGATTCACCCTGGTCGGTCAGTCTGCTTCTGAGGTGAGAAGAATAATCCAAGCAAAAGGTCATCAAAATGACAGCGAACCCACATTCCCACTTGCCAAAACCGGAGCCATATCAACGCCTCGGATCAGGCGACAGCGAGCGGGAATGGAGCGGAGCGACATAGCTTGCCGAAGGCAACCCGAAGGGCAGCGCCGGGGGACGCTGGGAACCATCGGTGCCACGACAGATGCCATACGAGCCGTTGCCTGCATCCGTTTTGTTCACCCTCGTGTTGGTGGTGGAGTTCATATATCGTATGTGCCATCCACCGCTGTTAATGATGACTGTCTCAAGGATCGCAACGGCAATCAGCATGGGAACAAGCAGGAATGCTCGTCCCCAAGTCGTCGGCATCGGGGAAGTTCCGCGAAAGAAGTTAAAACGTGATGCCAGTTTGAAAACACCAACTGCTGGCAAACCCAGGGTGAGTACAATTAGTGAGGCTGTCGCAACAGTGATGGCCATGCTCTCACTCACGGCTGGATGAGCATACCAGATCGCCAAATGCACGAGATAGTAATACACTGCTTCGTAAGCGCAGAACAAGCCAAGGATTCGGAGAAGACTCATTCGACGATCTGCTGCGTAGCAAATCACCGCGATCCTGGCGGCAGCAAAGTAGAACCAAGTCGGATCAATGATGTTATAGGTGCATATCGGGCAAGCAAGGATGATCGTCTGAGCACTCATGAGTTGCGCGGTGGACTCTGTTTCTTGGCCGAACATTGAAGATCATTCACAGATCGTGAGGTTTGTCAGCAGCTTTATAGCCGACAGTTTGACGGCAATATCACGGGTTTTTGTCTTCATGGTGTTGTTTTATCCTCCTATGCCGTACTCGTGCAACAAAAACGCCGAATCTCATTCCAATACTGGATACTGGGAGTGAGCATGAGTAACAAACCGGAACCAAACTGGTGGATAGGCTACGCGGTGTGGTGCGGCTGAAGCAGGCTATGTGCAGTGGTACAAGCGCTACGCCCTCTTCCAAGCACCGGTGACAGGGCGGATGAGCACCCACAGGAGATGGGGGCCGCCGAGGTAGAGATGATTTTACCCATCTGGCCGTAAACAAGCAGGCCGGTCCAAAAAGCGGCGCGCCATTTCCTCGCGTTGGACATCGTCCCCAGCCTATGCTATCCGCACGGCCCATGTTTTCCGCCCGCACCCTCGTTTCGGTCCTAGCCCTTGCTCCCGCGTTTCTCGGCGCTGCGGAGAAGATTGATTTCAATACGCAGATCAAGCCGCTGCTCGAAGGGGCTTGTACGCATTGCCATGGTGAGAAGGAGGACAAGGGTGACTTCCGGATGCACACGCTGGAGGACATGAAGAAGGGCAATGAAAATGGCCCAGGCCTGACTCCCGGCGATCTGAAGAAGAGCTCCATCTACACGACGCTGCTACTGGCACCTGAGGAGGATACGGCGATGCCACCGAAGAAGGAAGGCCTGCTGGAAAAGAGTCAGATCGAGGTGATCAAGGCCTGGATCGAGCAAGGGGCGAACTGGCCAGCGGGAGTGGTGCTGGAGCAGACACCGCGCATCAAGTTCGAGAAGCACATCCAACCGATCCTGGAACAGAACTGCGTGTCCTGCCACAACCCCGACAAGGCGAAGGGCGACTGGATCCTCACGACGAAGAAGGAAGCCTTCAGCACGGGTGAGAACGCACCGAACATCGTGGCCTTTGATTTGAAGAGCGCGATTTATCACGTGACGACGCTGGCGGCCGATGAGGACGACTTGATGCCGCCGAAGAAGAGCGGCGGCCCCTTGAGCAAGGAGGACATCAACTTCCTCAAGCTGTGGATTCAGCAAGGCGCACCGTGGCCGGATGATCTGAAACTGACCGCGAAGGAAAAGAAAGCCCCCGGCACGAACAACCCGGACAACCTGGAACTGGTGAAGAAGATTCACGCCTTCATCGTGCAGACCTCGAAGGAGAAGAAGGAAGCGGAGATGAAGCCGTATGATTCGAAGATTCCGAAGACGGGCATTCCTTTCAGCATGGTGGCGATCAAGGGCGGCGAGTTCCTGATGGGCAGCCCTGAGAGTGAGGCGAATCGTGGCGATGACGAAGGCCCGCAGGTGAAGAAAGCGATCAAGCCGTTCTGGATGGGCAAGTATGAAGTGACGTGGGATGAGTATGAGCCCTTCCAGCTCACGAACATGGGCCGCAACAAGGATGGCTCCCGGCAGGTGTGGAAGCCCACGGACAAGCCCGAAGATCTGATCTCCCAGCCGACTCCGCCGTATCAGCCGATGGATTTCGGCATGGGCCGTGAGCACATGCCTGCCATCTGCATGACGCAGCATGCGGCGAACAAGTACTGCCAGTGGCTCAGTGCCCAAACAGGACATTTTTATCGCCTGCCAACGGAAGCGGAGTGGGAATACGCGGCTCGTGCCGGCACGAAGACGGCGTATTTCTTTGGCGACGATGCCGCACAGCTCAAAGAGTATGCGTGGTACTTCGACAACGCTCCAAACTTCCAGTACTCGAAGGTGGGAGCCAAGAAGCCGAACCCGTGGGGCCTCTACGACATCTACGGCAACGTCTGCGAATGGTGCTTGGATCAATACACGCCGACCACACCCGCCGCCTCGATCCTCGGCAACGCTTGGGTGCCATCGAAGACTGCCTATCCGCATGTCGCGCGTGGTGGCACCTATGATGATGATCCCGAACTCTGCCGCAGTTCCGCTCGCAAGGCATCCGATGCACTCTGGAAGCAGCAGGATCCCCAACTTCCGAAGAGCATCTGGTATCTGACCGATGCGACATGGCTGGGCTTCCGCATCGTGCGTCCGCTGGAGATTCCGACAGTGGAAGAGATGTTCGCAGCTTGGAACAACGGTGTGGCGAAAGAATAAGATTCGCCGCCATTGGAATCGGAAACGAGTCGCTGAATCACAGCGGCTCGTTTTTTTTGCTCGCCATGACTGTAGAACTACGCTCATGCTGCCGTTTGCTCCGGCTCCTTTTCCACCATGACTACCCCAACCTCCTCTGCACCCAAAGGCGCTGTCGCCGCCCTGATCGCCGCTTTCCTCGGCTGGCTCTTTGATGGCTTTGAAATGGGCTTGTTCCCGCTGATCGGCAAACCGGCGTTGCAGGACTTGCTGCCTAATGCGCTGCCCAAGGCACATTTGGACTGGTTCACCGTGATCATCGCCGTTTTTCTCGTGGGCGCTGCGACGGGTGGCGTGCTTTTTGGCTGGTTGGGAGACAAATTGGGCCGCGTGAAGGCGATGACCTTGGCTATCTTCACTTATGCCATCTTCAGCGGCCTGTGTGCCTTTGTTACCGAAGCGTGGCACTTCGCCGGTTTGCGCTTCATCGCCTCTTTAGGCATGGGTGGAGAGTGGGCTCTCGGTGTGGCCTTGGTGAATGAAATTTGGGGTGGCAAGAATCGCGCCTGGATCGCCGGGATGATCGGTGCTGCTTCGAACATTGGCTTTCTGCTCACGGGTTTGATCAGTTGGAAGCTGAATGCCAGCTTGGATGTCGTCACCGGCTGGATCCACGCCATCGGTTTGTCACCTGAGAACACGGATTACCTTCTCCACAACCGTGCTTGGCGGTTTATTGCCGTCAGCAGCGCCCTTCCGGCATTGATCAACTTTTTCATCCTGATCTTCGTCCCCGAATCCCACAAGTGGGAGGCAGAGAAGAAATCCGGCAGCACCTCGCACTGGGCTACCATGGATCTTGTGGGTGTGTTGATTGCCTGCATCGCAGCCTTGGGTATCATTTATATTTGGTCGCCTATGGTTTCGGTGAGTGGTGCGGTAGCAGGCTTGGCAACTGTGGTAGGACTTGCCATCGCGCTTTGGGGTTATTTGCATCCGATGCGGCAGTACATGTCCCGCTCAGTCGCCTCTGGCAGCACCCAGTCAGCCGATCGCACCACCATCATGTGCAACCTGCTCATCGGTGCCGGCTTGGCGGCGGTCGCATTGCTCGGCACGTGGGGTTCTGCACAGCAGGCTGCCCGCTGGGCTTCTGATCTGGCACCGAAGGGTAGCACGTTGCCCGTCATTGATTATGTCGTCATCGCCACGGCCTTGGGGGCCATCGTGGTGACGCTGATCACGCCGTTTATTGCAGACAAACTAGGCCGACGTGTGACCTACACGCTCCTTTGCGCGGCCAGCCTTGCCGCCTCGCTCGGCTTCTTCCGCATCAACGTTCCGTTTGTGGAGGCTGTTGTGCCATCTACGCTGCTGATAAGCGCCTTTCTTCTCGGAGGCATCACTGCCTCGTTCTATGGCTTCTTTCCGCTCTACTTCCCGGAACTCTTTCCTACCAGCGTGCGTGCTACAGGCCAGGGCTTCTGCTTTAATTTCGGCCGACTCATTGCTGCCATCGGCGCCCTCCAACTTGGCAACCTCATGAGCATGTTCAACGGTGCCAACGTCACGGCATCGCAATCCGCTGCCAATGCCTACTCGGTGCTCTCTTGCATCTACCTCTTGGGAATGGTGCTAGTCTGGTTCGCGCCAGAAACAAAAGGGCGCTCGCTCCAATAGTAGCGGGCACCCACGACCACTCGAAAAGAATCTTTTCTTGCCTTCCGGCTCTTTATGTATAATAATACACTCATATTAACCTCTCACAAATAAGAAGCTATTGAATTAAAGATGTAATAAATTATGGAATGTATGATTTTATCTTGATCCTTTCTTTGGAACTGATTATATTACCTGCAATTCGAGATTTTACCCGAACCCATAGCTCTAAGGAACCAAATCCATGACCAACGGCACCAAAAACCCAGCCAAAGACCACGCCAAACTGGCAGATTTCATTCTGTTCAGTCAGCGTGAGTTCCTGCTGAACCTCTCCCGCGAGCTAAACCGCGACAATATCTCCTTCGCACAGTTCTTCCTACTTGGTTACCTTGCCACGTCGAAGGAAATGACCATGACGGACATTGCTCGGAAAATGGGCCACTCGACGGCCGCCGCCACCGGTCTCGTGGATCGTCTTGAAAAACTTGGTTACATGGAACGCACCCACGCCGTGGATGACCGCCGTAAAGTGCTTGTTCGCATCACTTCCCGTGGCATCGAACTCGTCAGCCGTCTGCGTGACGAACTGCAAAACCAGATTGCCGACGCTATGAGCGAAACCGCTTCCGAGGACGCCGCCAGCTTCATGTCTTCTTATCGCACGATGAGCACCGAAATGGCCCGCTAAGCTTTTTCTAGATCCCAAGATTCTACGAAGGCGCACGGTTTAATCCGTGCGCCTTTTGATTTTGCATGGCAGAACAACACTATGGATGATGCCCTGTGGATGACTTTCCCTGCTCTCGAAGCCCTGCCAGGTTTCGCACATCGCTTCACGCTCCGTCATCCTGATGTTGATGTGAATGCGGAACGTGCGGTGGTCGTGGATCGCCTATGGGACTGGCATCGTAACCAAGCGAAAGAACACGGCTTTGAAAGCACCTCTCTCTGCATTGCTGAACAGGTGCATGGCCGTGAAGTGGCGGTGATTGATTCACCCCAAAAAGAAAGCGCAATCGGCGCGGACGGCCTGATTTCCAATTCGGCCGGGTTGGTCATCGGTATCTATGTCGCCGACTGCTGTGCCGTTTATCTCGCCGCTCCGCACACGGGCGCTTTCGGCGTGGTGCACTCCGGCAAAAAAGGCACCGAACTCGGCATCACGACGCATGCGATCGAAAAAATGCAGGAGCACTTCGGTTCCCGGCCAGCAGACATTCACGTCCAACTCAGTCCCTGCATTCGTCCGCCCGCTTACGAGATCGATTTTGCCGCGCAAATTCGCCAACAAGCTCTAGATGCAGGCATTCCTGCCACGCAGGTTCACGATACCGGCCTCTGTACGTCTTTGGATTTGCACCGCTTTTATTCCTACCGCATGGAAAAAGGCCGCACCGGGCGGATGCTTGCTCTGCTGGGACGCCCAGCCTGATACACCATGACTTTCCATTCACCTGCCAAAATCAATCTGTGGCTGCGCATCCTCGGCAAGCGTCCTGACGGCTTTCACGAGGTGCAAACTCGCCTCTGTCGCCTCGCTTTAGGGGACACCGTGGAACTCGAACACCTCGGCGTTGGCTCTCAAGTCTCCCTGACATGCTCCGATCCCACCGTTCCTCTCGATGAATCAAATCTAGCCATGCGCGCCCTGCGTGCTTTTGAAAACCGCACAGGGAAGCATTCTTCATGGCGCATTCACTTGGAGAAAAAAATCCCCGCAGGTGCAGGTCTCGGTGGTGGCAGCAGCAACGCTGCCACGGTCTTGAACGGAGCCAATCAACTCGTGGGTTCACCGCTCTCCTTGGCCGCACTGATTGAGTTGGGTTCCCAAATCGGATCAGATGTCCCCTGCTTTCTCCTCGACAGTCCGGCAGCCGATGGCGCTGGTCGCGGCGAACAAGTCACCCCTGCTGAATTTCCCTGGCATCTGCCGCTCGTATTGATCAAGCCCCCCTTTCCGATCCCCACGCCGTGGGCCTACAAGCGCTGGGCAGACTCCAAAGAAATCCCCGGCATCTTCTACGCGCCGCAGCTTTGCCCCTGGGGCGCGATGGTGAACGACCTTGAGCGTCCCGTCTTCGAAAAATTCATTCTGCTGCCCACCATGAAAAACTGGCTTCTTGAGCAAGGTGAAGTCCGTGCCGCCCTCATGTCCGGCTCCGGCAGCACCATGTTTGCGATCACTCATACTCCAGCCCAAGCGGCAGACCTGGCCACAAAGGCCCGCGAATGGTGTGGCGATACCGCTTGGATTCAGGCCACCACGACTGCCAATTAAAGCATCGATCTTCTTCGGCAAAAGTTTAGGGCCGGACGGCTCCCGATTCCGTCCGACCCCTGGTTTAATCAACTTCAACTAAGATCCTGCGGTGAGGCAGGGTTTCAGTGAATAACCAATCACTCTCAAGACCCAGTTGATGGAGGGCTGATCCTCGCATAAACTGTTGATGGCTTTAGTGTGGCCTCCTTGAGGATCGTTGAAAAAAGTTCGGAACTATTTTCCCCTGCGTTGAACTGCGGATAATAACCGCTCGTTTGAATCCCATGCCGCTCCCCGAACTCACCGCCGAAGAACACGCCATCTATGAATGGCAGATGTGGGTGCCGGGCGTGGGTGAAGAAGGCCAGCGCAAGCTCAAGGTTGCCTCGGTGTTGATCTCGCGCGTCGGCGGCTTGGGTGGTCTCGTTGCCTTGGAGCTGGCAGCCGCAGGCGTGGGAAAACTCGTGTTGGCGCACGGCGGCCCATTGCAGCCGTCCGACTTAAACCGCCAGTTGCTGCAAACCCATGATCACATCGGCAAGCCGCGCATCGAGTCCATTGTGCGGCGTTTGCAGGAATTGAATCCGCGCTGCGAAATCATCGGTGTGCCTGAGAATGTGAGCGAGGTCAATGCAGACGCACTCGTCGCGCAGGCAGACATCGTGGTGGATGCCGCACCGCTTTTTCAGGAGCGGCTGGCACTCAATGCGGCCGCAGTGCGAGCACGCAAGCCCATGGTCGAATGCGCCATGCACACCCTGGAGGCGAGTGTGACGACCTTTGTGCCCGGCAAGACCGGCTGTCTAGCCTGCTATGTGCCGGAAGTGCCGCCCACATGGACGCGGCAGTTCCCCGTCTTCGGTGCTGTCTCAGGCACGGTCGCGTGCATCGGTGCCATGGAGGTGATTAAGCTCATCACCGGCATCGGCGACACGCTGTGCGGCCACATGCTCTCCATGGATCTCGCGACGATGCAGTTCCGCAAAGTGAAGCTCCCGCAGCGTACCGACTGCGCCGTGTGTGGCTCCGTTTGAAACCACACCGGCTGGCTGCCACACCACACTGCACCCACCGCAGCCTGATCCAGCCTCAGTCTGAAATCCTTTCCGTGCCTTCCGTGTGTTCCGTAGGCCGTCTCAAATCACTTCGCCACGTAATCCACCACGCAGACCTTATCCAGCACCGGCTTCAGCTTCGCCACAAAGGCCTGATGCTCCGCATGCGGCAGGTAGGCATCCAGCCCCGCCTTGTCCGCAAAGGTCACAAAGAAGCAGTGTGTGAAGCCATCGTTCAGGCCCTCTGGACTCACATTCGTGCCCCACTCATAGCCCTTCACCGTGTCGATCTTCTTCGCCAGTTCACCAAAGGCCGTTTCGATCGCCTGCACCTGCTCCGGCGTCGCGCTGTCCTTAAACTTAAAGAACACAACGTGGCGGTAAGGGGCGTCGGCGGCGGTGGCGGGGGTGGACATAATGGTGAAGAGAAGAGTGAGGGTAAAAAGAACGAACTTCATGGTCAACGAGACTGTCGCAGGGAGGAGATTGCGTCAATATTTCAAACAGGTTGCACCGTGGCACCGTGCATGCTCCTTAACCGCTCTTATGAGCCATTGGGACCGCTTTCAAAAATACTTCGTCCGTTACTCTCACCTTGGGTTTTCCATCGACATCAGTCACATGGGCTTCGAGGACAGCCTGTTCACCACACTGGCTGGGCCGATGGATGCCGCGTTCAAGGCCATGCGCGAGCTCGAAGCCGGTGCCATCGCCAATCCCGATGAGCAGCGCATGGTGGGCCACTATTGGCTGCGTGATTCGAAGCTGGCGCCTACCGCCGACTTGAAACAGGAAATCGACGAAACACTCGAATCAACGCTGAAGTTCGCCGCCGATGTGCATGCGGGTGTGATCAAAGCCGCGAACGGCAAAAAATTCACGCGTGTGCTGGTCGTCGGCATCGGCGGCTCGGCACTGGGGCCGCAACTCGTCGCCCAAGCGATCACCCCGGCCAACCCGCCGCTGGCGATCGCGTTTTTTGACAACACCGATCCAGACGGCATGGACCGCGTGCTTGCCCAGATCGGCGATGAACTGGCCACGACCCTCACGCTCGTCATCTCCAAATCCGGCGGCACAAAAGAGACGCGAAATGGCATGCTCGAAGCCGAAGCCGCCTACAAAAAGGCCGGGATCGACTTCGCGAAGCATGTCGTGGCGGTGACCGGTGACGGCAGTGAACTCTACAAGCATGCCAAGGCGCAGGGCTGGCTGGCTCGTTTCCCGATGTGGGACTGGGTGGGCGGACGCACGAGCATCATGAGCGCCGTGGGCACCATTGCCGCTGCCTTGCAAGGAGTGGATGTACGCCAGTTCCTGGCTGGTGCTGCAGCGATGGATGCTGAGACGCGCCAACGCCCTGCACGTGAGAATGCCGCGATGCTGCTGGCGCTGATGTGGCATCATGCCGGCAAGGGCAAAGGCTTGAAGGACATGGTCGTGCTGCCTTACAAGGACCGGCTCGTACTGTTCAGCAAATACCTCCAACAGCTTGTCATGGAAAGCCTTGGCAAAGAGCATGACCTTTCCGGTGCCGTGGTGAATCAGGGCATCGCCGTTTATGGAAACAAAGGCAGCACGGACCAGCATGCCTATGTGCAGCAGCTCCGCGACGGCGTGAACAACTTCTTCGCCACTTTCATTGAGGTGCGTAAGGCCCGCGACGCTGCCCCATTCGAGGTCGAACCCGGGTTCACCAGTGGTGACTACCTCCAGGGCTTCCTGCGCGGCACCCGCAAGGCGCTGGTAGAGAAAAAACGCGAGTCCATCACCCTGAGCATCGAGGAGATCAATGCCTTCAGCCTCGGCATGCTCATTGCCTTGTTTGAGCGTGCCGTCAGCTTTTATGCTAGCCTAGTCAACGTGAACGCCTACCACCAGCCCGGCGTCGAAGCTGGCAAAAAGGCCGCCACGGAGTTCCTCAAACAGCTCGCGCAAGTGCGTAGCGCGCTCAACAGCACCGGTGTCACCGCCGCCGATCTGGCTGTCAAACTCGGCATCGAC
>Ga0114966_10004447_pt1 | contig 12047 bp, 11 predicted proteins | sample M_130207_XF_Meta_FD_87029 | JGI IMG/M metagenome (GOLD analysis project Ga0114966, IMG submission 87029) | Freshwater microbial communities from Lake Montjoie, Canada to study carbon cycling - M_130207_XF_MetaG | ecosystem: Environmental > Aquatic > Freshwater > Lake | place: Lake Montjoie...
TGGATTTCTTGGATTTCTTAGATTTCTTGGATTTCTTAGATTTCTTGGATTTCTTAGATTTCCTTCTACCACCAGTAAAGGGTAATTGAGCAAATCCTTCATCAAGTTTATAAACTATATAATCACTGTCAATAGTAAATTCGCCGTTTTCAAATGTGTAGGGAACAGCTAAAGTTAGGTTTCGTTTTTGTGGGCCAATTGTACCAGCCTTAGTAAACATAAACTTACTAGTGTCTTTATTAGTATAATAATAGGTTCCATACTCTTTTAGCCCCTGGTTGCCATCTTGTGTTATTTTTATGTTATATTTACTATCTTTATCCATAACCGATTCTAACTCGTTTAAACTAAATGTTGTAATTTGTTGACCTGACATCTTTTATATATTTATATAAAGATAAAATTAGTATTTTATATAAATATTCATTAACGAACGTATTTACCAACTCTCGCAAATGAATCTACAACAAAAATGATAAATATTCCTAAAAACGAATACAAAACGACTTCTTCTGTAACATTATTTGCTTTTTCATCTTGTTGTTCTTCGAGTAAATTTATCATATAATTAATCTTCTGTAATAATAAGTCGTTATTAAAATTTCCATCAACGTTTACATTTGCGGAAGCAGGTGGTGGTGTATTTGTTTGACTTTTACTATTATAATATTGTCTATTGTTTGGATTATTATAGCCAGGTAACATTTTTCTGTAATATTCTTCTGCGTTATTATCGTTACCATAATTCGAGTCAAAATTGTTTAAATCTAAATTATCATTTGTTCTCTCTTGATAAGTTGATTCGGGTGATTTTCCTAATACTCTTATATTATTATCGCTATTTGAAGACATATTTCCCATTTGTTCTATATTACTTCCTTGCTCAATTTTCTTTCTTTGAGCACCAATTGATTCAGGTTTAGGAGGAGGATTAAATTCACCTAAACCGGATTCATCGTCATTTGAGAGATTATCGTGAATTTGTTGTAAAACGTTATTTACTTTATTTGTATCAAAGTTTTCTTTAGGATATCTTTTTTGTGTTTTATTATGTGCTTGTTTTTTTTTAATATAATCATTCTCACTATTTTTAGAATCATTATTATCATCAAATGGTGCGGCATACATTGCTAAAGACATTCTCTTAATAAAAAATAAGATAATAATTTAAAAAAGACACTGAATTTTATTAAACAATTAAATAAATATATTATTCATTTTTAAAATAAATTATATAAGAATATTTATATAAATGGACTTTAAGTTAGTTGATAAAAAAAATATGGGAGTTGTTTCTCTTTTATTGCTTGTTATAATTTTGAGTCAAGCTAGATTCTTTAATTTTTTAATTGATACAGCTTTAGGAAGAGCATTTTTAATTGCCTTTATAATATTTATTAGTTGTTGCCATAAAATAATGGGTGTTGTTGGGGTTTTATTAATTATAATAATGTTTAACAGAAGTCAAATAGGAATTTTAGAAGGTTTTGATGTTGGACAAATAAAAGACGCTGTTCAAGCTAAAATACAATCAAAACAGATGGATGCTTGTGGTAATGATACTACTACTTCTTCTACAACTTCTTCTACAACAAGTTCTACACCTACAACAACTTCTACAACAACTTCTTCTACACCTACAACAACTTCTAGTACTGATGCTTGTGGTAATCTTACTCCTACTCAACAACAAAATTTAACCGCTTTACAGAGTAAAGCACAAGCAAAAGAAGGGTTTGACATAATAGGAACAGAAAGTCGTCTTAAAACTGGTAAACAATCTAATTCTATATCGGTGAATCATAAAAATAGAACTAGTGAAAATGTATTACCATTTGAAGAAAATATTTTTTCAACATCCAATTATTCTAAATTTTAATTATGAAAAAATTATATAATTATATTATAGTAAATGAAATCAAAATTATACTGGGAATTTATACACTTTTTAAAACACATTGTTGTATTTTTACTATTAATTATAGTTTTTTACATATTTTTTTACATAATTAATTATTTATATAATTATTCGTTTTCAAGTGTTGAACCGTTTTCTTTACCAGGTATAAAGATTGAGATAGAGCCACCCTCAAAAATGAAAGAAGCATATAGACCTTATTTAAGGAAAGCACGTTTATATTCAGAAGAATTTTTTAATGATTCAAATAACTATGTTACAAGATTTTTAAGAAAATCCGGATTATATTAATTTTGTTAATTTTGTTAATGGTTTATTTATTTTAAAATAATAAAAATATATTATTTTAATATATGACTAAAGATAAAAATATTAAAGAACAAAATGGAGGTTTCTCTTCTATTACAAATAGTTTGAGTTATATTAATCAACATGTAATATTTTTAAATAATAATAAATTTTTTGCGGGTATTGTTATGATTATGCTTAATATTGGATCCAAATTTATAATGGTTGAATTTAGTAAATCAACACAAGAATACATGAAATACACTGTTTGTAAGCAAATATTAGTATTTGCTATGTCATGGATGGGTACTCGTGACATTTATACTTCTCTTGGATTAACAGCAATTTTTACTATATTGTCTGAATATTTATTCAACGAAGAAAGCCAGTTATGCGTTGTTCCGCCCGAATATAGAGTATTACATAAATTAGCCGATACAAATAATGATGGTATTGTATCAGACACAGAATTAAACGCTGCTATAGCTCTTTTAGAAAAGGCTAAAAAAGATAAACAAAAAAAAGAGCAAAAAGATGCTTATTTAAAGTTTGATTATAAACAATATAATTAAATTATATACTTGTAATAGTTTTAGATGTAAATATTTTATAACTAATTATTTTATTTATAAAATTTGTATTAACGATTTTTTCTTGTTCTATTGTTACCATATCTGTTATTGCTATATTTACTATTACTATTGCTATATTTGTTATTGTTACTATATTTATATTTATCACTATCTTTACTATTTTTAGAATTATTTGATAATGGTTTATCTAATAAGTTATCGTAAACAGGCGGAATTGAATATTTTAACCCTGCTAATTCAGCATAAATTTTTTTAATTTTATTTCGCTTATTTCTACATTTTGCTGTAATGTAATCAAAATTAGATAATTTATCACCTTTTTGTAATTCTAAATCAATCGTAATTTGATATGATATATTTGAATTTTTAAAATTGGATAAATTTTGCATTATACCATTTACTTGTGAATTTGTCAAATTTTGTAAATTTTGCGCGTTATTTAAATTTAATAAGGCTTGATAATATTGATTATTTGGATTCAAATATGTTGATGTGTTTAAATAACCAGATTGATTCATATTATTAAAAGGCTGATTTTGCTGATTCATATTATTAAAAGGCTGATTTTGCTGATTCATATTATTAAAAGGCTGATTTTGCTGATTCATATTATTAAAAGATTGATTTTGTGGATTCATATTATTAAAAAGTTGATTTTGCTGATTAATTTGATTGAGCTGGTTAATTTGATTCATTTTATTTTGCTGATTGAGTTGACCAATATAATTTGGTTGAATTTGTTGCCCTCCAGATTGTGGTATTGAAGGTTGAACACCTCTTTGTCCCGGTGGTCCACGCATATTAGTATCAATAATAAGTTTATATCTATCATATCTTGGTTCAGTTGCTAGAGCATCATAACCATTTTGTCCAGGTTGATATTGCCATATGTTATATCTATATTGCCCAATATATCTCCTCCACGTATTAAAATAATAATTTGTATAGCGTTGAGAAGCTGGATTGATTTGTAATATTAAATCGTTTAGTGGGCGAAAAAGATTCATAAATAGTCTCATAAATCTACATTCGTTTGTTTCACCTTGACCCATATAATTCCATCCTGGATTCCTACCTTGGATCATATTATTTGGATCAGGTGGATTAGTGTTTATCAAATTTCTAATTTGAGTATCAAATTCGCGACCTATCTGTTGTACTGAATTATCTATAACCGTAAAAATTTGTTGTAAGAACGTACAACGTGCTTTTTGTTGTATTGTTAATCCTACATAAATAAAGGCATATAAAAAAAATATTATATGTAATGGTGGTAATAAAGCCATGTTATTACTAAAAATTGAAACTTGATACATGAGATTATTATTTACATTATTATAATAGGTAAAAGTAACTAATTCATAATGTTGGCGCGCTCTATATAAAAACATATAATGCTGAAATTCTTGACCTGGAGCAGTTGGATTAAATAGTTCAGGAATTACACCACGGTATATTTCTAAACCGTCGTTGTTGGCTCTTTCATTTATTACAAAAATATTTAGTAAAAGTGTTTGCCTTATTGCTTTGATTGATAATTCGTCACCCCAATAATTAGGACTATTAATATAAGCTCTTATTTCATTATTGTCATTTGGGTCCAGTGTTTGAAAAGGATTCGTTAAATCATTATTAGGTCTTTGCCTAATAGGTCTTATTAAAAAAATGCTATTATTATTATCAAACCAATTTTGTAAAATATTATTATATAAATTTACATATTGTCTTTCATTCATATTATTTAAAAAATCTTGTTCAGCAACCGCTCTAAATTGATTAGCAGCTTCATATTGAAATTCCTCGTTTAAGTCATTAATAGATTGATTAGGACCCATAAATAAGTCAGCTGTTAGACCAGGATCAATTAAAATATTGCCAATTAAATAATCAGCTACAACATTTCTTAAAATAGCTTGTGTAAAATTTTGGGTCAAACCATATTGACCATTTTGTATTCTTGGATTTGCTGTTAAATTATAATAATTTATTCCTTGAGAAACTGATTCAAAAAAACAATTTCCGTCACCTTGGTTTAATATAGTTCTTAACCCTCTAACAGAATCACTATATGCGGTTTGTGATATATTACCAGAACCAAATACAATCTTAATTTTTGTTGTGTTATCATAAAATGTTTGTATCATATTTTTGTATTGAGGTGTCATTAACTTGTAAACTTCATTACATAAAAAATATAAATTATAATTAGTAATAAAATTACTTCCTTTAATTGTATAATGACCAAAATAATCTCTTAAATGATTTGTTGTGACAATTGATTGATTTAACTGGTTGTGACTTAATAATGCGATAGCATTGCTTTCTTCGACTTGCTGAGGATCGTTTGCTATTTGAAGTTGATTTGGTATGGCACTTGCGTTTGTATTATTTGTGGCATTATTTAATAATGGCTGTAATGGCACATTCGCATTTAATAAATCTAAAATTTGTTGTACTGACATACCATAATTATCAATAAGAAATTGTATTTGTTGTGATGATAAAACTTGTGGTTGTTGGGCAATTTGTAATTGGTTGACTGGTTGTAATGTGTTTACTGGTTGAAATGGATTGCTGGGTTGAAATGGATTACTAGGACCAATTTGTAATGGATTACTAGGACCAATTTGTAATGGATTACTAGGACCAATTTGTAATGGATTACTGGGTTGCTGACCTTGATTAACAAGTTGCTGTTGAAATTGTTGTATTTGTTGTACTTGTTGTATTTGTTGAGGTGTTATTGTTCCTTGTGCAGTGTTTTGCCCTGTTGACCCTGGTTGTTGTGTTACACCAGTATAATTACTTCCATATCTTACACTAGCTGGTAATTGTGTAACGTTATTATTATTAATCATGTTTGTAAGTATACTATTAAACAAATATGGATTATTATTTCTAATGTTATTTAATTTCCCGATGTCAATTAATTTTTTATCAATTTTCCAGTTACCTCTAACCCATTGCATGTCAGCTATAGAATATATTTGACCACCTATGGAAATATTACCGCCAATAGGAAATAAATTTTCTAATGTTGTTTCAATATTGTCATCAATAATGCCTTCATCCGTGGCTTCAAGTAATGTTATATTTTTTTTAAGCCCGTGATGATTTATTAATGAATCAAAATATCCTTTTATACAAAATTGAGGTTTTCTAATCTCTGGTGGTACTTCATCGATTAAATTTTGTTGTAATTTTACTAATGGGTCAAAATATATTTTATTATCTGTGCTTATTTTTGGGAATGTATAATAAGGTTTATAATTTATAATTTGAAATCCTGGAACACTTGTATTTATTATAATATTTAATTCATTTGGAATTAATGTTTGTATTGCGCTCAATATTGCGGCTTGTTGTGTTGGATTTAAATTTGCCATTGCGTTCGGGTTATTTGGATTACTTGAATTACTTGGATTACTTGATTTATTTGGATTAATAGTAGTTGGTTGATTATTCGGGTCTATTGGAATTCCTAATTTATTTGCTGCGGCGTATTGATTTTGAGGTTGTTGAGGTTGATTTTGAATTTGCTGAGCTTGACTTTGAGTTGATTTCTTTTTACTTGAAGAAGAAATAACGCTTGATATTGGAAGACTAGAATTGCTTGATGAAGAACTAGAATCATCGCTTGATGAAGAACTAGAATCATCGCTTGATGAAGAATTGACAGGTATAACCCTTCTAGGTCTAAAATGTGAACCATCAACAACATCGGGTGAAAATGATACGTTCCTTCCTGGGTTTCTTCTTGTTCTATTACCAATTGGAGCACTACTTGGTCCACTTCTTCTAGTAGAAGCTACACGAGATGCTAATGCTGGTGACCTTGTTACTCGAGATGCTAGTACTGGTGACCCTGTTACTGGCGAACCTACTACTGGTGAGCCTACTACTGGTGGGTCTGTTACTCGAGATGCCATTGGTATCCCTCTTCTATCAAATTGTCGAACATTTGCTTCGGATAATTCAACAATTGGTGCCCCGTTTCTATCCAGTATACTTCCTCGAACAACACGGGACATAGGTGATACAGGAGAACCAGGGTCATTATTATTATTGTTATTGTTGTTATCATTGTTATTATTATTGTTATTATTATTATTATTGTTGTTATTATTATTATTATTGTTATTATTATTGTTGTTATTACGGTTATTATTACGGTTATTATTACGGTTATTATTACGGTTACTACGAATAGTATTTATATTTCTACTAGAATTTTGTGGTGGTAAGTTCCAAGCATTCCTTGGGAGGGGACGAAGTAGTGATGGACTGAAAGGTTGGGGTTGTGGTTGTGCTTGTTGCTCTTGCTGTTGCTGTTGTAATTGTTGTATTCTATTATTTAGGTCTGGATTTAAATCTATTAATTGTGTATTAAAATCAAAATTGCCTCTACACACAGGACATCTACAATTTTGTAAAGTGTTGCCTTGAGGACCATTACAGTTTTGTTGTAAGCAGTTTCTATGAAATCTATGACGACAAAAACTTATTTCTACTGGGTTTAAATTTGTATCATACAATCTTTCATGACAAATAGGGCACAATGGCGGATCTTCACCATCAACTTCTGGTTGCCCTGTTATATCGTATAATGTTAATTGTGTTAATGGAGGTTCTGGTTGTGGATTCATTTATTCTATTACATTATCAATATAATTTAAAATTGATTTATATTTTTAAATACTAAATTTATTCATTCAAAAATAAATAAAAATGATGATTATGAAAATCGAAAATCTGGTTCCGGGTTCAGTAGTAAAAAGACCCTCAAAAATAATTAAATCGCCATACGTAGCTGATGTAAATATTAATAATACCGAGTTTTTAGCTCATACTGCCGCGCTTGGCTGTTGTGGTTTATGTGATACAGGTGCATCTATTTTATTAGCACCATTAAATAATACTTCTAAGAAACCTAAAAAAAATAAAGAAGACACTATAAAGTGTGTATACAGCGCTCAATTATCTGTTATTATTGAAAAAGGCAATGAAATAATTATTGGAATTCATCCTAAATTAGCAGAACAATTAGTTGAAAATTGTCTAATTAAAAACTATTTATCATGTTTACAAGATTGTAAAAAATATAGGAGAGAAACCGCCTTATTTGTTGAAAACAAAGTTGATTCGCGATTTGACTTTACTGGAATGGATAAGAATAATATTCCCTTCATTATGGAAGTAAAAAATGTACCACTTGCCGATTATGAAGACCTTTGTCTTAAAGACCGGAAGAAAATGAATTATGATGAACGGTCCTACGACTCTAAAATCGCGTATTTTCCGGATGGATATCGAAAAAAGAGCACCGACCCTGTAAGCCCTCGCGCTTTAAAACATATTCGCGAATTAACGCTAATTAAAAAAGAATCAATTACTCGTTGTATAATGTGTTATGTTATACAACGAACCGATGTAGACCGTTTTCAGCCGTCCATTATAGACCCTGAATATAGACAAGCTTTTAAAGAGGCTGTTGAAGCTGGTGTAGAAATAATCACGCTAGTTGTTAGATGGACTCGTGATGGTGAGGCGTATTTTGTGAAAGACGACCTATTCATAGTGCCGGTTTTATAATAAATAATATAATTAATATTAGATATAAGATACAATTACATTATTTATATCAGTTACTAATTTTGTTTTTTCTAATTCATTTAATATACGCAGTCGCTGTATTTCAATGTATTTTCCTACAATTTTTTCTATGCTGTTTAACCCCCTTCTTGCTTGTAATACACTCGCATATTCGAAACTATTACAACAATCATTACCCGCATCACGAAACATTTTCCACGCCTTTTTAAATAATTCAGGTGTTATTTCGTCATTTGGATTTAATGGAATTTGTCCGCCCAGATAATATTTACCATTAGACCACGAACTTTTGATAGTATCTAAATATGATTGTATAATGTATTTTTCAGAATCTATATTATATATAGCCCTTTCGGCATCATTTTCTAAAACAAATGTGCTTAGCTTTATTAATGTTGGGTTCATAATTTTTTATATAACTATATATCTATATTTTATATTATTATATTATTTCAATTTTTTTGTATATATTAACAGTCTAGAATCTTGAACAACTCAATATCATTTGTCTCCATTATATTTTCAAGAGACTTTACATTTGATGAAGCACTTTTGTCATTTGTTAAAAATGATATTAAATCTAATACTACTTTGATTTTTTCTTGTGTCCAATATGTAAACAATTGTTCTAGTAATTCTTTTGTATATAAACTAGTCATTCCATCTTTATTGAAAATAGTTTCATTGTATGTTTGTTCTACATGGTTTGTAATTATTACATTAAAATAGTTCAAAGTTAAAGAGATTATCGAGTTTGTTTTGTATGTTTCTATTAACCTTTTAATTCCATTTTGCGCACATGTAAAGAGATTTTTGATACGCGGAGTAGTTTTTACGAATTCCTTGGATAAAAATTGTTTACATGCGAGTTCGATTGGATTGTACATATACTGTAAATCAGTCTTATTTGTCTTGAAAAATACGCGACATAACGCCTGAAATGGCCCTGGTTCTTGAAGATAAATAATATTTTTTGTTATAAGTATTTTAGTTCCTACAGGTTTATTTCCTATAATGGCTAATTTAATTATAACTGATAATGGGTCTAGTACAAATGTTTTTAGATTTATTTGGGTATTATTATCTGGTAATGTTTCGCTCATCATTTATATAATAATTATATAAATGAAATATTTTTAAATATATATTTTAATTAGTATAAAATAATTTATAAAATAGTATAAAAAAATACCAATAATAATATTAATAATAAATAATAAATGATTAATATTACACATTTAACAAAAGCTGAATTAAAACAACTTCTTATTACTTATCAAAGAGAAATAAACGCAATTGATGAAAAATCAATTTATTCATTAAGTTATTACTATTATGATGAAGGGTCTAGAAGGCAACAAATTGTAGCGCTTATGCAAGAAATTAGATTTGAAATTATTTATAGAGATGATGATGAGAAACGTGAAAAATATAGAGCTATGAGGGAAAGAGATCCATTGAAATATGGGAAAAAAAGATTATTATTATTAAGAAAATAAATTATAATTTATTTGCGCTTATATTTTCTTGTTTTTCTTTTTTTCCTATTTCTTCTTGTTGTTCTCGTTTTTCTTTTACCACCTTTTAATTCATATATAAGATATCCATTTAATTCCTCATCCTCAATAAACCCTTGTTTTATATAAAACTCCTTAGAAGTTTCAATTGGTAAAACAGCTATTTTTTGTATTCCTAATTTTGCGGCTAAAGCTTTTACACAATCTATTAATTTTCTACCAGTTCCCTTTTCTTCACCTTGAGGAACACAAATATTATGTATTACTATTATTTTTGAATTGTCAACTGTTATTATGTTAAAATTTAACAACCCTGGTATTTTGTACCCAGCATGAAAAAAAAATAGATGTTTTTTTTCCATCCATCAAATTATCTAATAAATCAAGACCAATATCTTCATTATTTTTCACGTGTCTACAAAAATTTTCCTGTGTTACTTCAATATGTCTTCTTATATGTTGTCTATTTTCTTGTGATGAGTTTGATGATATACTAAATTCTTTAATACCTATTTCTAATAACCCATTTTTTATTTCTTCGTTATTTGTTATAAACTTTGTTGTCATTTATATAATAAATTATAATATTATTTATTATTTAAGATTTCAAACTTTCCAGAAATTCATCGACTAATTCTTGCGGTATTTTATTAAAATCCACCAAGGTTTCATTCAAGTTATACAATTCATACGCATTTTCGGTTTTCATTTTTTCGTCGAAATATGCGCGGTTTTCATAGCATTTTAACGCTGTTTTCGGTCCACATTTCTTTAATACGGACTTAATATTGTCGCTAATGTCGCCCATTACTATTTTACAAAATAAGTCGCACTCTGGGTTCCCTGTACTGCTTTTCTGCTCTGTTAGCTTCTTATAAGCTAAACTATATATTTGAACGTTTGGTCGCGCCAATTGTAAATAATCCTTGTCACTCGTTATAATATAGATTTCCGCATCTGGATAGTTATTTAATACGTGCTTTACTGAAATGGCAATACAATCATCGGCTTCTAAATGCGGATGCTTCAAAACAGCTTTTACTCCGCCTTTTCCAAATAGGTTGTCCTCGTATACCATTTTGAAGAATGGTCCGCCCATGAATCCATCTTCTTTAACCCGAGTGCCTTTATATTCCGGAAACAATTTTGTCCGCCATATATGTTCTCTCTTACAATCCTTTCCAACAATTAAAATAGGTTTGAATTTGTCTTTGTGCAGACCCAGTTTTTTCGGGATTTCTTCAACGTTCTCGATAAACGTCTTTATGAACTTATCAACGAACTTTTGACATTGAAAAGGGTCAGCAAGAGGCTCTTCAGGGTATGCGTTTTTCCACCAATTCAGCAGCGAATGGTATCTATAAAAGCAAAAGTAACTGCCGTCAATAAAGATAAAAGTAGGGGGAATGTTTGAACTGTTAAGTGCCATTGTTATTATTTATAAGTTTATTGTATTATGTTAAATTACTTTCAATTTTATTAAATTCTTTAAGTTACTTTGGGAATTTAATATATATTTTAACATATGATTTTCAAAAGTCGGTGGGCCAAACAAAAAATGGACAAAAAAAATGTCCATTTTTGCAAAAGTCTAAAAGGTCTTGGCAAAACTCTTCGATGAGACCATAATTTTTTTTAGCGTCTCATGACTATTTTGAAAATTTTCAATTTGTGACGATAATTTTTTTTATTTTTATATAATATTTAAAAAATAAATATAAAATTATTTTCTATATATATTTTATATGAAACAAAATGAAACAACTTTAGGAGAAAAAGAGAAAAAAGGAGAAAATATATTTCATTGTTTATTTTGTAACTATAAATGCTCTGTAAAATTCTCATATGACCGTCATTTACTTACATCTAAACATATACATAAGGCAAATGAAACAAATGAAACAAAAAATGAAACAATAAAAGAGAAAAAAGAGAAACAAGTTGTTTGCGAATGTGGTCTAGTTTTTAATAGTAGAACAACATTATGGAGACACAAAAAAACCTGTAATAAACCATCTGTTACCGATTCAAATGTAGAATCAATGGATAAAGACCAAATAATTATAATGCTTATTAAACAAAATTCTGAATTAATAAAAGAAACAACTGAATTTAAAA
>Ga0114966_10004448_pt1 | contig 12047 bp, 19 predicted proteins | sample M_130207_XF_Meta_FD_87029 | JGI IMG/M metagenome (GOLD analysis project Ga0114966, IMG submission 87029) | Freshwater microbial communities from Lake Montjoie, Canada to study carbon cycling - M_130207_XF_MetaG | ecosystem: Environmental > Aquatic > Freshwater > Lake | place: Lake Montjoie...
CGTCTGGAGTAATAAATCCAAAACCTTTTGCATCGTTAAACCATTTTACTTTTCCTGTTGCCATTTTACTTGTATTTCCTTAATTTTAAATTTGTAACATTAGGTATGTTACCAACCATCTTGTGTGGTATATTTTAATTAATATTCCATACTACAATTCATCATCAATGTCTTTACGCCATTCATCGTAGGCTTCTAAGAATTCTTCGGCCATGACTAGCAATATAATAACCACGATGCCTGCTAAAAATATCTCGCCCATGCTAATATCCCCAATGCTATCCAAACTATTCCTTTAAGCAAGAAGAATATAAAAGCACCAAATACTACCCAACGGGTTTTTGGTCCGCCTGGTATGGGGCATTTATTCAACGAGCCGTCCAGTCACTGTTATACCAAACTTCAACTTGTCCTGTTGACTTGTTAAGTTGTTGTTCACCGTTCCAATGTTGTTCATTGATCTTTGACACTTGTCTTTCTGGTGGAACACTACCATAGCCAACTGTTCGTGCCCACTCAATCTCTGTAAAATAATAGTCTTTATCCATACAGATATTTATAAAGAGAAAAGGCCCCCAAGGACCTTTTCATTCCCCACGCTTCAATTAAGAAGGGTTTACTGCTATTTCTGTTTCTGTAATACCAGCACGAGCCTTGATTGCTTCTAGGCTTGGCTTAGTCACTTTAACAGTGCCTTGACTGTTATACTTGACATCTGCCGCGTCAATAGCCGCAGAAAATTTAGTATATAAGTCAGTTGTCTTAAGATGCTTAACAGCGTCAGGCTTAGACAAAGCTGTTGATAACTCGATAAGGTTGATATCCTTATGACCATCTTTGTTTAAGATCTTAACACGGCTAACCATGTCAGTAGCGAAACGAACTTTAGTTACACCATTAAGTGTAGATACACCGATTACTTTAAACATATTATTTCCTTTTCTATTATTGATAAAAATTACCCAATCATTCGACAGCTACGGACCAAACAGTGAGCAGAGCCACCGTTGGAATTACGTACCATATTTTCAGCATATACTTGATTAAATGCTTCAACACTGGTTGTGTAATTGCTAGGACCGCTATACCCAAAGTCACCTTCGGTAATATTGTTAACGATACTATACATAACTTCAAATCTAGGCATAATTTTTATCCTTGTTTAAGTTACTATCTTGAACTATGAAACTTTGGATATCCCCGAAAGTTTCCCCCATCTCAAACATATACTGCCAGAACTCCTGTTTGACCGCAGTAGTTTGAAATTCTATGTCCACAAACACTAGTTTAAGTGCTTCTGGAGTGATGTTGCCACCACATATTCTTGTTAATTCTGTGTAATTTCTAATTTCCATACAGCTATTATAGCACCTTTTGGTTTGATTGTCAACCAAAGATTACCTATATTTCCGACGGCTGGCTAGTTTATGGATTTTGAAGCTCATTCTAGACCAAAGTAATTGCGGAATACCAAACTTCCAAGCCCAGATAAAATCCATTAGAACCGCACCCAATAAAAACCATAATAAGTTACTCATAAACATTCTCCTTGATTAGTCAGCACGTGAACCACAGTAAGCACGGAAACCATATTTGCTTAGGACTTCTGCATAGGCGCTGGCACCAGCTTCTTTGATGCTCATGCTTTGGCCATTGTAGCCACCTGGACTCCAAAGGTTTAGGCATTTAGCTCTCCAGCTTTTCTTAAAGCCAATTTTGAGTAGTTCTTTGGCTTCTTTTGAGTTAGTACGAGCTACGAAAACATCTACCCAGGCAAAACCACAGTATAATGGCTCACCGTGTTGGGCTAGATAAGCGTTTTCAGCAGTGATTGCGGCTGTTTTAGCTTCGTTGTGAATTGCTTGAATATCCATTTTGTTCTCCTGTGTTGTTAGTGTATGTAAACATTATACACTCAAAACAACCAAAAGTCAACCAAAATCAGCAGAAAAATGAAAAAATATTACTTGTTTAAAATCAATGATTTATATCCTTTTATTTTTGATTGTAATAGCATATTATAAGTAAATGTATGGAATGTAAGTTTCTTAGTAATGGTATAGCCATCCAATATCACAATTTCCTCAAACCTTGTTGCACCTGGAGAGTCGATGATCAATGGGTAAAAGATCACAATTTAAATTCTGTAGACATAGTCAATTGGCATAATCATAAAGATCTAGTCCAGGCTCGTGATCAATTAGCTCAAAATCAATGGCCTAAACAGTGTGTCGATTGTGAAACCATTGAAAGTCAGGGGCGTCAGGACAGTATACGTCTCAGTGGAGCTAGTGCTTATGGTGATTTTAATGCCGATGATCTGACATTAGAAATACGTCCAGGCAATGTGTGTAATTTTGCCTGTCAGACCTGTTGGACCCCTGCCAGTACCAGAGTAGCAGAATTTTATAAAAAAGCTGGAATTAAAGATCCGTTTGCAAATTTTGCTAAAAACGACCTAACTAATTTTGATTTTCTATTGCCGGTTAGCCAACGCCTAAAGAAAATTATCATATTGGGCGGCGAACCATTTTATGATCCTAAATGCCTAGATTTTATAAAATGGAGCATGATTAATACTCGAGCAGAGTTGATGGCATTCACCAATGGTTCTATAGTTAATAAAGAAATATTAAACTTAGCAGATAAAAAATTTACTTTAATTTTTAGCTTAGATGCTGTTGGCAGACCAGCTGAATATATTAGATTTGGTACTAAATGGGATGAAGTAATTAGTAATTTTAAATTAATGCGTGATTTTAATAACGTAGAAGTCAGGGTAAATATAACCACTTCTGTTTATAATTTTTATTATTTTACAGATGTTATTGATATGTTGATACCAAATTGGCCAAGCGTAGTTAGTTTTGGGACTGCCATGGAAGATATATATACCGAGAAAGTGATTCCTCTGAACTTACGAGAACCTATCATTGATAAACTTCAACTTTGTACTGAAAAATTAATTAATGCCAACATCGAACCTAATCAAAAAAGTAACGCTATGAATGCTGTTTTATCTATAATCAACAATCTTAAAACCATGCCGTATGATAGTTCGTTACATAATCAATTCAAAGATTTTGTTTTTAAAATGGATGCTGTAAAAAAAGTTGATTTAGCTAGTTATTGCCCCGAGATAGCAGATTTACTAAAGTAATTTGGTTAGATTTTCCATATAATTTAAAGTATTCTTTTGTGTAGAAAGATATGTTAAAATCTCAGGATTATTTCTTTTTATAAGTTCAATTTGAATTATGCTATTCATAACTTGTTGTTTAAGATACTCAATTGGCAGGTTAGCAATTAGTTTAAATATTTCTAAATCTCGCATTGGGGTCCAAGTAAGAGTCTGTCCTAGATGCCAATGTTGCCAATCATTGAGGTTATAATTACAACAAAGCTGTAAAGTATCAACCCAAGAATTTTCTTTTTCGTTGTATTCTTGTTCTTGTTTAGCCCAAGCATCTAAATATTTTTGTTGATTGAAATAATAGTAGTGTAAGCAATTTGCATACTCTGGATCTGCTAATAATTTAGGAATTGATGTTTTATGGGCAAGTAATAAAAAATTTGCTGTTACTGGACTTCGGACAGTAAATTCATCACCCGGTGCTCCGCTTGCTAGGTAGCATTGATTATTCCAATGGTGTATTTGAGTATATCCCCACAATTTTGATAAATGCCCATGATTCTTTAAATAGAAATAATCATAATCTATATGTGAATTTAATATTAACTCATAGTCATTGGAATATTTCTTCAGATATGAAAATACTAATGCCGTATCTATTCCACCACTAAGAAATACTCTTATAGGTAATTCTTTATATTTTAAGAAGTTAATAACTTTATTTTTTAATATTTCATCAACTTGATCAACTATTTCATTAAATGATAATTTAACATTGGATATTTCACCAACAGCATCAAAATAACTACGAGTCAATGTTAGGTCATTATTTAAAGTAACTAAACAATCAGCCCAAATAGTTTCTCCTATATTCTTTAGATTAGTTAATTCTTGACCATTATACCAAATTGGGAAACTACGTAGTCTATCAGATTTAATTATAGCACCTTGACTAGTAACCTTAATTACACAGAAATTACCTGAGTATGTAGGTTTATTTTCTTCACTAATTCTTAGAGCATACCGATGTAACGGTGCATCATCTAAATATCCTTTATACCATATATTATATCCCTGGCTGTCTTGGATCTGGGTCCAACCTTCGTCGAGATTAATAATAAAATTATCAGTCTGATGATTATGTGGGAAGTTTTCTTGAACAGTTTTGCTGATGTGAAAAAACATTAACTATCTCTTAGTGATAATTTCATCTGCTAGACCATAGTCTACTGCTTCTTGCGCTGACATGAAATTATCTCTCTCCATATCTTTACTTAGCTCTTCAAATGTTTTGTCTTTGCTATTATGATCTACATAGATTTGAGTTAAGGCTTTTTTCATTTTAAGAATCTCATTAACCTGAATTTCCATGTCTGTAGCTTGTCCGCCAGCTCCACCACTTGGTTGATGGATCATATGACGAGCATTGGTTAAGATCATACGCTTGCCTGGAGCACCCGAACTAGCAAGTAAGGAGCCCATACTACAAGCCTGCCCCATGACGATGGTTGACACGTCAGGTTTGATGAACTGCATAGTATCATATATAGCCATGCCAGCAGTAACAACACCCCCGGGACTATTAATATAAAATAGGATGTCTTTGTTTGCATCTTCACTCTCCAAGAACAATAACTGTGCTACGACTAGGCTAGCTGAATGCTCGTTAACATCTGTATCCAACATGACGATACGATCTTTAAGCAAGCGTGAATATAAGTCATAACTACGTTCACCTTGACTGGTGCGTTCTAAAACCATTGGCACTAAATTTGGCATTGTTCGTCCTTTATTGTAATGTTATTTTTTTTACCCACTGTCTTGATTCTAAGTTATCTATTAGATCAGGTGGAGTGGTATCTAGGTCTGCTACTGGTATTGATCCTGGAAGAAGATATCGATGGCCCCATGGCAGTGCTTGTCTATTAAAAAATTCTTGTTTTGTTTTATAATACTGTTTCATTGTAGCATGTTTCTTTTCTATTTGTCTAGGATCATCATTGTAATATTTTATTCGGAAATCTGCGCTAAAATATTTAAATGGCTTGAATGCGGTATCATGTATATATTTGTCATTGTCTGCACTTAGATCTTCAAACGTTTTTCCAATTTCACAATACAGTAGATAAATTGTACCTGTTTTAGCACAATCTTCAAATAAATTATATTGACTATCTTCAAGTTTAAATAACTTAGGCATTTTATACCAAGTGATATATGTAGATGGTTTATTGCTTGAACTTCTGGCCAAATCTTCACAGGCATGTACTTGGATATTTAAATCAGCTAATGCTTTGCGAACTTCTGAAGTAGCAGTTTTCCAAAAATCATTATTTTGCTGATCTAATAATCCATGATAAATTTCAAAAACGTGATGTAGATAATTTAAGGTGTCTTGATCCAATACATCTGTCAATTTTCGATCGATGAGTAGCTTGTGACTGTTGATGATATCTATGGTTCTATTGATATCAGCTAATGCTTTATCGAGCTGATGTTGTTTGGCACCAAATTGATAAAATCTGCCAGGATCATCTATAGCGTGTTTCTTTAATGCGATATCTACTAGTTTAGTCCAAGTATCTGCAACACTGTGATTCCTTATGGTAAATGATAAGGTATATGTATCGCTTAAATCTTTTGGATTAGCATATTCTATTAGAACTTTGGTAAACATTAATCAGCGACGTTCAGCTAATTGCTGACAGTAAACACAGAGCTTAACGCCCTTGACTAGTTCCTGGCGTTTCTTAGGGATCTCTTCGCCACACTCTTCGCAATGTGTTAAACTTGGGTGACTTGCTTGTTCTTCTAACTGTCGGCGAACATTGGCGATAGCGTTCATGTTGTTATGGATAGCATGTAGCTGACCCATTTCTGCTTCTTCTTCGTTGTTATAAACAAAGTCGTCGTTTAATTTTTGTTCTTTTATCATAGGCTGTCATCACTTAATAGTGGTTTATCTAATTTATCCATTGCTGGACGTAGCTTGGTTAATTCTTGATACATCACTGCCGATAATTCACGCAGTTGTTCCATGCGGGGATCGTTCACGTCAGTGTGACGCATGATGTCATTCACCAGACCAATCTGTGTTTCTAACTCTGCTAATTTATCTACCATGAACTATTATAATACACTTTCAGGCCACAGAGCAAGTCTGCTTTGGCCTCTTTGATAAACTCTTGGTCCTGCTTTTTATAATAAGCATCACTGTCATCACCAAAAAAGAATCCTTGAGTAGACGGCAAGGCTTTATGGGCTATATCATATTCTAACTCCATGAGGTCTTCCCAGGTAAGCTCAAGCTCGATACCATTGAAAGTATCAGCGTCACTTTCTGCGCCCGGTCGGCCTTTACGCTCCCAAAGATTCTCCAACCAACCATGTAGATTTGGGTGCTTGCGCCAATACATGATTTCTTTTGGTTTTGTGCAGGTGCTCTTAAATTCACCATCGATTATTGCTCCATTATCCCAATACTCACTTTGGGCACCGGCTTTGTTAGCTGAATACGCATACATATCTAAACCCATTTTGAATCCTTTCTTAACTGTTTATAAGTGATATTATACTATCATATTAAGCCGTTGTCAACCAAAATTTCGTTAAATATTCACATGCTTATCTATGCCGACACAGACGTTTGCCAATACCATTTAGAACAACTTGGACAGGATTTTACCAGAGATTTTGAATCTTTTGTCCGGGCACCTGGCCCCAAAAGTGCTGTGTTTCATGTGCCATTTCCTTGGGAAGGTGGATACGGTGATTTATTTGTTGGTCGATTACATCGTGTGCAGAATTGTGAACGCATAGTTATCTTATGTTCTGAGCTACATAACAGGACCTATGAATTTATCCGTCAATTTGATCTGCCGAATGTCACATATTTTTTATGTGGGTATGTAAATCGTCGTCCTGAACACAGTCACGTATATCGATGGATGGATTGGTTTCTAACTACCTTAAAGTTTTATCGTGCTGTTCCTGGATTCTTAGATAAGTTAACTCCATATGCAGTTAAACCTAAAGTGTTTGATGTATTATTAGGTCAACCACGCAGTCATCGTGACGCTGTTTATAATTATATGAAACCACATGAAGATCAGATAATCCTAACCTATATGCGAGATTTCTCACAAGGGCTATATGATCATGATTTCACTGCTATCGCTATCCAGGATCGCCCCAGCAAAGAATATACCTGGGACCTAGATGGCATCACTGTTCCTAAGGATCCAGTGAATTTTACCATTGAACCAATAGAACTATATGGACAACGAGTATCTATCAGTCAAGTGGTTCCTATTAGTATCTATAACGAAACTGCATATAGTGTAGTCACCGAAACTAACTTTATGAACAGCTACACTTTCTACACAGAAAAAATAGTTAAACCTATCCTGGCAGAAAGATTGTTTGTAGCATTTTGTGGTCAACACTATCTACGCAATCTGCACAATCTAGGGTTTAGGACTTTTGGTGATATCATAGATGAAAGCTACGATGAAGAACCAGACATCGCTAAAAGATATGCTATGATCTATGAACAGATGCTATATCTATTCAATCAACCACAGGAAGAAATATTGGCTAAAGTTAAACCTATCGCAGAATATAACAAACGTCATATGCTTGACTCTGATTGGTATGGGGATTTTTCTAGAGAATTGCGAGCTGTTTTGCTCGCTCATACAAACTGAAGCTGGCCAAGTTCTTGCCTTTGCTTTCACACATGATATCAAAGCTATCTAAGAAGCTTAAGGCCCAGTCGTTGGTCGCAGTGTTCCAATAGAAGTCACTGTGGGCACGCAGTTTGCTTTTCTTGTATCCTGACTCTAAGAGCTGGGCATAGTTAGGTGCTTGATCACTGCTATGATCCACGAGATAATCTTCGCGTGATAGACTATAATGCATAGTAGGGCGAAGGCCACGCCAACTTTCTTTAACTTGTTCAACTCGTCTGTCATTAGGTTGGATATATTCTCCTTCTCTGACCCAATGATGATGGATATCAAGGACAAGAGCGACATGCTTAGAAAGATTAAGGCAATCAACAAGTCCATGGCTTACTTCTTCGTTCTCGATGGTGATGATGTTACGTGCTTCGGGTGATAGTTTTGGTAGTGCGTTAAGGATACCCTGATAACCTTGCTTGCCTGAGATATGCACGTTGCATTTAAAATCTTGGAACCGTTGACCATATCCCATCCAGCGTGCCATGTCTGTATGATATTCGAACTCCTCTATACTTCTGTGAACAATAGCTTCAGAAGCAGACGCCAAAACTGTAAATTGACCTGGATGAAAAGATAAACGGACGTTCCTGCTACGAGCAAGCTCACCCACTTTACTGAACTCTTGTTCGCAAAAATTCCGCACGTCAGGCTTATGCCAAAAATAACACCAAGTAGACTCTGTGTATACTGGTAGTATATCACTTGATAAGCGAACCATTCTAAGGGATTCATCTAGATTACCTACACGCTCGACAAGTTTGTATGTTGAAGAAATATTATGGACCATCAAGTCCCAGAGACGTTGCTCTGCCACTTCGCGTGTTTGTCGATTGAGCCAGGCTACAGTGGTTGTACCAGTATTTAATTCTTTAGCAGGGTCGGTAGATTTTATTCCTTGGACCTGTTCAGGATGATCAATCCACTTGCAGGCAAAGCCTATTTTCTTAATAGCCAAGATAGCGTCTCAATTCTTTGTCTTTAGGTTCAAAGCGTTCGTTGTTGAAAAATATACGATAGCTTTGGCTACCATATTCACCGATACCATAAAGTTCGGTAGCATCTTTACGGTCCCATGTCAGGTAGTCTTGGGTCATTCGACGCAGTCTAGTGTAACGCACATTCATCATACCTAGGCTCCAGATAACATCTTTGACTTCTTGTTCAGGGGCAATTACAAAGTCAGTGGGGGTAGGCCATTTGCTAAGGAATAAGGGAAGGACTTGTTTGACAGGCTTGCGCCCAGTTTGATTCAGCATGATCACTGCCACCATATGTTGCCACCCCCGTATGTATAGATTTTTGGCTGGTAGCTGTTCCTGCACCATCAAATCATCACGTAAAGGAGTAACTGTCATAGTGCTAGTATAGCACCAATTTTTGGTTATGTCAAGTCGCGTTCTGAAAAGTAGTCTTTTTGGGTACCTTCACGATGCAGATCACTGGTGATACAATGTAGGCCGCCGTCCCAGAAGTATCTATGGCGAAAATTAACTATGTGTGGGGTAATACCATGGCGGTCAAATGCTTTAAACACCTGTTCATTATAATTATTACACACTACATTCTTTTCGTCGATGACCAGCATGTTTACATCAAATACGGTTTCTTCCACATAACCTACCCAATGTCCTAACCAACCCTCAACAAATTCTGTAAAGTCATCATTGAGCTCTTCACCTGGTACCCACCATTTTCCTTTATTTTTATCTTTAAGATCTAAAAATGGTTTTACAGCGTCCCAACTTTGCCCTGGCAGATAAATTACTTCCCAACCAGGGAACGTTTCTGCATACGTAGGTATATCTTTAAGGCTAACAATTAATCCAGGGACCACCGGACAGAATGTTCCATCTGAATGCCCGCCAGAATTTACAACATGCCATCGATATTTTGGAAATAATTTTTTTGCCGAATTAAGTATTTCAGATTGATCTTGTTCGTAATGTTCAGTACCAAAATACAAATCTTTACCAACTCGAGTAGTCATCGCTGTGTTAATGTCTTGACCGTATATAATTTTATTACCGTTTGACTCGACTAAATTTTCTATACTTTTTCCATATGAGAAACTAGTCGATTCTACAAATGCATCGTATGAGGGCGCATTAAATAATTCTGTTAGTTCACTGCGAACTATTGCAGGCAAGTTATTATATTCTTCTTCAGACTGGGGAGCAACTGTTGGCCAGTCTGACCCTCTGATTTTATTATAATAAGTGTTTCGAGAAGCTCCGGGCATGTAAAAAGTATCACCTATCATAGCTGTCCAATCTCTTGGACACATAGGGGGTGCAAGGTATCTTCCGTCAACCAAGTGCTTAGAAAAATCAGATGAAATATCAGTGCGTACAATTTCAACGTTAAAACTTTTTAATAGACTAATAAGTTTTTGATAGTCTTCTTCTGTTTCATTGGCAATACGTTCCATTACACTTCGAACACGACTATTTGCGATAAAACTATAAAACTCAGGTGGGTATGACCTACCTACTGCACAGACTTTAAGTGGATCCCAATGTTGATGAACACTATAGGTCATCTGGATAATCTCGATATAGGGCGTGCTGTATGGTTGACGTGTCTACAAATTGATTAAAGCTCTTATGTTTGTCTTCAAGCTCACCTTTCAGAGGGGCTACTCTACTGTGTGCGGCATCCATCTGTTGCATGTTCTTAAACTCCATCTGGATATGCCATTCAGGAATGTCCATGCTACGGAATCCTAGTTTACATCTAGTCACTCGATATTTTTCCATCATGCCTTCATCAACTAACTGCTGTAAGAATGCCTTCATGTTAGTGACCCATTGGCCATCTTCGATGTCACCTTTTTTGTCCGCCCAAATATTATAAATGTCCATTTAGTATCTCGAATCCTTGAAAGTTTTGTTTATATTTGTGTGCTTCGCCTAGATAATAATATTTGTAGCCTAGGCTTTTATAGTAAGCACACTCGTGTTCGATACTCTTAATGCCCAATCTTAATTCGGAATTTGCATAATTCCAGGCAAACTGAACAGAGTAAACATCATCTTTATTATACTTGGTTACCACCGACCAAGCAATCAAATTGGTAGAATCGTAATAGCCAATTACATCATTGTGTGGCCAGGTAAATTCACAATCCCACATGGGTTCAACACTAGTAAACTGTTTGTATTCGCAATACGCTTTGAATATTGATCCAAGTTTGGTTGGATCTGGATCGGGTATTATGCTGGCCGAATCAAGTTGTGTATAGGTTGTCTTGCTGAGATCGATGCGGCAATATAATATTTCTAGGTTGTCATCATGCATGAAATTACTTATAACGCCAGGTAACGATTTTATCTAGATCTGATTGGCTCCAGGAGTGATAGTAGCCTTTTTCTTTAAGTTGATCTGCGGCCACGTTTAATTTACTATTTTTTTGTAGGACGATAATAGGACATAGACCAAAGTTCATTTTAGCACCGGCAATAACTTCTTCTGTGTCTGGGTGATCTTCAAGGGCTACTATGTCTTTTTCAAGTAATACGCTATTAGCACGGTTAACAAGATCAATAAACAGTTCTGGGCCAATATCGTCATACCAAAAGACTACAACTTCTTTAGACCAATCGTAGTCCGATAAACTTACGCAATCGTTATAGGGATCAGTGCCTTGGCGAATATCTATGTTGTTACTAAGTCTTGCCTGACGTGCAAACGGACAGGGTGGCCAACCTCCAAGACTTGGATGTGGCTTTTCTACAAATTCTTCCATCCATTTTAATAGTGATGATTCTACTGTTGATTGGTCTAACATATTATTCTACTGTTCCAAAACTTGCCCAGAGCGTTGCGCCTAAACAGACCCAACCGATAGCTGATCCATGTCCTGGTGCTGAGTTCCATACCATCTGTCCAGCATTGCCCGGATAGTTCGGAACCGTTGGTGCTGATGTCATCTGTATAGTGCCTAATACTAGTGTATCTACCTGCACACTGCCATCAACGTTTAATTTAAGATTTTCTTTACTGTTAGCACCTAATACCAATTTTTGGTGTCGTGGCGTGCCGATATAACCCATATCCTGCCCACGCTTGGATACATTGATTTCGACTTCTTCGTCCCAGATACTTAGTGCAGTGTTTGGATCCATGGTATTAACACCCACACGTTTCTTAGTCACGTATAAGGTATCTACTAA
>Ga0114966_10004449_pt1 | contig 12046 bp, 7 predicted proteins | sample M_130207_XF_Meta_FD_87029 | JGI IMG/M metagenome (GOLD analysis project Ga0114966, IMG submission 87029) | Freshwater microbial communities from Lake Montjoie, Canada to study carbon cycling - M_130207_XF_MetaG | ecosystem: Environmental > Aquatic > Freshwater > Lake | place: Lake Montjoie...
ATGGATGGCGTCGATTTATCGAGCCTCTTGTTCAACGGTGAAGCCATCGAACGCGAAGTCTATTGCTACTATCGGGGCGAAAAACTTTATGCCGCGCGTCTGGGCGCCTGGAAAATCCACTACATCTCCCAAAACGGCTATAACGACAAAGCGGTCGTCCACGAACAACCTTGGTTATATAACTTGGAAGTCGATCCTTCGGAAAACCACGAAATCTCCGGATCGCACCCGGAAATCGTCGCCCGCATCATCGCTGCCGTCGAGAAGCACAAAGCCTCCGTCGTCGCGGCGCCGAGCCAGCTGATTGAAGTCGTCAAATAACCTGCGGCGAACCGCGGATTCTTCCTTTCCTCCGGCCAAAGATTGGCCTATAAAAGACTCACGGGCCTATAGCTCAACGGTTAGAGCAGAGAACTCATAATTCTTTGGTTCTGGGTTCAAATCCCGGTGGGCCCACCAATTTCTCACCTCTGACAGTGAGTGCCGATAGCAGCTCGCACTGGAGCTCTGCCGGCAAACCTAAGCCGGAAGGATTATCTCTTAGGGGAAGGCCTTAGCTATCTCTTGGTGATGATGTATCCCAGAATCATAAGCAGGATACCATTTGTCATCTGCTGGGTGCGAACCTGCTGCCTAACGGCACTTCCATCATCATCACCACGAAGAGCAATTAACAATACCAACCCACCAATAAGGAAAACCGGAATTCCGACACCCTTAAAACACCCACCAAATTCATCAAGACGTTCACTTGCCATTTTCTTTATCTTCAGATCACGGGCAGCCGTTGAAATGGCATCTTCCTCCACCTTGGCCTTGGCCTTCTCCTCTTCCAATCTAATCCGAACGGCCTCCGCAACGGCCCGATCTTCTTTTTCCTTTGCCCTGGCTTTCTCTTGCTCGAGTTGTTCGGCCTTCCTTGCTTTCTCTTCTTGGGCTTTGCGTGCCGTCTCCGCCGATAGCCGTAGTGCCTCCGCTTCCTGGAGCTGAGCCAAGGGAGCCCAATCAGTCATCCCCTCGTGCCAATAGTGATCCGTTTCCTTAAGGGTCCCATAGACGAAAAGCCGGACGGCCTCAGCTGAGTCATAGGTCCCGATCTCTTTCCCGTCCCGGGAGATTTTGACCTGGAGGGGTGAGCTCATTGTGGAATTACAATGAAGAGCGACAAGGGTCGGTGGCAACATCCCATCGCAAGGAGTCGCAACGGAGCCAGGAGGGTATTAAACCCTCCCCCTAAAGAGAAAGTGTTAATACCACCCCAATGGAGCAAGAAGGGGAGAAAGGAGGATTACCCCGCCGACTTAATCCTTTCCCAGAAGGGAAAGTAACCGCGGGTGGCGTGGGGAAAATGTTCGACGTGCCAAGCCCGACGGCGCCAGATCAAGCGGATGCCGGCGGACGCCAAGGCCGCCTCGAGGGCGCTTGCTTCGGTCAGCCAAGGTCCGACGAATGGACGATAGGCGACGACGGACTGCAGCTGGTTCTGCTTAGCCCACTCGACCAGAGCGGCCGAAATATCGGACGTCGCGCCCGAGGAGACCTCGGCTCCGAAATGCTGACCGGCCCGCAACGCTCCATCTCGCAAGGCTGCCTGCGTCCAGTTGGAGACTTTCTCCGACCATCCGGCACGGGTGCTTAGACCCGTCGGCCACGAGGCATTGACGGCCTGGATCTTTAATCCGGCTAGTTCACCCTGCTCGACCATGAGGTCTTCGGGGTGCAGCCATAGGCCGATTCGATCGAAGTTCTTCAGCGACGCGACCTGCGAAGCGTCTTCAGTCCACGCCGCCACCTTGGGTAAGGGTTCCTCCGTGATGGTAAACGGAGCCGAGGCGAGCTGGCGTGCCTCCGGTGCATGCTCCCCGTCGGTGTAGAACGCGATGTTGTCCGCCCGGGCGACGTAGGTCTTACCCGGCGTCTGCAGCCCGGCCACCCAGCGCCATGAGAGCGTATTGCTCGCGACGTCTCCATCGAGGAGATACTCGATGAAGAAGGCGGCGCCAAGCTCCCACGGCAGACGCAACGTAAAGATCCAGATCGAGGCGAACCACATCCGGGCGTGGTTGTGCAAGAAGCCCGTAGCCACGAGTTCCTGCGCCCATGCATCGAAGCCCGCGATACCGGTGCGACCAGCGAGAGCGGCCTCCAACTTTGAACGCTGTTCGGCAGTCAAAGACGCCCGCAACCTCGGCACGGATTCCACCCAGCGCGACCAAGCCTCGGGACGTTGCTCGAGCCAGCCCTTCCAATACGTCCGCCAATAGACCTCCTGCACAAACTTCTCGACGACGGGGAACGACCAGCGATCTCTGGCCGCGGCGACAATCTCCGACTCCAGCAACAGACGCTTCTGCACCCAAGGTGAAAGACGCGAGACGTTCTCATGACCGGGCCGGACGTAATTACGTTCCGCCGCATAGCGTCCCGCGGCCGGAAGAAATTCCTCCATGCGTACCAAAGCGGCGGCACGGGTCGGTACGAAAAGAGGCTCCTTGATCATTCCCTCACACAATCAACCACACGGCTCTTCGCAAATGAAGGCCACAAATAATGACCCCGTGGATGATCCCGCCAAGGGCGCATTACTTACCAGCCTTTTTCGCCGCCTTTTTCTCAGCTTCTGCATTCTTGGCAGCGATCTTCGACTCGATCTCTTTTTGTAACTGCTTCGAGCGTTCTTGCCCGAGCAAGCGATCTTCTGGCGAAACCTTTTCATCCAACCTGGTAAAGGCCTCGCTGGCAGTTTCATTCGTCATGCCGGCAAGGTTGTAATAGGCATAGGCTTCGGTGACATCTTTCGCGACGCCTTCTCCATAAAAATAGCAATACCCCAGGTGATATTGGGCAGAATTATCCCCCTGATCAGCGGCCTTGCGATACCACGAGACCGCTTGAGCGAAGTCCTTTAAGACACCCTCACCCTTGGCGTAACAATGCCCTAAGATGGATTGGGCATTGGCATGCCCCTTTTCCGCGGCCTTGCGCCACCAAGCAACGGCTTGCGCGAAATCCTTCCGCACGCCCTCACCTACGGCGTAACAATGAGCCAGGTCATATTGGGCATTGGCATGACCTTGTTCGGCAGCCTTGCGCCACCAGGCGGCAGCCTGAACGGGATCCGTCGGCACCCCTTCCGCCTCGGCGTAGTGACGCCCGAGATTATATTGGGCATTGGCATCACCTTTGCCGGCTAAGAGCCTATCGTCCTTAAACTGCTTCACCTCTTCGGGCGTCATCCCAGCGCGAGCATTCGTCGGCCATAATGTCAGCGCACCAAGAATTAAAGCGACCAGCCAAAGCTGAGGTTCACGTGAGGTCATAGGATTATTTTAGAATAAACCTTAGCCGCCGCCTGAGGTCAATTGGGTATCGTCTCAGCGGGGCGAGCTTCTGATGCAGAGCGTCTATCCTATGTCGGCAGGTTCATCACCCCGCGGGTGAGCCCTTCGGTGTCTCTTCGGGAAATACCCCAGAGTCTAAGGCGCTCTGGTTAGCCCAGAATAGTTTAACCCCACTTTCGGCTCGGTATAAAATCACCGTGGAAGGACCGTGCTCGAGCCAGATAAAAACGCCCCCGCGAGGATCGCCGGCAGAAATCTGCTTTACCCCCCACCCTGACACGGCCTCGATCTGCGATTTATTTAGGTTATGAGGAAACTTTTCATTTTTATGATGAAGCATAGTAAGTATTTATTAAATACGAACCTCGCTTTCAAACTTTTTAATCAAAAACCGAGACCTGCCTGGGTGAGCCCCTAGATCGTTTCTTCCCCCCTTTTCTCGGGCCCAAAACAGTATCGATAATCCTGATGCAGACGCTCGGTAATGACTTAAATCAGCTCTAAAAGTAGGTTCATCCCCCTCGGCGCAGGGCGCGATCCGGCTTCAGCTATCCCTGCCTGATTAAGGATAAAACCCACCTTCGCTTGCCCTTTAAGGCCATCCGGGCCGACGTTTAACCTCTTCGCTAAAATTTCTGGAACTCCGAAGGCATCTGGCTTACAAGTCTCTTAGCCCCATGCGTAATACCCTGTTTGGACTATTCCTCCTCGCCATCGTCGGCATCAGCGCCTGGCTTTACCTCGCCCCGGCTCCCGTACCGAAGTCCCCGATTGATCGCATGAAGGCCGCCCTCCCGGTCGAAAAAATTAGTTATAAATCCAAGCCTTCTAAGACGGTCGTTCGCGAAACCGCACAAGCGCCCAAGGAAGACGTTGTCCGCGCGAAAATGGAAGAACGCTTCACCGACCTGAAAGAAGAAGGTAAACGTATCCGTGAGACCCTCATGGCCAGCGACCCGAAAGCATCCCAAGCCATGCTAACACTCTATAAGCGTCCCGAGTATCGGGAGATTCTTGATAAACGCCACAAGATCGAAGCCGACTGGCCCAATGCCTCTGAAGGGGAACGCGAGGGTATGCTCGCCGAGATGAATAGCCTCCGCCAACAGGGCGTCGGCATGCTCATGATGGAGATTCAGCAAATGAACAGTCAGCCTTTAGCTGCACCTATTCCTGCGACCAAAGGCGTTCCGCAAGTCACGACCGCCCCCGGCGCCCCCGCTGCCGAACCAGCTCCCCCACCTTTCATTCAGTAAGCTGTTTCGAATGCCTCCGGACCCGAGCAGAACTCGGTCGTCAGTGTCCGCTTCAAGCTGAGCGAAACCGACGCCCTCGCCCTCCGCTGATCGCTAAGCAACCGCTTGCCAGCGGGGTCACGGTGGCAATAGTCCGAATGTGCGAAGCCTCCTACCCCTCTTCCTCGCCCTGACTGCGTTCGCGGCCGAGACCGGCACCCCCGTGCAGAAGTTCCAGCAGCTAGATTCGCTCCTGCCCTCGCCCTCTCCCCAACGCCTCGCCACGGGCGCCCCAGGCGCCGGCTACTGGCAGAACCGGGCCGATTACGATATCCGCGCCGAGCTCGACGACGAGAAGCGCACCATCGCGGCCGAGGCCACAGTGACTTATCATAACGCCTCGCCCGACACGCTCGACTACCTCTGGGTCCAACTCGACCAGAACTATTTCGCCAAGCGCGCCGATTCCCGGGCAACCCCGAACACCAAGCGCGGTGTCGACCTGAAGAAATTTAGCTACGGTGCGCTCGATCGGCTGCTGGCCTACGAGGCCTACGACGGCGAACTGAAAATCACTAAGCTGACCGACGCCGATGGGCGCGGCCTGCCGCACACGATTGTCAAGACGATGCTGCGACTCGACCTGCCCAAGCCCCTCCAGCCCGGTGCCGACTTCGTCTTCAAGATCTCCTGGTCCTACCCAATCAATGACGCGAAGCGCATCATGGCTCGCACGGGCTACGAGCTCTTTAAGGAAGACGGCAATTGCATCTATACGATCGCGCAGTGGTTCCCGCGCATGGCCGCTTACACCGACTATGCCGGCTGGATTAACAAACAGTTCCTCGGGACCGGCGAGTTTACCCTCGAATTCGGCGACTACAAAGTAGCCCTGACGGTCCCGGACGACCACATCGTGGCGGCGACCGGTTCCCTGCAGAATCCCGAAAAGGTCCTCACACCGGCCCAGCGGGAGCGCCTCGCCCAGGCCCAGCAGGAGACCCATAAGCCTGTCTTCGTCGTCACGCCTGAAGAAGCCAAGGCTGCCGAGCAAGGCCACCCCAAGGGTAAGAAGACCTGGCTGTTCCAAGCCGAGAACGTCCGTGATTTTGCCTTCGCCTCCTCCCGTAAGTTTATCTGGGACGCCATGGCCATCGCCGGGACGAAGGTGAAGGGTAAGCCCGTGATGGCGATGTCGCTCTACCCTAAGGAAGGCATGCCGCTCTGGGACAAATACTCGACCCAAGCCGTTGCCCACACGATCGAGGTCTATTCGCGCTATACGTTCGACTATCCCTACCCGGTCGCTTGGTCGATTAACGGCGGTATCGGCGGCATGGAATACCCGATGATCTGCTTCAACGGCCCGCGCCCTGAAAAAGATGGCACCTACCCGGAACGCACCAAATACTCCCTCATCGGCGTGGTCATCCATGAAGTCGGCCACAACTACTTCCCGATGATCGTGAATAGCGATGAACGTCAGTGGACTTGGATGGACGAAGGCCTCAACTCGTTTATCGAGTCCCTCGCCCAGGCCGAATGGGAAGATAATTGGAAGCCACGCCGCGACAACCGAGTGATGATTGAAATCATGCGCACCAAGGAACGCGTGCCAGTGATGACCAATTCCGAATCCATCGCCGACCTCGGGCCCAACGCCTACGGCCAACCCACGGTGGCGCTCAATATTCTCCGCGAGAACATCCTCGGCCGGGAGGCCTTCGACCATGCCTTCAAGACCTACGCTAAGCGCTGGATGTTCAAACGCCCCACCCCGGCCGATTTTTTCCGCACGATGGAGGACGCCAGCGGCGTCGACTTGGATTGGTTCTGGCGCGGTTGGTTCTACGGCGTCGATCATGTCGACGTCTCGATTGACGAAGTCCTCTGGCTCCAGCTCGACACCCGCGACCCCGCAATCGAGAAGGCCAAAGCCAAGGCGGAGAAAGAGGCTCTGCCTAAAACGCTCACCAAAGAGCGTAACGCTTCCCTCCCTAAGCGCGTCGATCGCTTCCCCGAACTCAAGGACTTCTATGACGGCTTCGACGAGACCACGGCACTACCCAGCGAAAAGAAAAAATACGAAGCCCTGCTGAAGGAGCTCGAGGAGGCCAAGATCGACCCCAAACTGCTGCAGACCAAACACAATATCTACGTCCTCGAAATCTCCAATATCGGCGGACTCGTCACGCCCGTCCCACTAAAAATCGAATACACCGACGGCTCGACGGAAGAGTTGCTACTGCCGGCCGAGTTCTGGCGCTTCAATACCGAAAAGGCCTCCAAGATCCATGTGACCGAGAAGGAACTGCGCGCCGTCACCTTCGACCCACGACAGGAACTGATGGACACCGACGTAGAGAATAACTTCTGGCCGCGACGTCCGGTGAAGACGAAACTCCAGCTATTCAAGGATGAGAAACTCGCCAACCCAATGCGCGAACTCACCAAGCCCGAAGCCGAACCGGCCAAGGTCGAAGCCAAGAAATAGCCAGCCATGAAGATCGACGAGGCATCACGGCCGCGGCTCAATTCTTGGGATTGGTTGGTCTTGGTCGTCGCCGTCGTCTCCCTGCTACTCGTCCTCCTCGAGACCTTCCTGCACATCCCGGCAGGCATCCTTTCCGTCCTACGCACCGTCGACACCCTTTCCTGCGTCATCTTCCTGACGGATATCATCGTTCGCTGGCAGCGTGAAAAGTGGGCGGCCTCATTCTGGCGCTGGGGCTGGGTCGATTTGCTCGCAAGCATCCCCTTCGATTCGGCGTTCCGCACCCTGCAGGCGATCAGGATTTATCGTATCATTCGACTCATTAGAGTCCTGAAAAAACTCCAGACGCTAACGGGCGGGACCAGTTTGAACGAAAAACTATTAGCGCTGCCGGCCATCGCCTTGGTGATGGTTTTCTTCAGCACCAATCTCATCCTGGAAGTCGAACGGCTGGATCCCACTTCGAATATTAAGACTGCGGGAGATGCCCTATGGTGGGCCCTTTCGACCGTCACCACCGTGGGTTATGGCGACACTTTTCCCGTGACGACCGAGGGCCGCATTATCGCCGCAGTCTTGATGCTCATCGGTATCGCGCTCTTCGGTTCAATGTCCGCCATTATAACATCAAAACTCATCCTTCCCAAAGAGACCAAAGATCACGATGAGTTACGTCACGAGATGCGCCAACTTCACGCCGAGATCAAAGACCTCCGCGACGAGTTGAAGAAGAAAAACTAAGGCGCTTACGAGCCCCAGCTAAAACGCTCCGGCACCCAAGCATATTGGTCACCCTTGGGGACGACAGTACCGATGCCAGGCCATGGTAGATGAAACCCGAAGGCACGGGATTTATTGGCCGCCATCCGCGTGAAGAGCTTCTGGCGAGTCTTGACCGCCGTTTCGGGGTCATGATCCATGGCGACCGTCCAACCAACGTTATCGAACATGAGCACATGGTGGTGGACGACGTCGCTAATGTGCACGAGCGATTCCTCACCTGAGCGGATCTCATAGCACGCATGCCCATCCGTATGCCCAGGGGCGGCGATGACTTCGACAGCGTCGTGGAAAAGCTTTTGGCCGTTTTTGGCGATGACCAGTTGGTCCTTCAGGATGTCGAAGTTCTTGCAAATCGTCTTCACCATCGCGGGCAAAGGCTTCTTATCACGCTTCGACTTGGAGAAGTCGGGGTTCGGGCCGCGCCAGAAATCGTATTCCTCCTGCAAGAGGTAGATCTTGGCGTTCGGGAAGGCCGGCTTGCCGTCGGCGACAAAACCATCGAGGTGGTCGGAGTGCGAGTGACTGAGGAAACCGGTGGTCACCTGCTCGGGTTTGATACCCAGCTGGCGGAGACCTTCCGCCAACCAACCGAAATTAATATTCGGATGACGTTCGCCGAAACCGGCATCGATCAGCGCGACCTCGTCGCCGATCTTTAAGCCCATGATATTAATATAAAGCGGCAGCGCATCGAGGCGCTCGCGGTTGAAGATCAAAGACTCTTTCATCTTCGGCCGATCCGCCTCGGGCCACATCAACTCCAGACCCTGTTTAAAGAGCATATGACCGTCGCTGATGGAGAAGGCCTCAATCTTACCGATGTTGAACTTATAAACGAAAGGATTGGGGGGGCGTTTGAGTGGCGCCTTAAACGCGTCGGCTGCGGCTAGGCGCGAAGCGGACGCCAGGCCGGCCAGCGCAAAGGCGGCGGCGCCAAGGAAATCGCGACGAGAAGACGGGAGGGATACGGAGTCCATAAAGGGTACCCCTGAGTCTCACTTTGCACTTCCAATTATCCAGCCATTTAAACGATGGAATGTGAGCAGCTTAGCTTATCGGGATATAAGTTGAAACCCCAAGCCGGCTGCCTTGTCTTATCCCTACCCCATGGCTCTCGCCCCTCGTCTCACTCTGTTATTTTGCGCTTTCAGCATGCTTCCGGTGTTCGGGGAAGAGGTGCAGTTTAATCGCGATATCCGCCCGATCCTTTCCGAGAACTGCCTGAGTTGCCACGGCAGCGACGAAAAAGCCCGTAAGGCCAAACTACGACTCGACCTCTCCGACGAGGCCACGCGCGAGCACAAGAATGGCACGCCCATCGTGCCGGGCGACCTGAAGAAGAGCGCCGTTTGGGAGCGTATTAATTCCACCGACGAGGACGAGGTCATGCCTCCCCCCAAATCCCACCTCACGCTCACGGCGAACGACAAGGCGAAAATTAAAGCCTGGATCGAACAAGGGGCGAAATATGAGGACCATTGGGCCTTCGTCGCGCCGAAGCGCCCTGCCCTGCCCGCCACGAAAAATCTTAACCCGATTGATTGGCTCGTCCGCAAGAAGTTAGCCGATGAAGGCCTGCAAGCCTCCCCGGAAGCCGATCGCTATACCCTAATCCGTCGTCTTTCTTTTGACCTGACCGGACTCCCTCCCTCCGCCGAAGAGGTGGAAAGTTTTGTCCAAGACCACAACCCCGATGCTTATGCCCGACTTGTCGACCGTCTGCTGAAGAGTCCGCACTTCGGCGAACGCATGGCGCTCGATTGGCTCGATGCTGCCCGCTATTCGGACACCAATGGTTTTTCCATCGACGGCGGACGACACCTCTGGCTCTGGCGCGATTGGGTTATCCAAGCTTTCAACGACAATATGCCTTACGATAAGTTCATCGCCGAACAGATCGCTGGCGACCTGATGCCTGATACCGATGACGGTAAGCTCATCGCCACGGGTTTCCAGCGTAACAACATGAACACGCATGAAGGGGGCACCATTTTGGCCGAGAACCTAGTCAACTATAACGCCGATCGCGTCAAGACCCTCGGCGAATCCGTCCTCGGGCTCACGCTCGGTTGCGCCCAATGCCACGACCATAAATTCGACCCCATCAGCCAGAAAGATTACTACCAGATGTTTGCTTTCTTCAATACCCTGGAAGACCGGGGCGTAGACGGTAATGCCGGCGTCAACTCACTGCCTTCAGCCATGCGGAAGACGGTTTTGAAAACGGACGAAATTAAAACCCTCGAGGCTCGCCTGGCGTCCTTGCGAGATAAATTACGCACGCCGAACCAGCCGATACTGAGCGCGTGGGAAAATATTCAACAACTGCGAATCCAAGAGCGTCGACTGGGCCTCGAGCTGATTCCGATTAAATTGATCAAGATTTCCACACCCAATAGCGGCGTCGGCTTCACCATTGAAGGGAATAAATTTATGGGCTTAGGTAAGGCCGTCTACGACCTTTTGGGCGAAACCCCGAAGACCCAAGCGCCGATCACCGGCCTGCGCTTAGTCTTTCCCAATGTCGATGAACCAGCTAAGACCGCCAAAGGAAAAGCTGTCGCTAAGCCGAAAAGCAAAATGGCCGGAGATTTCCCCGCCAACTTCATCCTGACCGCCGTGGACGCGACCGCAGATAAAATCCCCGGCGACCAAGTTAATATCCACAAGTTGATAAAATTTAGCCGCATCACCGCCAGCTCATGGGTAGAAGGTTTTCCGGCTGCAGATGTCCGAGCCTTTGACGTCCTGAGTAGAGGCTGGGGTCCTGACCCTAAGCTCGAAGGCCCGGCGCACATTACGCTCACCTTTACGACGCCGATCACGGCCGAGACGCATCCCTATTTGACGACTCAGATTTATTTCGGAAACCGTATGGGCGGCAATCCGAGCTCGGGCGAACTTTTCGCAATCACGGGCCATGATAATGGCACGGATTTACCTGAGCACGTCATTCGCATCCTGGAAACCAAACCCGATCAGCGTTCTGCCGCCCAAACCGAATCTCTGTGGGCCTATTGCTCAGCTCATTCTGACGAAATGAAGCCGACTCGCATCGACCTCGCCAACGCTGATCAACGTCTCAAGTCCCTTACGGAGCCGCAATCCACGATGGTCATGAATATCGCTGCCAAAGCCCGGGAGACGTTCATCCTTAACCGCGGCGACTATTCGCAACCAACCGTCAAAGTCGAAGCCGGCACCCCGGCGAAACTTCCAGCCATGCCCGCCGGTTCTCCTGCTAATCGCTTGGGCTTGGCCAAATGGTTGGTGATGAAAGAAAATCCGCTCACCGCGCGTGTCGCTGTTAATCGCACCTGGAAACTCCTTTTCGGCACGGGCATCGTGTCTTCGGTTTCCGATTTCGGCTTCCAAGGCCAATGGCCTAGTCATCCCGAATTACTGGACCAATTGACCGTCGATTTCGTCGAGTCTGGCTGGGACGTCAAGGGCCTCATTCGCCAGATCGTCAGCAGCGCCACCTATCGTCAGACCTCACGGACGTCCCCCGAACTGCTGGAGAAGGATCCCTCGAATAAGTTGCTCGCCCGAGGGCCGCGCTTCCGGTTGCCTGCGGAATTCATTCGCGATAATGCCCTTAAGACCAGTGGCTTGCTCGTCTCTCAGCTGGGCGGCCCGAGCGTCAATCCGTACTCACCTTTCGATCTCTGGCGTGAAGTCAGCCACTACGGCAGTTCGCCCGCGACTTCGCAGGTCTTTGTCCAAGACCACGGCGAAAAGCTTTATCGACGTTCGATGTATACCTACTGGAAACGCACCGCTCCGCCGGCCAATATGGTGACGTTTGATGCGCCAAATCGCGAAGTCTGTACGGTCAGCCGAGGTAATACCACGACGCCGCTGCAAGCTCTCGTCACTTTGAACGACGTGCAGTTCGTCGAAGCATCAAGAGCCTTCGCCCAACGTATTCTGAAGCATGAAGGCAACGACGAGGCACGGCTACGCTGGGCCTTCCTCGAAACCTTATCCCGTCCAGCCTCTGATCACGAACTTGAGGTCGTGCGCCACGCCTTGGCCCGCGAACGAGCCCGCTACGCAAAGGATACCGACCGAGCCGCTAAGGTCTTACAGCAGGGCGAATCGCCTCGCGACCCAACCCTTGATATTTCGGAGCATGCCGCCTGGATGCAGGTAGCCACCCTTCTCCTTAACCTGAGCGAAACCGTCACCTG
>Ga0114966_10004450_pt1 | contig 12045 bp, 13 predicted proteins | sample M_130207_XF_Meta_FD_87029 | JGI IMG/M metagenome (GOLD analysis project Ga0114966, IMG submission 87029) | Freshwater microbial communities from Lake Montjoie, Canada to study carbon cycling - M_130207_XF_MetaG | ecosystem: Environmental > Aquatic > Freshwater > Lake | place: Lake Montjoie...
AACGGCGATATATATCGGAATCTGGGCTCCAGAAACTATGCGGCGATTTGTCACAGACTCTCCATTTGCACTAACTGGTGCGATGAACTGGTGGCTTGTTTTTCGCCATACGGATTACTTCGACTCCATTGCCCGGCCACCACTACTGCAACACACATGGTCTCTCGGCGTTGAAGCCCAGTTCTATCTCATCTGGCCATTGATTTTGCTTCTGGTTCTGCGATATCTAGGCAAGAGCAAGATTCCTGGTGCGGCATTGTTTATTGCAGCGGTTTCTGGAATCACACTTCTTGTGGTCTCCCTTCAAGTTGATGCCGCCAGTGCCTCACAAATTAGTCATGTGTACTTCGGAACAGATACGCACAGTATTGGATTATTCTTAGGCGCAGCACTTGCCGTTAATTGGATACCTCAGAATTTAAAGGAAAATGTAGATAGACGTGCGCAGGATTTCATTGATGGCATTGGAGTAATCGGCTTCATCGGAATGCTGGCAACTTTTCTATTTATTAATGAGAGCGATGCAACACTCTACAAATTAGCTTTTCCTCTAGCTGGAATCTTTGGTTGCGCAATCATTACTTCAATCGTGCATCCGGCTTCACGCTTTGCTCCAATCTTGAGCAGTCGAATTGCAGTTTGGATAGGTGAGCGTTCTTACTCAATTTATTTATGGCACTGGGTTGTTTTCCAATTTACTAGGCCAGCAGTAGATCTTGAAGGTTCGGCTTGGGCACTTTCTGCATTACGAGTCCTCATTGTTTTTGCTTTGGCCGATATTTCGCTTCGCGTAGTTGAGCTTCCAATCCGAACTGGCTTAGTCGAGTATTGGTTTAAAGGTATGAAGTACCGCACCAAACAGATTCAACTACGTCAGAAATCACTCCTTAGCCTCTCTGTTCTCTCTTTGGGTTTCATTCTCGTGATGCTCAGTACTAGTGCAATTAAGAGCAGTGACCAGGTGATGGATATTATCAAAACAGAACTCACTCAAAACTCTGAAACGACAAGTGGAGCTCTTGTTCCATCGACGCAAGACGGTTTGTGGGTGACAGGAGATTCAGTGATTCTTGGGATCCGATATGAACTTGAAAAACGCACACACATCTCCCTTATTAACGCTCGAGTAGGCCGTCAAGCGCCAGAGCTCATTGACGTCATGAGCCACGACAAGTTGAAGATGGAGAAATCCACAATCATCTTCAACTTGGGTAATAATAATAAGTTAACGGAGGCGCAAGTTGCCTCAATATTTGATGAGGTAAAAGATCAGCCTCGCATCATCGTGGTGAATACTGCAGTTCCGCGCGAATGGCGCGATGCTAACAATATTCTGATCGCCAAATACTCTCTACAATCAGGCGCTACTTTGATCGACTGGAAGGAAATCTCAACAAATCACCCCGAGTATTTTGCACCCGACGGCGTGCACCTTGTTCCATCGGGCGTGCGTGCATATGTCGACGCGATTACCGCGAATCTCTAGTTACGACCTGCATAAAAAACCCCCATGCAAAAAATGCATGGGGGTTTCTTTATTAACTCTTTACTTAAACTCTCCAGGAATTCCAAAGACGGTTGCGGATGCAATCTGTCCATCGGAGTACACAGATGAAACTCGGAACTGTGTCCAACTTTTATCTGAACTCTTAACAACGCTCTGAGTCAGCTGATTGGCAGGGAGCGTTGCAATCACGCTCCAATCGCCGAGACCACTGGCTCGGATTTCAACGTTGAACCCAGTCAAGCCATCGACAGCCATCGGCGCGATCCACCGAAGCATTAATCCATCTGCGCTCTTGAGTGCAACAAACTTGCTTGGTGCTTCAACGCTTGTAACCGTTGTAACAGTCTCTGTTGGCTCTGCACTTGCACTATCTGTTGGCTCTGCAGATTGCGAGATTGTTGGAGCAGGTGTGATTGACCCATCATCCTTGCTAGCAGATTTAGACCAGACGATTGCAGCCAAAATTACTATTCCTACAACTACGAGGAGAACCACACGGCCAGATGTACTTTGCTTAGGTGCTGCAACTGGCTTTGGTGTCAAAAGGACTGGTTTAGCCACGACAGGTACGACAGGTGTACGTGTCACACTTACTCGAGCTGGCAAAGTTCTGAGAGGCGCTTTCTTGGCGGTGCTCTTCTTCGCAGCGGATTTCTTGGCTACGGATTTCTTGGCGGTGCTCTTCTTCGCAGCGGATTTCTTGGCTACGGATTTCTTGGCTACGGATTTCTTGGCTGCGCTCTTCTTCACAACCTTTTTAACTGCGCGCTTTGCCGATGCTTTCTTTGCAACCTTTTTGACTGCGCTCTTCTTCTTTACGGCCACGATGACTCCTTGGATAGCTGTGCATTCGCAAATAACGAATGTCGATGGGCCAAGGCTACCCCAGGCCTCTAAAGATACCTATGACATGCGGGGCTATTGCGCGAAGTGATTTCCCACGATGACTAACCGCATCCTTTTCTTCCGCGCTCATCTGCGCCGAAGAAATCGACATACCTAGGGGCTCAAATATTGGGTCATAGCCAAACCCCTGTTCGCCGACTGGAGATCTCAAGATATTTCCTTCGAAGCGACCGTGCGCCAACTCTTCACGTCCATCGGGCATCACGAGGGCGGCGACACAAATAAAATAAGCCCCCCGCTTTGCATCTGGTACATCTTTTAATTCATCTAAAACTTTCTCAACGTTTGCTTTATCGTCGCCATGAGATCCAGCCCATCGAGCTGAAAATACTCCAGGTGCTCCACCGAGGGCATCGATACATAGTCCAGAGTCATCAGAGAGCGATGGAAGTCCAGTCATTTTCGCTGTATATCGAGCCTTGAGAAGTGCATTTTCTTCGAAAGTTGTGCCAGTCTCCTCGACATCTACTAAATCTGGAAAATGATCGATTCCAATTAGCTCTACTGCCCCATCAGAAACTGCATCAAGAATTCTTCGAAACTCAACAATCTTTCCAGGGTTGCGTGTTGCTATAACAAGTTTATTTGCCATCGGTTTCACAGCATCGTCCTTGAAAAGTGAGTACCCAGTTAATTTGCAAGAACGGTTTTTTGAAGTTGGCTTAACTCATTGCACCCGTTCACGGCTAAATCTAAGAGTTGATTCAGGAGTGCGCGATCAAAAGGCTCACCTTCGGCAGTGCCCTGAACCTCAATAAATCGACCATCACCGGCAACGACAACATTCATATCGGTTCCGGCGCGAACATCTTCTTCGTAACAAAGATCCAACATGGCGACACCGTCGATGATTCCAACACTTACTGCCGCTACTGAATCGTTCAGAGGATTTGCCGTGGCTTTAATGTGACCTTGGGCCTTTGCCCAAGAGATTGCATCGGCTAATGCAACATAGGCTCCAGTAATCGCGGCGGTGCGGGTTCCTCCATCAGCTTGCAACACATCACAGTCAATAACAATAGTATTTTCACCTAACTCTTTTGTATTAACAATTGCTCGTAACGAACGACCAACTAGTCGAGAAATCTCCTGAGTGCGCCCACCGAGTTTTCCTTTAACGCTCTCACGATCAGAACGCGTGTGAGTTGCACGAGGCAACATTGCATATTCAGAAGTCACCCAGCCAGTACCGGTGTCCTTTAACCACCGAGGGACCCCTGGTGAAAAAGATGCGACGCATAGGACTCGAGTCTTTCCAAACTCAACTAGTACCGAGCCTTCGGCATGATCTAGCCACCCACGTGTGAACTTAATATCCCGTAGAGAGTTAACTTCTCGCCCATCGTTGCGTGCCATTATGTGCTCCAATTAATTAGTTGCGTTGAACATTACAGTGTTAGTACTAGAGATCTTGGTGTTCTACTCGAGTAACTTCGGGGCCCAGAAAACGACGAGCTAGGCTCTCAAAAGCTCTAGCATCGCCAGTTGCTAAGAATGTATGCGGAGGCGGTGTGCTCTGCTGGAGGCGTAGTAGATTATTTTCAACTAAAATTCGATATAGGTCCTTAGCGGTTTCTTCAGCACTTGATACAAGTGTGACGCCTTCGCCCATCACATATGAGATTACTCCAGTTAAAAGCGGGTAATGAGTACATCCTAAGACAAGGGTATCTATTTTTGCATCTATGAATGGGGTCAAATACTCTCGCGCAATATGAGTAATTTCAGTGCCAGATGTTTCACCACGTTCTACATATTCAACAAATAGCGGGCAGGCGATAGAAGTAATGTTCAACTGTGGAGCTGCCGCGAATGCATCGAGATATGCCGCCGAATCAATCGTGGCACGAGTACCGATAACGCCAATATTTCCGCTTCGAGTAGCTGCCACTGCTCTACGAGCTGCGGGTTGGATAACTTCTATGACCGGCACTGAATAACGCTCACGTGCATCACGCAGCATCGCAGCACTTGCCGTATTGCAAGCAATAACTAACGCCTTAACGCCTTGGGCTACAAGAAAATCTAAACTCTCTAATGCAAACTCACGGACTTCGGCTAATGGTCTCGGGCCATATGGTCCACGTGCGGTGTCGCCGATATATAAGGTCGATTCATTAGGTAACTGATCTAAAATAGATCTAGCGACTGTAAGTCCGCCGACTCCGGAATCGAAGATTCCAATTGGCGCATTGCTCATATCGTTAATCCTACCGCGCGCTGCTGGACTACAGAGCATCGTCCATGAGTGCTTGAATTAAACTCTCCTGCAACCACCCCAGCCAGCTATACACTGCGTAAACACCGCGCATCGGGTCATCGGGTGCCAAGATTTCTAACTCCTCATATGAATTTTCTTGCACCTTTAATCTCACGCCGAGAGCTAAGCGAATATCGTTCATTGCACCTAACCAAGCATTAGCGCCTTCGTGGTCGACTTCAATGCAGCCATCAGGTGAACTCTTCAAGTCGATACGCATTGACATCGCATGTGCTGATTTTTTGGTGCGCAGAGTTAGCTCGGTATATCGTCGAAACTCCGATGCATCGACTTGATCGGCATAAGCGTTAGGCAATAACCGCAGTAAGACATCGTCCTCTGGTGGTGAATCATGAGTTGTGATTCCGACCATTGCTGCTAGCGGATCATCACTGTGATTATCGGTTCGCTCTCCGAGAAGTTCAATAATCTGTTCAACGAGATTAACTAAGACTTCGCTTTCTTCTGGCGAAAAATATGCAACATAGTCATTGTTACCATGTCGAGTAAATCCGGATTTTATTTCATCTACTCCATTACTCATATCGTCTGGTCGCCTCTCTGCAATGTTGCCCACAACCCATATTCATGCAGGCGGGCTACATCGTGCTCCATCTCCTCGCGACTACCAGTTGAAACCACGGCTTTGCCTTGGGTATGAATCTGCATCATTAATTCGTGGGCTTTCTCTCTTGAAAAACCAAAGAGCTCCATTAATACGTACGTCACATACGTCATGAGATTTACTGGGTCATCCCAGACAATTGTGATCCAAGGCTTTTCACTGCTCAATAACTCTTTGATTGCTTCATCAATCTTTGCATCAACTGCCTCATCGAGTTTGACCATTGCTAGCGGACCACAATCGTAAATACTTCTGACAAAGAGCTTTGTGTACTGCTAACTATTTGAACTTGCATCGTCACAACCCCTTTCGCTAGTTCAGAAGATGTGATGACAAAATTACCATCGGAGTCTGTAGTAGTAGTTGCCCCTATATTTTGCCACTTTCCAGCGTTCAGCCTTTGAAGCATGACCTTCGCGCCACCTGCACGGGGCAACAGAGCTCCGGTAATTTCAAATGCGTCGCCGTGTCTGATGGCGTTCGGATGAATAAGTGTAATTCTTGGCCGCACTGTTACGACTTTTTCATTGCTGACCGACTCTGCGCGCTCCCACGTTCCTTCGGTCGTTGTTCGAAATGCCGCCGATTCAGCGATTGTGACTGGAATCGAGATCGCGCCGCTGAAATCGGTTATTGACTGCGAAATTTTCCTCCAATTATTTTCACTAGCACGCTTCATCTCTATGTTTACGGCTAACCCAGAGATCGGTGATTTATCCTTAAAAGCAAATGCGCCTTGGAGTACGAAAATCTCACCGTAGGAAACCTCTCCTGAATCATTATTACCGACGGTTAATGAACTGACAACGGCATCGGGTGCGATTGCCAGGGCGACATTTCGCATAGCGGTCGTAGCAGCTGGATCCTCCATTCCCAAAGTCCATAGCGCAGCACCACCTAACCGGTACTTGGCAACTAGATTCATCCGTTCGGTATAACTTCGATCATTTTGATACCAAACTGTTCTGGAAACTGCGCATGATGTAGCTGCCCCCTTAATGGTTAAACCATTAAAGCTCTTCACGTATGAATACGTTGCTTCACTATTTTTCTCATCAAAGATGGGTATTGCTTGATCAATGGCTGCTTTTGAATTTGCGTAGTTCATCTTAAAAACCGCTGCTTTTGCCGACATTGTTAAGCCAGGAGGTGCTGATGTGGGGCAAGTGCCAACAATTGCCGTGATCCAATCACGACCATAGCCTGGCAGGCCAATGAAAACTTTCGATGACGGCATAATACTGATTGCGTACTGCAGGGTTTTCTCTGTCCATGAAATAGGACCAATCGGGCCCGGTTTAGCAACAGAGTAGTCATAAGTCATGATCCGCAATCGATCAATGCTCGAAGCTATATCTGCCCAACCGTAAACCGTATAGCCCTTCTGTTTTTCACTGGGGTTAAATACATATGGCGAAGTTACAGAAAGTATTTTCTCCGCGAGGTGGAGTTGAGTACTCAACTCCTTGATAAAGAGCACCCAATTCGGCGCAGTCTTTGCCCACGTTGTATTTGCATCTACAAAGGCAAAACCTTCAAAATCTAAGTCAATTCCATCAAAACCATTTTTATTGACTAGATCAAGGATTGAATTAACAATAGTGGCTCGTGTTTCACTCTTGGCCAAATACCCCGCTAACACCAACTTATCGGTGCCATCAGTAATTGTCGGAATAATCTTTAACCCAGTTTTACGCATCAAACAAAGGGTGTCCGCCATAGGCCATGATGGATTACCAGTCGCATAATCATCACGAATTACTGTTGGGGTTTTCAGTGTGTACCAAAAAGGCATCACTTCTTTCATCAAATCCTTATTGGTGTATAGGTAAGAGGAGTTCAGCGCCACAATATCTGTTGGTGAAAATTCACTCTCTTCGCACGTCACCGGAGCTCCAGGCGTAGGAACCACCGCACTGGGTAGTTTCTTGATAAACGGTATGACTGTCTTCACAGAATAATAAGGAATCCACCCGCTAACAACTGCCCGCGGTTGGTTCTCTGCTCCGCCGGCAGAGGGCAGCAGTGAAAATACTGCGAAGAGAGTTACAGCGGTTGCGATGCAGTGCTTACGCGACATCGCTATTTTTCTTCAGGTTCTTTTTTCAGACCTGCGTGAATCTCTTTACATGTTGGGCAGATGGGGTATTTTTCTGGATCTCGGGATGGAACCCATTTCTTTCCGCAGAGCGCGCGCACCGATTTACCCGTCACTGCAGATTCAACGATTTTCTCTTTCTTGACGTAGTGCGCAAATCGGTCGTGTCCACCATCATCTTCTTCTAGGACAGGTCTAGTTAAGAGATCGGTGTTGGACTCGGTCTCGGGTGTAGTTTTTCTAAAGATGCCCATGAGGTAGATAAGAATACCTTCGGCAGCGGTGAAACTACGGGTAGAATTCGCAAATGAAGGACTTACTCCGCACCCAAGATCTCTGCCGCGCAGATGTTGAGCTTTTACTCGATACGGCCGCCGAATTTGCAGCTAATCCGCTCCGATCTAACACCGCGCTGGCCAACAAAACAGTTGCGATTTACATGACTAAGCCTTCGACGAGAACTCGCCTGTCTTCTGAAACTGCCATTGCGCATCTAGGTGGAACTCCAATCTTTATTCGTGGTGATGAACTTCAGTTAGGTCGTGGCGAAACTATCGCCGATACTGCCCGAATCATTAGTGGCTACTGCAGTGCACTCATCATCAGAACTTTTGCGCAATCTGATATCAATGAGCTCGGTGCTCATGCATCGATTCCAGTAATCAATGCATTATCCGATGATGATCATCCAACTCAATTACTTGCTGACTGGTTAACAATTCGTGAGCAGTTTGGAAAAGATATCTCGGGCCGTAAGTTTGTTTACTTAGGTGATGGAAACAATATGTCACATGCGTGGTTGTTGATGGGGGCAATCATGGGTGCACACGTTGTCACTGCTACACCAACCGGTGCATGGGCACCAGATCCACTAGTAGTTGCAGTTGCACAAAAAATTGCACTGCAAAGCGGTGGAAAAATCGAAACATTGCATGACCCAGAAGCTGCGGCACAGGATGCAAGTGTCTTGTACACCGACGTATGGATGTCGATGGGTGACTCTGACGATGAAAGAGATGAAAAAGTGGTGGCACTCTCGCCATTTGCTGTTACTGAAAATTTAATGTCACTTACTCAAAAAGATTCAGTGTTCATGCACTGTTTACCTGCACATCGTGGAGAAGAGGTCGAAGCCTCTGTAATAGACGGAACAAGATCACTTATTTGGCGAGAGGCGTATCACCGCCGTACAACGATTCAATCTCTTTTGTATCACCTTATTAGAGGTGACCTAAAAGGCTCTAGCCAGTAGTATTTCCCGCATGCTCATAGCCGTACCTAAAGAAATTCGTGAGGGTGAAAAGCGCGTGGCGCTTGTTCCCGATATCATTAATAAATTAACTCGACTAGGTTTCGATGTTGTCATCGAATCTGGCGCTGGAGTTCATTCGCAAGCAACAGATGCTGAATATGTAAGTGCTGGTGCAAAGATCTCTAACGGTGAAGTTCTTAGTGACGCTGACGCCGTCCTCTCAGTGCAACCGCTAACGCCAGCTCAGATGTCTTCATTAAAAAAAGGCGCAGTGACAGTAAGTTTTATGTCTCCCGTTACCGCCATCGATTCAATTGAAGCGGCAGTGGCAGCGGGGGTAACTACTTTCTCTCTTGAATTAGTTCCGCGAATTTCTCGTGCACAATCTATGGATGCGCTTTCATCACAAGCTTTGTGTGCGGGGTATCGCGCAGCACTTGTTGGTGCTGAACTATCTCCACGATTTTTCCCAATGCTTATGACTGCTGCAGGAACCGTAACACCAGCACAAGTATTAGTTCTTGGTGCAGGTGTCGCAGGTTTACAAGCGATCGCAACAGCGCGTCGCTTAGGTGCAGTTGTATCGGCATATGACGTTCGTCCAGCATCTGCCGATGAGGTTCGCTCAATGGGGGCAACATTTATCGAACTCGAACTAGAAGCGCTAGAGGGCACTGGTGGTTATGCCCGAGAGATGACCGATGATCGCGCGGCTAAACAGCAGGCGCTACTAACTCCATACATTGCAAAATCACATGTAGTTATTACAACTGCAGCGGTTCCGGGTCGCCAAGCACCACGTTTGATGACACAGGCAATGATTGACTCGATGTCGCCCGGCACAATCATCATCGACTTAGCCGCTGAAACTGGCGGAAACGTTGAGGGTTCAAAGCCTGGAGAAATCGTTTCTACAGCGGGCGGAGTTCGTATCTGGGGTGGCAAAGACGTCCCAAGCCAGCTTCCCTTCCATGCGTCGTTCTTGTACTCACGAAACGTTGTCAATCTATTAACTCTCTTTACAACCCCGGCAAAAGATGAGGAAAAGGTCGCATTCGCAATTGATTTCGAGGATGAAATTATCAATGGCGCTGCAGTTACTCATGACGGAGCTCGTAGAAATGCAGGAGGTAAGTAAATGGAGCCGATAGCAATTATTTCGATCTTCGTTTTGGCGGTTTTTGTGGGTTTTGAAGTTGTTTCTAAGGTTTCATCAACTTTGCATACACCACTCATGTCAGGTGCAAATGCCATTCACGGTGTGATCCTGGTGGGAGCAATTATCGTCGCAGACCACAGTGAAACTAATCTAGAACTCGGTCTTGCAGTTGCAGCAATCGTCCTGGCAACCATCAACATGGTTGGTGGTTTTGTAGTTACCGATCGAATGCTGGAAATGTTCAAAGGAAAGAAAAAATGAGCCGTACTCTGTATGACCTCATCGGCTTAGCTGCGGGTGTTGCATTTATTTTGGCGCTTAAGGGTTTATCACATCCAAAAACTGCACGCCGTGGAAACTTAATTGGTGCTTTTGGTGCAACGCTGGCAACAGTTGTTGTTTTTTTCTTTGTAGCCGGACCAAAGACCGGCGTTGCCCACGCCCTTCCCCTGAACCACTTGGGTTGGATCCTCGGCGCAATGGCGGTTGGTCTTGCTGTTGGTGTCCCTGCTGCACGTAAAGTTGAGATGACGCAGATGCCACAACTGGTTGCACTATTTAATGGTGTGGGCGGTGGTGCAGCTGCACTCGTTGCAATCGTTGAATACCTACACCTGGGTAGCGGGGCAACTAAAGCTGAAGTTATCTTTACAGTATTTACAGTGATTGTTGGCTGTGTTTCATTTAGCGGATCGATTATCACCTTCATGAAGTTGCAAGAGTTAATGACGACTCGACCAGTAATTTTCCCAGCGGGACGCTTTATCATTGCAGCCACTCTGGTCAGCGTAATTGGTGTCGGCGGGTGGGTAGTCGCAGCACTCGGAACAACGCCACTTCTCATTCTTGCTGGACTTTCGCTTCTTTTTGGAGTGCTCTTTGTGCTTCCAGTTGGTGGCGCAGATGTGCCTATTGTTATCTCACTTTTAAATGCATTCACTGGCTTAACTGTTGCGGCAAGTGGTTATGTTCTAGATTCAGTTCTTTTAATTATCGCCGGAACTTTGGTTGGTGCATCAGGAACAATCTTGACGCGTCTAATGGCAGAGGCAATGGGCCGTTCATTATTTGGAACACTATTTGGCGCATTTACAGCAAAGCCGCAGGATACAAGTGGAACAGCCGAAGAGCGCCCTGTGCGTTCAGGCTCTCCCGATGATGTTGCTATCTTGCTGAACTATGCCCGACGCGTAGTTATCGTGCCCGGCTTTGGTTTGGCAGTTGCCCAGGCACAACACACTGTTCGCGAACTTGCAGATTTGATGATCTCTAAAGGTATCGATGTCGCCTATGGAATTCACCCAGTTGCAGGTCGCATGCCAGGACACATGAACGTTCTGCTTGCTGAAGCAAATGTTCCTTATGATCAACTTGAGGAAATGGATGAGATTAATCCAACCTTTAGTCAGACCGATGTTGCAATCGTGATCGGTGCTAACGATGTAGTTAATCCAGCCGCTGAAAATACTCCGGGATGCCCAATCTATGGAATGCCGATTTTAAAAGTTGCTAACGCAGCCAATGTCATCTTCTTAAAGCGTTCGATGCGTCCAGGTTTTGCTGGAATCGAAAATGAACTTCTGTATGATCCGAAGACAATGCTCTTGTTTGGCGATGCTAAGGCTTCGCTAACAAAAGTTGTCACTGCGCTAAAAGCTCTTTAGTCAAGCGGCTTCAGTACGCAAAACTCATTTCCTTCGGGGTCTGCCATAACAATCCATGTTGTATGAGGATCTACTGACTGTCCAATTTCAATCCTTTTTGCACCGATTTTTACTAATCGCTCAACTTCTGTTAACTGATTCTTTGGGCGAAGATCTAAGTGAATTCTATTTTTAGATTTCTTTGTGTCTGGTGTTCTTATAAAGAGCAAATCTGGATAGTTTTCACCAGGAGATGAGTCTGGAGATTTTTCGATATAGGCCTCATTGTGAGTAGCGCCTTCGCCAATTTTCCAGTCGAGAACTTGTGCCCAAAATGTTGCAAGGGCAATTGGATCCTGACAATCGATAGTTATGCATTGAATGGTGAGCATGGCCCAAGCCTAAATGCTTGTGTTAGTGATGTGAATAATTATGAGCTTGCAGGTAGTTGAATGTTCAACTATCCTTAATCGGACCCAAGGAGAATTAAAATGCCAGCTGTAACCGTTGCCGATATAACTGTCTTACCTCGTGTGAATGAGGTTATCGGTGCACGCGCCCGCTCGGTCAAGAGTATTACAACTGCGCCGCAAGG
>Ga0114966_10004454_pt1 | contig 12043 bp, 12 predicted proteins | sample M_130207_XF_Meta_FD_87029 | JGI IMG/M metagenome (GOLD analysis project Ga0114966, IMG submission 87029) | Freshwater microbial communities from Lake Montjoie, Canada to study carbon cycling - M_130207_XF_MetaG | ecosystem: Environmental > Aquatic > Freshwater > Lake | place: Lake Montjoie...
GCTTTTTGTAGCGGAAACTGATAATTCTTCTCTCTTTTTTCGTGTTTTTGTGTTGTCTAATCCGGATTCTTTTCTTTTAGATGTGCTATTACGATTATTCATGTCCTTTTCAATTGTGTCATAATTTTCTTCAATGTAATTTATGACCTGATTTTCAATAGCCCATTTAAAAAAATTTAATTGGCCAATAGTTGTTTCAATGCATGTTCCAGCTTTGTACGGTATGGAAATTCGTTCCCACCGGCAGAACGGGTCAAAACGTTTCTTACTATAAGCTTTTAATTTTAATTTGTAATCATAGTAGACCTTAAATCGTCTGTTATTATCAATTAAAAATAAAGTGTAATACTTTTTGGCATAATTAGTTGCAAACCAATCGACAATTCTTAGAGAAATTTTAGAATCACCGGTAATAATTTTCAACATTCTGCTTAAATTAGTTTCATCTTTATAAAAATCCATTAAATTATTTAGCAACAATTCATTTTGCGTTGTGTAATTAACTGTATTCATTATGTTAAATTGTAAAAAACATATTTAAGTAGTTTATTTTAAATATAATTTAAATATAATTTGTTTTATTAAAAACTTATTATATAATATAATGTCAGATTTTATGAATTATTATTTTGGCCCATTAAAAAAAGAGTATTGTGTTTATTTTTATTATTTATCTATATTTTCCTTTTTTACTTATATAACAATTCTTTTTGGAATTATTTTATTTGTTGTTAAAAATTATAAGAAACCTGCAAAATTAGATATGGCTTTTTTTGTAAATTCCGTAATGTTGTTAATTAATACACTTTTAGCATATTTTGTAAATCGTCTATTGCATACAATGTGTGTTAATAGTATACGTTAAATTAATTATTTTGCTGATTTTGTTCATTTGTATTTTTAGTTCTGCCTTGAGTAGTATTAATTGGTTTTAAAAATTGGTCTCTTATTGAAATATCATTCACATAATTAGTTTCTGATAAAAATGGATTACTGCCTCTTTGTTGAACGAGTTCTCTATCAGCAATTTTGAAGTCTAAATCTTCTCTCTTATTACTAATTTTAAAACCATTTCCTGACAAAGATTGATTCAAAATATCCCAAGTATTTTCATCATGATTTAAAGATGTTGTGTATGCGGATTTTTCTATTTCTTTAGTAAAATTTTCATTTTCGATTTCATCAATTTCTTTAAATACTCTTCTAGACCTTTCATAAGGTTCACCTTTGGTCCATTTCCATTCCATTAATTAATTAATTTATTATTATTATTTTAAATTAACTAATATTTAATTTTGTTTAATAATATTCAATTGTTTTGTGAATAAAAATTTTTCATCTGTTTTTCTTCTTCTTTTTAAATTGCAATCTAAACAAGCCAAATGAAAATTATCTTTATTATGTCCTTTATTATTATCAACTCTATCAACAGACCATTGTTTCATTTCTCTCGTTATATCATATAAAATAGACATTTCACATTTACAATATCTGCATTTTAATTGGGATTCGTTCATTTTAGAAATAACACAATTAAAATCAATAAATTGTTCATTTTCAAACATTTTTTTACTTATATCTTGTTGTTTATAGCTAGATATTTTTTTATTTATTTGTTGTATAGCTATTTTCGTAACACTATTTTCTAAATTATTACAAGAAATATCATTAATTATTTTTATTTGTTCATTATAATTAAAATAATCATCTGAAAATGTCCAACCTTTACTTATTTCACGTTTTTTTGGTCCTTCAATTTTCTCTCTTGTTACTTTTTTCATCATATATTTATTGTTAGTTCCAACTATATTTATAGTTTTTTGTTGATTATCTGCATTATTGTTACTATCTATATTATTTTGATTATCCATATAGTAAATAAATAATAAAATAATTTATTTGAAACCAATATAAAAATTATTTAATAAATAAATATTTAAGAAAAGTGAGTTAAACTGATAACTATATATTATATATAAATGGAACAAGAAAGTGCTATAATTAAAGAAGAATTTGTTTTAATTAAAGAAGAATGTCTAGAGCTAAAAAATATAAAATATAAAACAATGTTATTAAATGGTAATCCACTTCAAGAAACAAAATCATCAAATGATATATCAAATCTCGATAAATTTTTAGAAAATGAAAAAAATAATAATATTATTGAACCATGGTGTAAATTAAATAAAACAGTAAAAACTAAAAAATTATTAGACTATGTTGAAATATATAAAAAAGAAAAAAATCTAGATAAAGATGAAGAAGCATTATTAATATCATTTTTAAAAGATTGCCTTGATAAAAAAAAATTACAACGAGTAAAAGACGTTATTTATGATAAAACAAACGGAATTATAAAAGAAATACCTGCTTTATCGTATACCAAAATAAATAAACATTTTACACTAAAAAATATGGATAAACGTGTTTCAACATTAAAATCATTACCTGTAAAAAAGAGTCAAGGCACTATTAAAAATAAAAATTTACAAAATATTGAAAATGATAATGAAGAAGAATCATCATCTGATAATGAAAATTAAATCGATATAAAAACTATGATTTATGTATATATAATGTTTAATTATATACATGAATTAGAAGAATTAGAAGATATTACTGATACTTTAGTATTTGAAGATGAACCTACTTTATTTAATGAAGATAATACATTAGAATTAATAGAAACCGCATTACATCTTATGGAAGAATATATGAATGAAAATCCTACTGCTATTACAGAACCTGATTTTCACGAAACTCTTTTAGAAGAAATTAAAGAAATATTTTATATTCAAATGGAAGAGCACATTCTTGAAAGCGATTATATTGAAAGTGACATGAATGAATTGCTAGAAGACGCGTTTACTATTTTTATTACAACCTTTTATACAGAAAGATCTATTGAACAAAATAATATAATTCATTCAGAACAAAAAGTTGAAAATGATGAACAAGACGAAAAATACGAAAATTCTAAAAATGTAAAGGATAAACAAAACGAGATTAATGGTGCAAAAATAAACATGTTGCGCGAAATACCTCAACCTGTTCAAAGAACCCCCGAATGGTATAAATTTCGCTGGAATTTAATAACTGCAAGTAATGCTTGGAAAGCATTTGAAAGTCAATCAACCATTAATCAGCTTATTTATGAAAAATGTCAACCATTAAAAAATGCAAGTGATATAGATGATGAAGAAATTAAAATGGTAAATACAAATACATCATTGCATTGGGGACAAAAATATGAACCATTATCAGTTTTAATTTATGAGCATAATTATAAAACTAAAGTAGAAGATTTTGGATGTATTCAACACCCTGTTTATAAATTTATAGGTGCATCTCCTGATGGTATAGTCGTAGATAAAAATTCAGAACGTTATGGTCGTATGTTAGAAATTAAAAATGTGGTTAGTCGTGAAATAAATGGAATACCGAAAAAAGAATATTGGGTTCAAATGCAGCTGCAAATGGAAGTGTGTGATTTGGATGAATGTGATTTTCTTGAAACTAAATTTACAGAATATCCTGATTCCGATAGCTATAAAAATGATATTATTTCTTCTGATAAAATGAAAGGGATTATTATTTATTTTCATACAAAGGATGGCAAACCGTTTTATGTGTATAAACCATTAGAATTTATTGATGAATCAGATATTACAAAGTGGGAAGATGATACTCTCAATTTATATCAGTCTGAAGAATACAAATATACGTATATGAAATTTATTTATTGGAAATTGGAAGTTTTAAGTTGTGTTCTTGTTTTGAGAAACCGGGAATGGTTTAAAAATAATGTTCCCCAAATAGAAAAAGTATGGAACATTATTGAAAAAGAACGAGTAACTGGTTATGAACACAGAGCACCTGTTAAAAAACAAAAAAAGGAGCCGAATAAACCATTTGTAATTGCAAATGAATCGCAAGGGTGTTTATTACCTTTTAAAAAGGTAATACCAAATAATTTAGATATATCTTTTTTTAAAGTAAAAAAAGTAGAAAATGACAATTTAGTATAAAATATTTGGAACATTTGTTCTAAATGGTAATAAATTTTCATTTGTAGCAAAATAACCGATACGTGTTCCACAATTTGGGTCTACAGGAGGCAATGGCTCAACAATATTAGAACCTAAATTTTTATCCTTATATAATGCATAACAAAAATTCGCAGGGGTGCACCTAGCATCATCAGGATTATTAGGATATCTAATGTTATTAGTCATTTGTTTATAAGAACCTAATTCAAATATAGGATAACGCTGCCACATTTTATCTGCGGATTCATCAGAAACACCATTAATACCAGTTATAGGATATGTATCTTGAACTAGTACATCCGTTACAGCAGATGGAAAATCACCAGTTGCGCCAGCTAAAGTATAATTAGTAAATCCATCTTGTAAATTATTTAAAGATTCATTAATTTTAAAAAAAAGTGGTAGACCGATTGCTAATACTAAAATAAGAAATAAAAATACGTTTTCGTTCATATATATAATTTATATATTTTATAAAAATATATAAATTAATCAATATAAAACTATATGTTTAAATTATATAATAATGGAACTAACAAATGAAATGCGGGTTACTAAAAGAGATGGTAAATTAGAAGATATTGCGTTTGATAAAATATTAAATAGAATTAAGAAATTAGGACAAGAAGCATGTATTCAAATTAATTATTCTTCATTAACTATGAAAGTTATAGATCAATTATATGACAAAATTGAAACCACAAAGATCGATGAGTTGGCTGCAGAACAATGTGCAGCTTTATCTACACAACACCCTGACTATGCTACTTTATCCTCTCGTATTGTTGTTTCAAACCATCAAAAAAATACAGATCATATATTCTCAAATGTAATGACATCATTATATAACTTTACAAATGTGCATGGAGAACATAAACCTCTTATATCTAATTTACTATATGATTTTACCATTAAATATGCAAATGAATTAAATGAAATGATTATTCATGAGCGTGATTATTTGATAGATTATTTTGGGTTTAAGACGTTGGAACGTGCTTATCTTTTTAAGATTGGAAATAAAATTGTAGAGAGAATTCAACATATGTGGATGCGGGTTTCTATAGCAATTCACGGCGATTTAGATAACCCAAATAGTCTTGATTTAATTAAAGAAACATATGATCTTATGTCACTGAAATTTTTTACACACGCAACACCGACTCTGTTTAATGCGGGCACACCAAGACCTCAACTTAGCTCATGTTATTTAATTGCTATGGAAGATGATAGTCTTGATGGAATATATAATACTCTTAAAGATTGCGCATCTATTTCAAAATGGGCTGGTGGTGTTGGTCTTCATATTCATAATATTAGAGCTAAAGGAACCCATATTCAAGGAACAAATGGCACATCGAATGGTTTAGTTCCTATGCTACGCGTGTTTAATAATACTGCAAGATTTGTTGACCAGGGAGGCGGTAAGCGTAATGGTTCCTTTGCTATTTATTTAGAGCCTTGGCATCCTGACGTTGAAGATTTTTTAGAATTAAAAAAGAATCACGGTGATGAAGAGTTAAAAGCGCGTGATCTATTTTATGCTCTTTGGATTTCAGATTTATTTATGGAACGTGTTAAAAGTAACTCAAACTGGTCGTTATTTTGTCCGCACGAATGTCCTGGACTTTCCGATGTATATGGGGACGAATTTGTTGCACTATATGAAAAATATGAGGACAACGGAAAAGCTAGAAAAGTTGTAAATGCACGTGATTTATGGTTTAAGATTTTGGATGCTCAAATGGAAACAGGAACTCCATATATTTTATATAAAGATGCAGCAAATAAAAAATCAAATCAACAAAATCTTGGAACCATAAAAAGTTCAAATCTTTGTACCGAAATTATACAGTTTTCAGACGATAAAGAAACCGCGGTCTGTAATTTAGCTTCTATTGCATTGCCAACTTTTGTAAACACAGAAACCAAATTATTTAATTATGATAAGCTACATGAAGTAACAAAAGTTGTTACAAATAATTTAAATAGAGTAATTGATATTAATTTTTATCCAACAGAGAAAACAAAAACAAGCAATTTTAGACATAGACCTATTGGTATTGGTGTGCAAGGATTAGCAGACACATTTGTTTTGATGGATATCCCATTTCATTCAGAAGAAGCCAAAATGGTTAATAAATTAATATTTGAAACGATTTATCACGCTTCTTTAGAGAGAAGTAATGAAATTGCTATTTCACAAGGTTCTTATAGTTCATTTAAAGGTTCGCCTGCATCAAAAGGAATTCTTCAATTTGATATGTGGTCTAAGGAACCCACAAATGATCGTTACAATTGGGATGCACTAAAGCAATCAATTATGATTTATGGTTTGCGAAATTCACTTCTTGTTGCTCCTATGCCAACTGCTAGCACATCTCAAATTCTAGGGTTTAATGAATGTTTTGAGCCATTTACTAGCAATTTATATTCAAGAAGAACCCTTGCAGGCGAGTTTGTTGTTATAAATAAATATTTAATGAAAGAGCTTATCCAATTAGGACTTTGGAATGAACAAATTAAAAATAATATTATTGCAAATAAGGGATCTGTGCAACAATTAACCGTTCTATCAGATCATCTTCGAAATAAATACAAGATTGTATGGGAAATACCTATGAAACACGTCATTGATATGGCTGCAGATCGTGGTGCATTTATTTGCCAAAGCCAAAGCTTAAATTTATGGGTTGAGGATCCAACTTATAATACATTGACATCAATGCATTTCTATTCTTGGAAACAGGGATTAAAAACAGGTATTTATTATTTACGACGCAAAGCAAAACACCAGGCACAACAATTTACAATTGAACCTGAATCAAAAAAAACTTCTGAAGAACACGATGAAATATGCGAAATGTGTTCGGCTTAAATCTACTTTTTAGAAAAGTAGAGTAAAATAAATAAAATTTAAAACTTTAGGAAAATAACTTTTTTTATGTTATTTAACTTTTTTTCGGTTAAATAACTTAAATATAATATTTAGTTATATTATAATGGAAGCAAAACCAAAAATACCTTCTTGGACTTTGTATTGTTGTAATATATGTAAAACGAATCCTGATCAGTTATCGCATCATAAGGCACATTTAACAACCCAAAAACATATATTCAAAAAAAAGTGTTTTGAACAATGCATTAATTCTAGTTTTTTCAATATTTATAATTTTCATCAATGCAAAGATGATACAACACTTTGTATAAAAAATAAAATTGAAGAATTTGAAAAAGATACAGGTCTAAAATTTATTCAGGGAAACAAAACATCTCACGATGCTATACGTGATTGGCATTATAACAGAGATACATTATTGGATGAAGAATTTCCTAACACTATAATACCTTTGCAAACAAGTTTTGAAACTGAAGAAAAATATAAAAATAGTGTAAAATATATTATTGAAGTAAATGAAACCGTAAATATTATAAATGACTATAATAAAGATATTCAAAATAATGACACTGAAAATAAAAATATAATAAATGAAATTAAATGTGACATTGAAAATCATGATATAGATTTTTTTATTAATATGGCTATAGGAGAACAACAACCATATACTATTGCTTTAATAATGTTCAAACTAAATTATAAACATATTTATTTTAAAAAAAATGTCCATAAATTGATTCATAAAAAAACGAATAAAATTATAAATTATAATGACAAATGTTGGGTTTATAAAGATACAATTAATAATGATAATAGTATGGATATACGTAATAAATTAAGAACAACTATTTCAAAAAACGTGTCATTATTATTTGAAGAAAAAATAAAAGAATACACTGAAACTTCAAATGAATATATGGCATTGACTAAAATAATACACAAACTTAAATTAACTATGTTTAAAAATGATATTATGAGAATTGCTGAATATATTTTTACTACAGATACTCTTTAATTAATCTTTTTACATCTTCGCTATAGTCTACAATATCAATATCATATCTTAATTTCATAAAACATCTTAGACAAACAATCACATCGTTTAATGAATTATGCAAATTATTTGGTGTTACATTAAATAATTTTTGATACAATTCTATTAATTTTGGAAATTTATTATAAGTTCTTCCAAATTTATCTTTCATTTGAATTGCACATAAAGCAATACTTTCTTTCATTGTGCAATAAACATTTTTTGATGAATCTAATATTTGTAAATAATTTTGAAATTCTGAAAGCTGTTCAATATTATTAATTGAATTTTTAGTTATTCTATTTAATTCAGCTCTAACCATATTTAAATCAAAAGACACATTGTGACCTACTATATAGTCCACTTTACTAAAATCTTCAAAGAATTCCTTTAAAACTCCTACAATATTTATACCTTTTGAACATGATATATCATTTGTAATTCCGTGAATTTTTGAAACTTCTTCAGAAATGGTAATAAAATCAGGAACACGAATTATACAATCTTTCATTTTTGTGAGTGTTTTAAATTCTGTGTCAAATATTATATAACTGAATTGCACTATATAAGGCCATAAATGTAATGTATCCATACTAATAATTTTTGTCTTGGGTAAACCAGTTGTTTCAGTATCGAAAACTAATACGAGCATTTTATTATTTTGTTATTAAGATTTTAAGCTATTTATTCATAAGTATTTACAAATTAAAAAAAACATTTTATTAAATCAATTTTATTTATAATAATAATATATGTCTTTATTAAATAAAATAAAAAGTATTTTTACAGATAAATTATTTGATATTTTACAAAGCGGAGATACTTATTTTGAGATACAAAGTAAAAATAGGGACAATTGTTTAATAATAGAATTTGAAGGAGATATTATTCATATTTTAAATTTAGCGAAATGTGGAGACAATAAAGGTTCAAAAATATTGGAAATGATTCATAATTTGTCAATGATAATGCCAAATATTAGATATATTAAGTTACAGGATGATTCAAAATATTTTGAGTGTGGTATTTCTATTGATTTAGCAGTAGTAAAAATTTTAACAAATGGTGAATCATGGTATAATTCATTAGGATACTATTCGGAAGATTATCAAGACGAAAAACGTTATAACACCATGATTCAAGAGTTACCACTTGAAGAATTATTATTTATTAGTTTAGAAAAAAATAAAGAAATATGTAAACAAAAATATTCAAAAGAAAAATTATTAAAAATACTCCAAACACTTTTTAATGAGTTACAAAATTTACCAGAGGAATTAAAAGTTTTATCTAACCCAAATTACAAAACACTAAATAAAGTTTATGAGAAAAACCAACAAAGATTACTAGATAATGAAATAAATTTTAACAAATGTATACAAAATATTCAATTACAATATGACAAATTTAAGGAATCACAATTATATAGTATAAGAGAAAAAACTCGAGATTATGTTACTTTTATTACTGAAGAAATAAAACAAAAGAATGAAAATAATGATGACTGTAAAATTCATAATAAATTTTTATCTGAATTATTATTATTTATTAAACCATCAATAAAATATGATGTTAATTTGACAAAACAAGTAAACCGCTTATTAGGAGGTAAAAAAGGTAGAAAAAGTAGAAAAAGTAGAAAAGGTAGAAAAGGTAGAAAAGGTAGAAAAAGTAAAAAAAATAATAAACATTAAATAAAATATATTTATACATAATTTTTACAAATTCCAAAACTCCGTCTATGCCAAATGGTAATACCATGTTCTTTTATGCCATCCATATGTCTTTTTGCACCATATCCCTTATTTGAATCAATCCCATAATATTCAGCTAATGTCTGATTTTGTTCACATAATTCGTCGATATATTTATCTCTCTCCACCTTTGCCAAAATAGAAGCAGCAGCAATAGCAGTATATTTATTATCTCCACCCTCAATAGTTGTGTATGGTATAGATTCTATTTTAGAAGTTTTTTTATTTAAAATGGTAATTGGATTAAAATAATTACCATCAATTAATAATTGAATTTCATAAGTATCATTATTAGTTTCCTTCATTTTATTAATTATTTGTTTTCTAGTTTCTAAAATAGAAGTATGCATTGCTTTTTGTGTAGCTTGTAAAATATTTATTTCATCAATAACTTTTTCATCTTCAAAACTTACATACCATGCAACAGCATTTTCTTTAATATAATCGGCTACTTCTTCAATCTTCTTTTTAGAATGAAATTTTTTGCTATCTTTTACTCTTGAATGATCAAAAGTATCATCTTTAGGTAAAATAACCGCTGCTGTATAAACTCTTCCAAAGAGTGGTCCCCTTCCAGCTTCATCTACACCAATTTCAAATATATTAGCCTGTTCTTTGTAAAATTTTTGCAAAGGTTGTTGCATTTGTCTAGGTTTTCTTATTTTTTTTGGTGCTATAATAACCTCTTCGGTTTCAGAGTCTGAATCTGAAATAATAGTCGCGCTTATGTAGTCAGTTTGCATTATATAATTATATTTGTTAAATATTTAATATTTAATATTTTGAATTCAATTTTAAATATAATATAGTTTTAAACTTTTTTCACTATATAAATTATACAATGAATACTGAAGCATTATTTCTTTTCTTGATTTTATTATTAGGTTTAGTTTTATGTTCCTTTTTAGGAGGTAATTGTGGTAAAGAGGGAATGACAGGTAATTTTTCAGGAACATTTAATACTACTGAAAATAATAGTTCTACTAGTAATTCTAGTAATAATAGTAGCTCGACTACTAATAGTTCAACTGGTAATAGTTATGATAATTATAATCATTATAATGGAAGCTCCACATCATTAACAAATGGAACTACATATTATGGTCCAAATGGAGGAAGTGTGGTAGTTTCTACAGACAGTAATGGAAAACAAACATTGCAAGTTAAATTATCTAGTAATGAAACTAACACTACTTATAATACAAAAGATTCTACATCATCTCCTTCTTCAATTAAACCTAAAACAGAAGGATATACTAATTATTCCGGGACAAATGGTTCAGCAACTACATTTTATGGTCCTAACAATGAATCAGCAACAGTTATTAAGACGGATGATGGTCAGCAAGCAATTAATATTCAAAATTCAAATGGTAGCTATACATTTACACAATCGGGAAGCACATATAATCCAAATAATACTTCATCTACCCAATATTATGGAAGCACTGGTTCTCCAATTCAAACAGGTTCTTCAACTACATCATATACAGGTGCTTCCACAACATCAGTAAATGGTGCTTATGGTGGAAGTGCTGGTTCTGTGACTGGACCTGGCGGAAATACTGCTTATTATGCTCAAGGACCTAATGGAAATACAGTTGCTGGAACTACAAATAATTCTAATAGTTATGATCCTTATTATAACGGCACATCATCTACACAATATTATGGCCCTTATGGAGGAAGCGCTACATCCGTAAATGGGGCTAATGGAGGAAGTGCTGGTTCTGCAACTGGACCTGGTGGAAATACTGCTTATTATGCTCAAGGACCTGGCGGAAATACGGTTGCAGGAACATCTAGTTCTAATAATAGTTATGATTATTCTACTTCATTGCCTCCTGGTATTCCACGCAGACAAATCCCACCTGGTCACGAGGATTTATATATTTTGAAATCGGAGGTTGTTCCGCCGGTTTGCCCAGCTTGCAATTCAACAACATCAAATAATAGTCCTTATGATGAACCAAAGTGCCCTCCTTGTCCTGCATGTGCTAGATGTCCTGAACAATCTTTTGAATGCAAAAAAGTGCCAAATTATAATGCCATAAATGATTCTTATTTGCCACAACCTGTTTTAAATGATTTTTCAACTTTTGGAATGTAATCCACTTTTAGGAAAAGTGAAGCAAAAGTGATATATGCTTTAAAAGTATAAAAATATATACTTAAAATTATTATTTGAAGTATATTATGTCACAAAAAATAGTAGATAAAATAAATGAATTAGAAGATGAAATAGTAACACTTGACCATAGAATAGATGCCGTAAATAATGAAGTTTGGTACTGTAAATATGGTTTTA
>Ga0114966_10004455_pt1 | contig 12040 bp, 17 predicted proteins | sample M_130207_XF_Meta_FD_87029 | JGI IMG/M metagenome (GOLD analysis project Ga0114966, IMG submission 87029) | Freshwater microbial communities from Lake Montjoie, Canada to study carbon cycling - M_130207_XF_MetaG | ecosystem: Environmental > Aquatic > Freshwater > Lake | place: Lake Montjoie...
CATCATCATTCCACATAACAGACATGTCACATTTTGCTCGGGTTTAAGGGATATCTACAGAATAACTCAATAATATAGAAACACAATGGCTGCACTACCCCTGGTGTCAGTCCTAACACCCACCTATAATCGCCGCAAGTTCATCCCGATCGCCATCGCGTGCTTCAAGGCGCAGGATTATCCGCACGATCGAATGGAATGGATTATTCTGGATGATGGGACGGACAGAGTCGAGGACTTGTTTGCTGCTTCGGGTCTTACAAATGTCCGATATGTGTCTATGCCGCCCGACCAGAAACTCCCCATCGGTGCAAAACGGAATCGTCTGAATGAGCTCGCGAAAGGAGAGATCATTGTCTGTTGGGACGACGACGATTACTATCCTCCTGACCGTGTGAAGAAAGCCGTACACAAACTTCGATCTGTTCCGGGGCGCCGTGTTCCCGTAGTCGGATGTACGCTGCTTCATCTGTATTTTTCCGATCGCGATGAGATCTGGTCGATTGGCCCCTACGGCCAGAATCACTGTACAAATGGAACGATGGCATATTGGCGCACCTATTTCAAGGAAAACCGATATGACGATACTGCAGAAAAGGCGGAGGAGAAGAAGTTTATGCGTGACTGGAACACACCGGTGCTCCAGCTCCAATCCGCGGATACGATGTTAGTGATCAGCCACGCACACAATACGTTTGATAAACGTGTTCTATTGAAGCAGGATAACCCTCTCTTGAAGAAGACGACGCTCAAACTCAAGAATCTTGTTCGTGATAAGAAGATCCGCGATTTCTACGTGGCTCTCGCGAAAGACTACGCCGATGAAAAGAAAGCGGCTGAAGCGGCACCAGCACCAGCATCAGCCCCTACAGAGGTAACGACCCCTACAGAGGTAACGACCCCTACAGAGGTAACGACCCCTCCTAGCTCATAACACATACGTTATTTTTTCTCTATTAGTGTATCACTATCACAGCACTTACACCTACCATTAGACTGATTCCAGTAGCTACAAAAACTACCGGTGGGGCATTTACCCGCCGTAGCTTTAACCATACACTCAGGACCCTCAGCAAACCCCTCATATTTCTTCGAATACAAATGTGCCACAACTAATACGAACGCGCCAATCACCAACACTGTAAGAATAAAGCGCATATTCTTGTTCATGGTGGTTCTTATATTGGGTATAGATTTTCTTGGACCGGGTGAGCCCTATTCGATCTACGAACATCCTTCACTTACCTTGTGCCCGTGCAAGGAGTGCATCGTGTAACGGCTTCCAAATTTCTCCATCGGACTCTTTTCCAACTTTGGCAGCATCCTTATATAATTGTTCGTCAACGAGTTTTACGCCCTCCCTGTTTGTTACGATCGCCCCAGAATCCTCAAGCACTTTCTTTACGGTGGCTTTATTGAATACCCACGTGAATGGTTTTATAAAGGAGATACTTGTATCATACGTAAACACGGGAAGTAAATTCAAATATTCAGCCTTTGATGCGAAGAAAAGTCTCACAAGCAATACACAGGGAACTAGCATCGGTGAAAAGAGTATGGCGAATACGCCTATAACCATCTTCATGACCCACGAATGATCCAGAATTTTATGGAGTATATACGAAGCGGGTAGAAAAACAACTGTATTAAGTATTGCAAAATAGACACCCGATGCCAAAGCAGCACTGACAACCAACCATATGTTAGCCATTATGAACCCCTATCTTTCTCCCTTCTTTTTATTGTACACGCAGAAACGCCACACCACAAGTAGGGGGATGGCAAAGACACGAAAGGCCACACCGTGGGTCATTGCAATTCCAAGTTACAAACGGGCGGAGACGCTGCGCGATAAGACTCTCACGGTTCTCGATACGTACAAGATCCCCGTGAACCGAATCCACGTGTTCGTCGCGAACAAGGCCGAATACGACACGTACAAGGCAACCTTGAAACCAGGGTCGTACGGACATCTACATATTGCGGAGCCAGGGATGGCAGCGGTCCGGAATTATATAACCCGTTTTTTCCCTGTAGGAAAGGCGATTTTCAACATGGACGATGATATCCGGGGGTTCATTGAGTATTCTCCTACCGCAAAACGGAATGAGCGTCCACTTCGGTCGTTGATGGGGGCCATTACGACGGGTTTCGACAAAGCGCGACAATCCGGGTTCCGTTTGTTCGGTTTCTATCCGGTAGCAAATGGCTATTTTATGAAGCCAGGTCCACCAACAACGGATCTTCGCTATATCATCGGATCTGTATGGGGGATCCTGAATCCCGGACCGGTCCTCACAGTCACGATAGACGATAAAGAGGATTATCTGCGATCGGTTATAATGTATGTCTTAGACGGCGGTGTGCTGCGTTTCGGAAATATCGCCCCCGAATCCGCCTATTACAAAGAGCCCGGTGGTATGCAGGAAGAACGAACAATGAATCGCATCGATGCGTCGGCGCGGGCGATGGTGTCGGCGTTCCCAGATCTGGTGAAGATCAATCTTGCGAAGAAATCGGGGATGCCCGAAGTCCGTTTGCGCGATAGTCGCCCCGAAGACCAGCGCCGGTTCGGTCCGACGGTGCTCAAGGAATACACGATGCCCTCGTTGTAAATGGTGACGGGTTGCCGCCCTCTGGCAAACCCAACGTAATGACAATGTCTGACACAATGACGTCTCCATTTCCCAATATTCTCCAACGATGCCAAGAGGAACGACCCGCGCTAGTCTATCTAGGCATAGGATGCGCCCACGCACCGCTCCAACAGTACCCTCCATTCTTGAAAGAGTTCGGCGGGCGCCAGATCTGTATATTGATAGACCCGGTACTAGAGGAATCCTTACTCCACGAAACACCCGACGGAGTAATCTTTCTATACGTACGCCGATACTTTGAATGGGAAAAAGAGAGTGCCTTCATCGAAGGATTGTGCCAACTTCCCGGCACCCAGCTCATCGCCCAGGATTATTCCGGAACCGACATTCACCCGTATTATCCACTACAGAAGCTGGGTCCAGCAATTCTCCGAACCGCGTTATTCGATACCACATATGGAACCGGCGAATCATCGTGTTATGTGGACTTCGCAGCCGTCCATATTCTACGAATGAACGACGGTACATTTATTAATCCACTATACGAACCTCTTACAGTGATACGCCCGCATATCTCTCCTGCGCTCTTTGAAACGCTGATCAGAGATCGGAACACAGCGATCCGAAATGTAAACATACTGAACCGGATTCGGAAGGGAGAAGAACCGACAAGTAATCCCATCTTTATCCAACGATATGCTTCAAAGCTGTATCCGATATACGGTACACATCCATCAGATCACGAACGTCTTATGGTGGACTATCTGACCGATCTATCCTATGCGCTAGGTGATACAACCATAACACCGACCGCTATACGGGATACTATAGAGGCCGGTAACTATATGACAATCGTTCAGGTATTGCTGTCACTTTACAGAAATATCGGACCAGGTTAGAATGGCGTTTGGTAAAACCTCGCTGCGGGTGTTCAAGTGGCTCTACTGGATCTTCTTCTTGTTACTTCATATTTATCTTATCTACGTGATGTTCGTCAATAATCGCGCTATCCTAGCAATCCTGTGGGCGATAGCAGGTCTGATCCTCATTTATGTGTTCTATTTTTACTATTTCCCAATCGGAGACCCCGGCACGAATTGGCCGCCGTATATTACAGCGTGCCCCGATTATCTGACAAGTACGGTAGCAGCAGACGGTACACCGGTATGTATTGACACGGTTGGGCTCAATACCAAACTGCTGAAAAAAATCGACCCATCGTTATCTATTGAAAGTGCTACGAATGAAACACAAACATTTGATAATAGTGGTTCCAGAGAGCAGAAAATCGACAACGCAATGACCTACGGGCTAACGTGGGAAGGGGTCTTCTAAATCTCAGATCCAATCAAATCCAATCCAAACCAGTCTAAACTCTATTGTTCGTATCCATCCAGAGATGTCCGAACAATACAGCCCACTTCTTCATAAAGAGCATTATCAAACGCTGTTGGAATGGATTCGCAAACCATCGCCGCGATACCCGGTTGTCGCATTTTTGTATGGTCCGCCCGGTGTCGGTAAGACAACGTTGGCCCATCGCATCGTAAATGACGCGGGGTTGCGCGCGGTCGAATGTAACGCGAGTCAGTTTCGTCACAAGGCGGCGATGTCCGAGCTCATTGAGCCGCTCTTGAATTCGGCGAATATCAGCGACTTTTTCCGCCCAGAAGGCCACCGCGCCCTCGGCGTCATCCTCGACGAGATCGACGGAATGTCGGCGGGTGACCGCGGGGGACTTACAGAATTAGTCCGAATCCTGAAGGACTACACCGGACCGAATGCGATTATCTGCATCTCGAACGAATGGCAGGAAAAACGGTATCAGCCGCTGATGCGGATCAGTCTGTGTCGACAAGTGAATCCACCGGATGTGGCGATCTGCGCCGAATGGATGGGAAAGGATGTCGCCGCCGTTGAAAAACTATGGACCCGCCATCGTGGAGATCTCCGGAAGCTTCTCCAGTGGCAGGAGGGGGCGACGGAATCCTCCAATGATATTATACGGTCGATGACGGTCCAGGATCTGGTGATGCGGCTTTTGTCAGGCAACCTGGATTTACAGGAAGAGTTGCGTCTGGACAACAATGATTTGAATCTGGCGGGGCTCCATTTACACGAGACCCTTCCTGATTGGATTCGCGAACACTATGGATCCGGTAAAGCCAGTTGGGATCTGTACTGGGATTGTCTGAATTCGATTGCGACGAGCGATCGCCAGGATTATTACACCTTCTTCCATCAACACTGGAGCCTCTTTCCACTCTCTTTTCAGAGCAAACTCCAGGCCATTAATCATCGACTGTTTGTGGCGCAGCGACCGAAGAAACTCGTCGCGGCGAGTCCGAGTCGTGGGTGGAAGTTCCAGTATACGGCTGTCTTGGCACGGCAGTCGTGGCTCTTCAATCAGTTCAAATATCTGTGTGAGCTCCGTGATGTTCTAGAGTCATCGCCAGCCCGTGATGGGGGGCTAGAGATGGCACTATGGGTGGCGTCGTTGCTCCAAGGGAACGAAGAGCCGTTACAGGCGGCTGGATCACTATTAACAAAGACACCGGTTGTAGCAAAAGACCGTATTCAACGCTGGTTGAAGACATTGGCAGTTCCCGTAATACCTCCGTGTCCAATCGGCTAAAAGTTGACTCATTTCTCCGACCAACCAGTAGCAAACAATGGTATTTATAATCTATACTAGCTTCGAAGTGCCGTGTTCGGATCCCTCATCGACATCGTTGATTTGCGGTAGTCTACATCTGGACACCGCAATAACAGAGGATGAAGCCATCCAAAAGACGGCAATGTACAAACAGCGGGCGGATGAATTTCACGAAAGGTTTCCGTCGCCAGGGACGCGTAAATATGGTTACTACGACTGGCCGCATCTTTACCCCGGTTAGATACGCGGTGTTAGGGCCACGCCATTGATAGAACCGAGACCGGTACAGTTATCGTAGCCAACCTTGGCGGTATACCCATCATTTGTTCCCAACAGAATATCATTAAAACACGTGGGGTTCGTATACAGGCGCGACGCAATGAACCCCGGAGATGTCGCCAAACAGCCGATGTACGCCGCCAAGGCGGGAGAAACCAGACTTGTTCCACCGACGACGATGGTTTTCCCACCCACGATAAAGGCCACTCCCGTATTCGGATCGGCGACCATCGCAACATCAGGCGTATTCCGTTTTGTTCCGGCTAAGGAGGATTGATACGCGGGTTTCGCAAAGATCTCGCTGATCCCCCCACCACTACCACGCCACGTCGTCTCCCTAGTACCGACATCTGTATATGTCTTTGTAGGACACACAAGTGTTGTTCCTCCACAGGCGATCACATTCGGCGAAGACGATGGAAAATCCGTATTTAGACCAGGCAACCCGTTGCTGGCACCATAGTCTCCAGAGGCCGCCGTGATGTTTATACCTTTCGCCACAGCAACTCCGAATAAGGCGTTGAAGCGCGCCAGATCAGCAGGTGGCCAATATTTCTCTGGAGCGCCCCACGAACACGAGATAATGGAGGGGCGAACAGAGGCACCGTTGACAGTGACACGCCCGTTAATTGCGGCATTGAACGCATTGTAAAAGCCATTGTATGTGATGGGGGCGATATAAAGAATAATGATATGTCGGTTACCGGGGCAGGACGCACCGATGGTAGCGACGTCAATTGTATTCTCTATCGTTGCACCATTGTCATTACTGCGGGGAAAATTCCTGGCGCCATCGACGCTTTGTATGTACACGACGGGTTGGGATGTAATTCCGAGTTGCGTCCAATATTTCTGCACATCGCCGCCAGTCAGAATCCCGTTTTTGACCGAACCGTAGAGCCCTCCTCCCAGGGATATCACACCGAATACGCGACTCACAGTGGGTGTTGGAAATCGGTAAATTTTCGCATAATCGTTGGCTGTGAATGTGACTGTAGTCCTCGCAGCGATATAGGAACGGAACGTATCAGCAGATGATGGGGTACGTGGATACCGAAAGTTTAGACGACGAAAGAACCCACTACGAATAGGATTAGGATCCTCTGCCTCTACCCCTGCCCCTTGCGACTGTATTAAATAATGCGTGAGAGACATATGCCTATTATAGGAAGTGATTATAACTTACCGTCGTCATTTTCTTCTTCCGAATAAAAGTCCGAACCCGACTCCGACTCCGACTCCGAATCCTCAAATTGAACACCGCTCAAGGTATTATAGGCCTCACACGCAGCTTCCAGCTTCTCTGTCGAAACGCCTTCCTTATAGTTTTCATAGATAAGGCCCAGGGCACCCGTGGATTGTATTTCTATCCAATCCACTACCCGTTTTTTCTTTTCAGAGTAGACATATATATCTATGCTTAATCCGGTATTCTTACACGCGATCTTACACGGATATCTGACAAGAGTTGCGACAAACTCCTTCAGGGCAGTCCGGTCAGCGTCGCTCAATGTATCGGACTCCCATTCCGAAGCAATCTGGTAATTGCTCAACATTCTAGTATGGACACTGAAAAAGGTGAGTGCCGTGCGTCCGCAGTCCAGGACGCCCTATAGGGATGACCGATTATAAAGAAATAATCTGTAAGGAGCTCGACATTCTGCGCCGGATTAGTGTCACGGAGGACGCCGGAGTATTCAAATCGCGGGTCTACGCAGCGGCCATCAAAACAGTGTCGGCTCTCCCATACGTTCGTACTATAGAGGATTTGCCCGCGAGCCAAAAAGGCGACGGGCTAGGAAAAGAAGTCCGTATCAAGATCACCAAAATCATCGAACACGGTCGTCTGGAGATCAATCCGACGGCGCGGGAACTTGCCGTCGCTCTGGAGCAGATCCAGGGTATCTACGGTGTGGGCCCGAAGAAGGCGCAGGATCTCGTTGCGGCGGGACATACCTCTATCCCTGCACTCAGAGCCGCCGCGACGGCCGATCCGACTCTCTTGAACAAGAATCAGCAAATAGGACTCCGCTACTACGAACAGTTGCTCAAGCGAATCCCGCGTTCCGAGATGGAGATCCACGTTGCGCGGCTAATGGCGGCCAAACCGGCCTCCTTGGAAGGCATCGTTGTAGGATCCTATCGCCGTGGCAGACCGGACAGCGGGGATATTGATATGTTGATTCGCACAGCAAAGAAAGAAGTCGACGTAGGCGCGGCCCTCGCGGAGTTCGTGGGCGCCCTGAAGGCGACGGGATATATCCGAGAAGTGCTAGCGCAAGGAGATCACAAATGTATGGCGATCTGCCAATGTTCGGATACGGGGCGGCGCCTCGATATATTGGTAACGGCCCCTGAAGAGTTTCCATTCGCGGTATTCTATTTCACAGGATCCGATACCTTCAATGTTCGTGTACGCAGCCTGGCCCAAGAGAAGGGATTCACGCTCAACGAACACGCATTGACACACGTGCGTTCTGGGAAGCAGGTGGGGGGCATTCGTACCGAAAAGGATATCTTCAACGCCCTTGGGATAGAGTGGCGCGAACCGCCTATGAGGACGGGGCCTGAGGCTGTCGTACAAAAAACTTGATGGGGTGCCCGGCACCGAGTGAGTGATTGTGTGTTACATCATAAGAAAGATCTAATACAGAATCATAGAAATGGCATCTGAGGTACGAACGATGTTGAACGAACAGTATGCGCGGTACACGAAGGAGCGCGAAGCGATTCTTGCACGAATTGCTGCTCTGGAAGTGACGATGGCAGAGAAGAAACAGGAGGTCAAGAAGAGTGCGTGGAAGTGGGCGAAGATTGTGGGGGAGCCGCTTCCGATCCGTAAGGTTCTTGCAGATATGGCAGAGGTACAGGCTGCTCTGGAGACCTTTGATAAGGAGAACGCGATCATCGTCGATATGGTGGAAGAATACCGGGTGTGGGATGCCGAGGAAGAGGAGATGCAGATCTGGGCACAGGGTGGACCGCCTCCGGGCTTTATCCTTCGCGCGCGGGCAGAGGAGGAGGCGGCATACTTGGCAGAATGCACGGTGATACCGATCATAAAGACCTATTAGACTTTAGCGTCTTGATTTTCTGGTTAATGTACGACGGCGGTGACGGCGACGCCTTGTTTTGACCCTGGCACCGCCTGCTAGGAGGTTGCGTTGCCCTACTACTAGCGAACTACGTGGTAAGGGGGCGGAAGGTACATACGGGGTGGGTGTATGGGGGTTAATAAACGGTAATGGCTGAAGTATTGATGGGCGTGATTGGGGAAGCGGTGATGCTGTTTCCTGTTGGGGAACGGGTTCCGCCCAACTTTTCCTCCGATGTTTTGATTGTTGTCGTATACCGCTAACAAAAGGCGCTTGATGTGTAGTTGCCGGGAAAGGGACGTTACGGTTGCGCATGTTTAGCTCAGGCGTATTTGCATCAACAGTATATTCACCTTCAGACCAAGGGGCCTGGGCGTTGTTTGAATTATATATCGATCTACTACCAATCTGTCTTTTCAAACTCGGTTCCATCGTCTCTCTAATTAGAAAAGATGAAAAAAGTAAAGAGGTTTAGAACAATACCATATATCTGTCACTTATTTGCTTCGTCTGCAACTTCTACAATTACGACGAGTACGGCGACGTCTCCCGCCGACCGATACGATCGTGCGTGTCCCCCCATTTTCTCGAAGAAGAGCTTTAATTTCTTCATTTGTAGCGATATCCAGAGGTTTCATTCCAGATGAGATCTTATTCACATCCGCACCTTCGTCTATTAGCCGACGAACAGCAACTACATCTCCTTTAGCTACTGCAGAGTGCAGGGGTGGTTCAATCAGGCCAGGGCTTCTATACCCAGCTAAACCGCGATACCTATCTTCAGAACTAGTTACCTCTGGTCCAGATACGGGAGCTGCCTTGCCTCTAAATAAATCAAAAATACCACCACCTCTCTGTTTACGTTGGGTACGTCTATTGCGTCTACGCGAAGCCATCGCTCTTTCTAATAGAAGACAATGAAAATATATTAGGAAGAAGGGAAGCCCGCATACAAGGACTGACATACAGAGCGCGCCACCTCGATTTTGTCGCTATGTAATTCCGCTATCCGACGATCCAGATTGTCCACCACCTCGTCGGATACAGCAAAGAAATGGACATCCACAACGGCGCTCTGTCCAATGCGAACAGCACGTCCAATGGCCTGATGAACGACAGCGGGATTCCAATGCTGGGAGAGAAAGAGAATGCGCTGACAGAACTGTAGATTCAAGCCAACACCCCCGCACAGAATCTGTACAACCACAACAACAGCTCCTCCTGCCGAAGCAGCAGCCCTGGCACGTTCCACCTCGAGACCGACATCGGAGCCTCCACGGATAGAAAAGACGGCAGCACCAAGAGCGGCGGAAGCAGCAGCAACACGATCCATTTCAGCACGGAACTGACAGAAGACAATAGTGGGAACAGACGCAGAAACAGCATCGACAATCTGTGCGTAGCACGCATCCCATTTGGTGGAAGAGCCCGTCCAATCGGGACGTTTGTAGGCAACACCAAGTTTGGAACGCATAGCCTCAACGTAGATCTGGGGATGAACAAGAAACTGTTGGATGCGCATCCAGCGTTCCAATTTCATAAAGACAGACAATGAAGAGGATTCGAAGGCATTGACGGCGCTATCACAGAGAACGCGGAATAAGGAGCCTTCAGCACTAGACTCGGAAATAGTGAGAGTGTGATGGACGAAGTGGGGAGACGGAGGAAGAGCAGCAATGTCAGAGCGCAAATCGTCCATAGTACGGCGGAGCATACAGTCCGTGGCAGTCTCAGGAATACGGAGCCAAGCACACAGATTCCGCCAATCGGATTTGCCGTTCTGTATGGGCGTAGCGGAGAGAATCCACCGGGCAACAGCATCGGCGGAAATACGCATACACGACTTCCAACGGGCAGTCCCTTCTCCATTGCGGATAGCGTGTCCCTCATCGAGAATAATACGTTGGAAGCGTTCCTTGGCAAGACTCTTGTAATGAAGAACGACCTTGGGATATGTACACAGCCAGACCGTATCGGACTCAGACCCGCGTCCTCCATCAGACCAAGTAGCCGTGCCAGTGAGCGTGGAGACGGCAAAGCCACAGGCACGGAGTTCACTGGACCAGGCAGCAAGAAGGACAGGGGGACAAACAATAAGCGTCCGTAGAGCAATGGCGGCATTCTTAAGAAGACCAATGGTCTGGAAAGTCTTGCCGAGACCCATATCATCGGCGAGAATACCACCGTGGGCATCAGAAGCCTCTTGAGAGACCATCCAACGAACACCGTGATCCTGGTGGGGAAGAAACGAAATACCGGCGCGTGGAAGAACGAGATCGTCAAACATCACTCTTGTCAGTCTTATGAAAGAGTCAATAACGCCAAGCCAAAAGCGAACAATGAACCATCAAATTTTATAATAACCTGTGTATGGCCTGGTCAGGTAGAGGCAGAGGCAGAGGCAGATCCAAGTCCCATTTCAAGACGGGAGAGAACCGTATCGAAATCAAACTTTGTGGAGGTAATGCCGGTGCCAGACCAAAGGCTGGAAAGGAAGGTAACGATGCGGAGGAGGAACATATTTGCCATAGGATCTCTTTCTTTCTTATGAAGGATCCGTGAGGCACCAACGGACCCGAATAGCGTAGATCAAGTTTTTCAACCTCAAATCTCAAAGCAAAAAGAGATTTTAGGTTTTTTTGTTCGTTTTGTTAGTTTTTTTTGTTAGTCTCTCAGAGCCTCATCAGAGTGTCTGTCCCTTGAAGGTGTTGAGAACGGCAAGGAGTTGCGGCTGACAGGTAGACAGACTGGGATGCATCTCGACCAAGGATGTCAGGAGTACATCGATGGTCCGGACCACAGGGACAGGAGCCGTTGCCGGAATCGGAATTCCGTTATTGTAGTAGTAGTCGTTATAGTACCATCCCGCGTGCTTCCCCAACAGCCCCCCATAACAAGCGGGTCGGGCACCGATCCGCTTGAGTAAGCCGATGGGAGTGATGTCGCGCAAGAACATGGGAACGGTCATTCCGACTTTGTCAGCCAGGATGCCGAGAGCCTTATCGTGAGTGAGACGTCCCGCGGGTTTCTTAACATAGCCGTACTTGGCGAGTTCACGGACGAATCGCACAGCGCGTGGAGACGGCCATTGGTAGTGGGTGTAGTACAAGCTCTTTGTCGTTGTCATTGTCGTTGTGGAAGCCATTTCGTAGGATTCAAACAAATGCGGTCTTTAGCAATTGTCTATGACTGTGAGGGGTCAGGAGATCCCCCCCTATCAAGTTTTTCGGCACTGTAAAGCGGAGCTCTGATCCCACGAAGCCGAACAAGTACCAAAAAGAGGATGTGGTTTTTTTGATTTGTTATAGGCCCCTCAGAGGATCAGAGTGTTGAGAAGCCAGGCGGCCCGTAGTAGTAGTCGTAGCCGTACTTCTTGTAGTAGTTGTAGCCGTGATGGGGAGAAGCAGTCCCCC
>Ga0114966_10004456_pt1 | contig 12039 bp, 13 predicted proteins | sample M_130207_XF_Meta_FD_87029 | JGI IMG/M metagenome (GOLD analysis project Ga0114966, IMG submission 87029) | Freshwater microbial communities from Lake Montjoie, Canada to study carbon cycling - M_130207_XF_MetaG | ecosystem: Environmental > Aquatic > Freshwater > Lake | place: Lake Montjoie...
TCCAATTTTTTGCAGCTAGCTCTTGAAACTGCACTTCTGGAGCTGCAACTAAGCAGTTACTAATTGGAATTACTTTATGACTTCTAGATCCAATGAAACCTAATTTTCCATTTCTGTCTGTACTGGCATTTACTCGAGTTCGCCACCCTAGGTTCGGCGCTACATCTTCAACTTCAACTTCAACATTCATTTTCGCAATTCGCGCAAACTGTTCAGTAATAACTTCGGCCTTGAGCTTGAGTTGGCGCTCGGGAGCAATGTGCTGGAAATCGCAGCCTCCACAACCTGAACGATGGGCGAATTCACAGGGTGCAACGACCCTGTCAGGTGATGGAGTTAGAACGTTGACAACATCGGCACGGTTAAACGAACTTCCCACAGAAGTAATTTCTATCTGGCACTTTTCGCCTGGGATTGCATGTCTAACAAAAATTACGCAACCTTCATGCCTGGCAATGAAGTGTCCCCCGTGGGCCACCTTTTCTATTTCGACCTCAATAAGTTGCCCGACGACCAGCGTTGTTTTTGGAGTTGTAGCCACGGAAGCAACCTTATGGGTGTAAGTTAATACATATGCACGTAGTCATCATGGGTTGCGGTCGAGTCGGATCATCCCTAGCAATTGAACTTGAAGCAGCTGGCCATACCGTTGCAGTTATTGACCAAGCTCGAGAAGCTTTTCGCAGATTAGGCGCAGATTTTAAAGGTCGCACCGTAACCGGTGTGGGCTTTGACCGAGACACTTTGCGCGAAGCCGGAATTCAAGATGCCGATGCTTTTGCCGCAGTGAGCAATGGTGATAACTCAAACATCCTTGCCGCCCGCGTTGCCCGCGAGACTTATGGAGTCCAAAACGTAGTAGCAAGAATTTATGATCCAGGGCGCGCAGAAATTTATCAGCGCCTAGGCATCCCTACAGTTGCGACAGTTTTATGGGCAACTGATCAGATATTGCGCAGACTTTTGCCAGAAGGTTCACGTTCAGAATGGCGCGATGCAAGTGGCACTATTCAACTGTGTGAAATGCATCCACATAATGACTGGTATGGCCGTGCGGTTTTACTCATTGATGAACTCACTCCAGCCCGTGTGGCTTTCATTACCCGCCTTGGCGTCGGTTTAGTTCCTGACCAACACACTGTGTTGCAACAGGGCGATTTGATCCACGTAATGGTGAGCGATGAAGATATTGAAAAGACAGAAAGTATTCTTGCCAGCACACCAGATGGAGAACGCTAAATGAGAGTCGCTATCGCCGGTGCCGGAAATGTAGGCCGCGCAATTGCGCGCGAACTTCTAGATAATGGCCACCAAGTTCTACTTATTGATAAAGACCCTAAAGCGCTCAAGTTAGAAAGTGTTCCTGACGCTGAGTGGTTGATGGCTGATGCTTGTGAAATCACTTCTCTTGATAATGCACATTTAAATAACTGCCAAGTTTTAGTTGCCGCCACCGGTGATGACAAAGCAAACCTTGTCACCTCCCTTTTAGGCAAAACTGAATATGGCGTGCCCCGAGTTGTCGCACGTATCAATCATCCAAAAAATGAATGGCTCTTTGACTCTTCATGGGGTGTTGATGTTGCCGTATCAACCCCGAGAATCATTGCCGCCCTGGTTGAAGAAGCGGTAAGTGTTGGCGATGTAGTTCGCCTATTCTCATTTAAAAAGGGTCAAGCAAATCTTGTAGAACTGACGCTTCCAGATGGATCGGCCTGCATAGGTAAGACTGTTGAAGAGATCGAACTTCCTGAAGATGCAGCTCTAGCTGCCATTGTGCGCGATGGTCGAGTAATCACGGCAAAAGCACATGATGTATTTACTGCTGGAGATGAACTTTTGTTTGTTGCCTCTTCCGATGCTGAGGCTCAGATTAAATCCTGCTTCATTACTAATTAGTTTTATTAATTGGTGGCGCAGTTTTAATCACTAACCAAGAACCATAAGCTGCGGCAAAAAATAACGGATAGCCCATGGCTAAATTAACCGTGCCAAGTAGATTGACGTTGCCGCTTCGGTAAATTGGATACTGAACAGCTATGCGAGCAAAAAACATCGCAACCCAAATCCAACTCGCACGAATGTAGACGCGTTTGCGTTCAGGATTTTTACGCCATTCAAAGTTCTCGCCAAGAAGTGGCCCCAGAACAACTCCAAGAATTGGCCAGCCCGCCAAATTAGCAATTAAATACGCAGAACCGTAAGCAAGATTTGTAAGTAGTTTTGGAATATAGAAATCACTTGGATTACCACTTCGGTTGGCAAAAAATGCACAGATAACAACACCTAGTACGCCTGAAATTGCGTGCTGAATAGTGTCTTTCTTAGCTAGACGAACTATTGCAAGAATCAACGAGAGTGCGAGTGCTGAAATAAGTGAAAACTGCAGATCATGTCTAAAATTAAATGTCAGAAGAAAAACAACCGATGGTATGCCAGAGTCAATGAGACCTTTTTTACCGCCAAGTGCGTTAACGACGGTTTCTTTGTCTTGATTATGTTCGCTCATGAAACACCTGTCGATCCAAAGCCACCACTGCCCCGACCTGAACCTGGCAGTTCTTCAACTTCAACAAAATTAGCGCGCTCCACTCTTTGAATAACAAGTTGGGCGATGCGATCGCCTTTTTTAAATGAAATTGAATCTTCCAGGTCATGGTTGATTAAAATACAGGCAACTTCCCCACGATATCCCGCATCGATAGTTCCCGGCGTATTAACCAGAGTTACTCCATGCTTGATAGCTAAGCCTGAACGCGGATGTACGAGTGCAACATATCCATCTGGCAGTGCAATTGAAATCCCAGTTGGAACTAATTGGCGTTGACCTGGAGCTAAGGTGAAATCCAGAGTTGTCACTAGATCCGCTCCTGCATCACCAGCTTTTGCATACGTTGGTAGCGGAACCGAAGGGTCAAGGCGCTTAATTAAAATATCAAGTGTGGCCATTTAGGGATTAATCTCAAAATCAGGATCGACAAAAGCCAAAATCTCTGGGCTCTTTGAAATGTGGTCTAAGTACTCTTTTGGCGCATTATTAAGAAAATGATCCATTGGGACTATGACAAATAACGCCGCTGCCCTTACCGCTAATTCACCATCTGGTGTGTGCAGACGACCTTCGGCTGAAGAATAAACTTTGCGATTTACTTGTCCAGTTATTTTGGCACTGATATGCAAGGTTGTTCCCATAGGAACTGGTTTTAAAAAATCGGTTTCTAGTCGAGCCGTTACTGCTGGCGCTCTTAGCAACCACATCAATTTTCCGAGAGCTTCATCAAAGGCAAGTGAGAGTAAACCGCCATGTGCCAAACCTGGTGCGCCTTGGTGGTTTTCTGTGACAGTAAATTGCGCAGTGATATCTGCGCCTTCACCTGCGTATGCAACTAAATGCAAACCTGTTGGATGAAGTTCTCCGCACCCAAAGCAGTGACCAAAATGTGATGGGATTTTTGTACCGATTGGTGGAGCTTTTGGGTGACGCTCTGGAATCATCGCCCCTTCAGGTGGCGTGGTCGAGGCGATACGGCTCATGTGCCTAAGACTATCCGATAGCGTAAGACCTGTGCGATACCGCGAAGTAATCCGTATGCCATTCTGGCTTTTGGCATTGCTCTACTTCTTTTTCCTTTCATTCGTCTTATCTATTTGGGCCGCATTAGGAAATCTCTCAGCTTTAGTGGTCTTGATCGCATTGACGCTGTTGTTACTCCTCATTGCATTCCGCTCGCGGTTAATCATCCAGATTTCTGATAACACTCTAGAAGTTGGACGCGCGAACATAGATTTAAAGTATGTGTCACACGCCATAGCGCTAACTAGCAAACAGATGCGCCTTCTTCGAACCCGTGATGCAGATCCTGGCGCATATATGAATATCAGGTTTTGGAGTTCTACTGGCGTACAAATCTTTCTGGATGACAAAAGAGATGAAACGCCTTATTGGTTAATAACAAGTAATAAGGCGGATCTCTTAATTAACGAACTTAAAAAGCGTTAGTTGCACTCTTTACAAACAGCTTTAGCGCCTTCGCCTTTTGCTAACTGTGTTATGTGATGCACGAGGAAACAGCGTGAGCACGTAAATTCATCCACCTGCTTTGGCACTACACGTACTGCTAACTCTTCACCTGATAAATCAGCACCAGGAAGTTCTAGATTTTCTGCAGCTTCTGCTTCATCTACATCAATTTGGCCGGATTGAGCATCGACACGTTTAGCTTTTAACTCTTCTAACGACTCTTCGTGGAGTTCTTCATCAGTCTTTCTGGGTGTGTCGTAATCTGTTGCCACTGCTCTCACCTCGATTCCGTACTAGTTATGGGCTTGCGAAAACATCTTCCCGCGGGCGCATCATGGCGCACAGCGGGCTTTACTGTTGCTATAACGCTCGGCGTGTCGGGGTTATTCCCCCCTCACCTGAGCCTTTTCTATGGCCGATGCCAAAGTGGCATCAACTCGTGCATGGATAATCGTTCCCTCTTCGCCATAAGCCTCAGAGAAGATCTCGCCCCGCTCGTGAATGGCATGAACTAAATCGCCCCGCTCATATGGAATAACAGTGTGTATTTCAACCGATGGCCTAGGCAGAGAGCTTTCAATTGCATGTAGCAAGCCATCTATTCCAAAACCAGTGCGAACCGAAAATGCGTAACTATTGGGTTCTTTTCTTAAAATCTCCATGACGATTTCAGGCTGAGCGATATCGACTTTATTTATCGCAATAATCTCGGGAATATCGCCGCCGCCAATTTCAGCAATTACTTCGCGCACCGCTCGAATCTGTTCAAATGGATCTGGGTGCGAACCATCAACAACATGGACAATTAAGTCAGATCCTGAAACTTCTTCTAGCGTTGACTTAAAAGCATCAACTAACTGATGTGGTAAATGTCGAACGAAACCAACGGTATCGCTGAGTGTGTAAACACGGCCATCACTTGTCTGTGACTTACGAACAGTTGGATCTAGAGTTGCAAAAAGTGCATTTTCTACCAACACACCGGCATTGGTTAAGCGGTTGAGCAGTGAAGACTTACCAGCATTGGTATAACCGGCAATAGCCACCGATGGAATATTAAAACGTCGACGTTCTTGGCGTTTGGTATCTCGCGATACTTTCATCTCCGCGATTTCTTTACGAAGTTTTGCCATCTTGTCACGGATTTTGCGACGGTCTGTTTCAATCTTTGTTTCACCCGGACCACGTCCACCGATTCCAGCACCACCTGCTGCGCGACCACCGGCTTGGCGCGATAACGAATCTCCCCAACCACGAAGCCTTGGCAATAGATAGGCGATCTGTGCAAGCTCTACTTGCGCCTTACCTTCTTTACTCTTTGCGTGTTGGGCAAAAATATCCAGAATCAAAGCAGTGCGATCAACAACTTTGACTTTTATTTTTTCTTCTAATTGTCGAAGCTGTGATGGCGAAAGTTCTCCATCGCAAATAACCGTATCGGCGCCGGTCGACATTACAATCTGCTTGAGTTCGGCAACTTTTCCAGAGCCAATATACGTTGCTGGATCTGGCTTATCTCGGCGTTGAATAATTCCTTCAAGTACTTCTGACCCAGCAGTTTCGGCTAAGGCCTTTAACTCAGCTAAAGAGTTTTCGGCCATTTCCGAGCTTCCTTCGGTCCAAACGCCAACTAAAACAACGCGTTCAAGTTGGAGTTCGCGGTTTTCTACTTCAGTAATATCTTGAAGCTGTGTAGAAAAGCCTTTTACGCGCCGTAATGAGTGACGCTCAGAAAGTTCTTGGGTCGGATCTACTAATTGATCTTCTTCACTTGCATCGTATTCGGCGGCTACTCGCGCACTTTCGGCGAGCAAAGCTTCAAATTCTTCATCAAACTCTTTATCAGGCAAGTAGGTACTCCGAGATATCAACATCTCTTACCAAAACTGCAGGACCAATCAACGTTGCATTTGAATGTGCATCTATTGAAACTTCAAGGCGACCACCTGGTGGATAAATAACCCAATGTGCAGGCAAGCGATCTTTGGAATGCAGCGAAGCCGCAAGTGCCACAGCGCATGTTCCTGTTCCACATGATCTAGTTTCGCCACTTCCGCGTTCGAAAACTCGCATTGATGCTTGGTGATCGCCCGTAATTTGTACAAACTCAACATTTACACCTTCTGGATATGAATCCTTAGGTCTAACAATAGGCGCTTCGTTTAAGGGACCAACTTCTTCTAGGTTTTCTACAAAAACGACAGCATGAGGATTTCCAACATTGATGTTGTATCCATTCCAAATCTTCCCATTTACTGAAGCGGTGATGGCCTCGGATTCGTCAACCACTTTGCCCATGTTGACCGAAATATCTCCCACTAAAGGAGCTCGAAGATGCTTAATTCCATCTCGCGTATTAATTCCAAAGATTCCTTCAGGGACATGTCCGCGTTCGACTAAATAGCGCGCCATGACGCGTATGCCATTTCCGCACATTTCAGCTAACGAGCCATCGGCATTTCGATAATCCATAAACCATTTCTCATCTCGCTTAATTATGCGAATGAGTCCATCGGCGCCAATGCCTGTTGTGCGATTGCAAATTGCAGCAGCTTGGGCAGTAGTTATTGATCTTTCGTCATTTGGGTCAAAGACAAGGACAAAGTCATTCTCTGTTCCGTGTCCATATGTAGCAATCATTGGGATTACTTTATCTTCTCTAAATGTTTAAGTGCAGTTTCAAGGCGAGGTTGCTCTTGTGATATCCATTGAATACGTTCATCACGGCTAAACCAAGTTTCTTGCCGACGCGCATATTGTCGGGTCGCTCGCTTGGTGTCTTCTTTCGCCTCATCTTGGGATAAAACTCCATTTTTTGCGGCGATTAACTGAGAATATCCCAGGGCTAATTGGGCAGTTCGTCCGTTGGTAATTCCCGCAGCAATAAGTGCGTCAACCTCTTCAACAAATCCAATTTCCCACATGTGATCAACTCTCAAAGCAATACGTTCGCTCAAGTCATCCCGATTCATAACAAGACCCAACTGAATTGCATCCGGATATCTCGAACTAGCTTCTCGGGGTAAATTCGCAGTAAAAGGTTTGCCGGTGATAGCGATAACTTCTAGGGCGCGGATTACCCGTCGTGAGTTTGCGCGATCTATCGCAATCGCTGCCGCAGGATCTAGTTTTTCTAAGCGCTTAAACAGCGCATCGATACCAACTGTTGCAAGTTCTAATTCGAGCGAGGCCCGAACTACCGGATCTGTGTCGGGAAAGTTTAAGTCATCAAGAATTGCTTTGATATACAAGCCTGTACCACCAACAACAATTGCGTTTTTCCCTCTGGCGTGAATGTCAGAAATCGCAGCTCGAGCCTGCTCTTGGTACCACGCGACAGTTGAATCTTGCGTGACATCTAAAACATCGAGCATATGATGAGTTATTCCAGCTCGTTGTTCTATCGAAAGTTTGGCTGTTCCAATATCCATGCCTTTATATATCTGCATTGAATCGGCATTGACTATTTCAGCATTTATTTGCTGAGCCAACGCAATTGCTAAATCACTTTTACCAGTAGCTGTCGCACCACATACAACTACAAGTTTCACGGTTTGATTCCAGGCATACCAAGTAGCGTTGAAGATTTGCGGATTTGGGTTCGTGCAGCATGCGCATCTCCCCCGCGAGTTGCTCGAACTTTTCCGGGATTACCAATTAAATAATGTGCAGAAGCCTCAGTGATTAACACTTCAACTTCATCTCCTGGGCGTGCAATTGTGCTGTTAGCAAAATGCACCAAGCGGAAATCCTCGCTTCGCCCAGTCATTCGCTCCTGAACGCCATCTCTGCGGCCTTCATAGTCTCCGATTAAAACTTTAAATGTTTTTCCAACTGCCTCCTGGTTTACAGACAATGAAATCGCCTGTTGATGATGATGCAAACGCGTGTATCTCTCGCCAACTACCTCAGGAGTAATTTGATGGGGCATGGTTGCCGCCGGCGTGCCAGGACGTTTTGAATATTGATATGTGTATGCAGCAGAGAATCTAGCTTCGGTGCATAAATCCATGGTTGCTTGAAAGTCTTCTCCAGTTTCACCCGGGAAGCCCACGATGATGTCAGTTGTGATCGATGCATGTGGCATTGCATTTCGAACCCGGTCCAAAATTCCAAGATAGCGATCGGTGCGATATGAACGGCGCATCGCTTGCAAAATTGGGTTTGATCCAGATTGCAACGGCATATGTAGGTGGGGCATGACATTTGCAGTTTCTGCCATTGCTTCAATTACGTCATCAGTAAAATCACGTGGATGTGGTGACATGAAGCGAACTCGCTCTAGACCATCAATTTTCCCACAATCACGGAGCAAGTCGGCAAATGCAGTTCGGCTTCCAAAATCTACGCCATATGCATTGACGTTTTGCCCGAGCAAAGTAATTTCAATTACGCCTTGTTCAACTAGCGCCCGCACTTCGGCGAGAATGTCATCAGCGCTTCTGTCTTTTTCTATTCCACGAAGCGTTGGGACGATGCAAAAAGTGCACGTGTTGTTACATCCAACTGATACTGAAACCCACGATGAAAATGCTGATAGTCGACGCGCGGGCAAAGTTGAAGGAAAATGCTCCAGAGATTCAAGAATTTCTACTTGTGACTCTTCTTCTATCCTTGCGCGCTCTAACAAAATTGGAAGTGAGCCAACATTGTGGGTCCCAAATACAACATCCACATATGGTGCTTTCTTCAAAATCACTGCTTGATCTTTCTGAGCTAAACATCCGCCAACGGCAATCTGCATTGAGGGGTTTGCCTTTTTAATTGGGGCAAGAAATGAAAGATTTCCATAAAGTTTGTTGTCAGCATTTTCTCGGACGGCGCATGTGTTAAAGACCACAATATCTGCCTGAGTACCAGCTTCTGCTGGAATGAATCCTGCTTCATCTAATAAGCCGCTGATTCTTTCAGAGTCATGCACATTCATCTGGCATCCGTACGTTTCAACGGTATAGGTCCGACTCATGGGCCTATCGTAACCTGAAGGGTTAGAGGTTAATTACGTCAATCTCAAAGTTTGAGCGATTAACGATTGCCACGTGGTGGTTTTCTAGAACATGCCAGCCTGGTTGGTTCCAACCACTTGATGCAAATAGAACGCCATCAGGATTGGATTTATATTTAATGACGTAATAATCATCGGGTGCCCAATCGGGCTTTTTCAATGAGTCATGTTCGGCGCCAACAATGAAAAACTCGTTGTTCATTAACATGAAATTAAGCGAAGTTGTCTTTCCGTGTTCTTTAACAATCGCAATTGTACTTTTGATTCCCTCGACCAAACCGAGTTTTTCAATTTGTGTCATCATTACATAGAAATAGCGTTCGCTATCCGTATCTCCGATAATGAGTTTCTTGAACTTATCGTCAATGAACTCAATGATCGCATCCGGTGGAAAAATAGAACCGTTGTGAATAAACGAGTAATCGCCATAAACAAAAGGGTGAGTATTGTTTTCGCTTACCGATAAACCTTTAGTTGCCCAGCGAAGATGCAATAGCGCGCCGTCGGCGGCATTGTCAGTGATTACTTTTTGGAAGGTATCGCTTTGAGCTGCAGCCTCTGTTTTTTTCTCTAGCACGGCATGTTCGTGATGTCTATCATTTGTAGAGATTCCCCACCCATCACAATGGACAGATGACAAGGCGATGAATTCTTCAAAATCTGAACCGACTTGTGCGGGAAATGAAGACTCAGCCTGCCACACGTAGCCCATTAGACGGCACATTTTTGAGAAAACCTCTTCCATTTCGGTCACACTGTGAGGTAGAAAGATTACCCCAAATGACTCAAGGAGGAGAACATCTTGGCACTATCTGATGAACAACGCTTAGCCGAACTCGGCTATAAACAAGAGCTCAATCGAAGTTGGTCTGGTTTTTCAAACTTCGCAATTTCATTTTCAATTATTTCAATTCTTGCAGGTTGTTTTACAACGTTTGCGCAAGCTTGGAATAACGGTGGTCCTGTTGCCATTTCGATTGGCTGGCCACTAGTTTCATTATTTATTCTGATTATTGGTTTTTGTATGTCAGAACTTGCATCTGCATATCCAACATCAGGCGGTATCTACTGGTGGGCATCAAAGCTTGGTGGAGCAAAGGCTGGTTTCTATACCGGTTGGCTCAACCTCATTGGACTTGTCTCTGTAACTGCATCCGTGGGTTATGGCGCAGCAAGTTTCCTCAATACGATCCTAGGAGCACAGTGGCCAAGTTATTCAACTGACTTCCTGGGCGGTGACTACATCAAGCAGCAGTTCTTCCTTTTCTTAGCAATTATTCTTGTTGTAACACTCATCAATATCTATAGCGGTCATCTCTTGTCACTGTTTAACAACATCTCTGTGTGGTGGCACGTATTTGGTTCAGCTGTAGTTATTGCAATCCTTTTGATTGTTCCTGAGAAGCACCAGACTCTTTCTTGGATGTTTACAACCAAGATCAATAGCTCTGGCTTTAGCGATAACTCATACTGGCTATATGTTTTGCCACTTGGTTTCTTGCTAACTCAGTACACAATTACTGGTTTCGATGCCTCAGCTCACCTTTCAGAAGAAACTCATGATGCACATATCAATGCTGCAAAGGGAATCTGGAAGTCAATTTTCTACTCAGCAATTGGTGGATACATCCTTTTGATGGCATTCCTATTTGCTGCAACTCAGGTAGAAACAATTAGCTCATTTGATTTAGCCGTAAACCCATTTGGTGGCGGCTCAGTCATCGCAGTCCTTTACACAGCACTTGGTGGCGGACTTGCATTTAAGCTCGTCATGATTATTACAACTGCAGGTCAGATCTTCTGCGTTACAGCGTGCTTAACTTCATGTTCACGCATGATGTATGCATTCTCACGAGATGGTGCTGTACCTGGAGGAAATCTCTGGAAGAAAGTTAACAAGCACCATGTTCCACTGAACGCTGTTCTTGCATCCGCACTTGGAGGCATCGTTCTAACGCTTCCTGCGCTTTGGAAGTCACCAACTGGTGCACCTACTGCTTTCTATGCAGTTGTTTCAGTTTGCGTGATCTCTTTGTATCTTGCGTTCTTAATCCCAATTTATCAACGCCTTAAGGCTGGAGATAAATTCAAGGCAGGCGCATGGACACTTGGCTCAAAGTACAAGTGGATGAATATTGTGGCGATTGCTGAAATCTCCATTATTTCTATCTACTTCATCTTGCCATTCTCACCAGCTGGAACTCCAGGAAATAAAGATTTCACTTGGACGGCTGTTAACTACGCACCAATCGTTACGGGTGGCGCGCTAGTAATTCTTTGGATTTGGTGGAACCTTTCTGCGAAGAAGTGGTTTACAGGACCAAGAAGTAACCTCTAAAAGAGTTACAACTCTCAAAATCTCCCCGCACGAAATGTGCGGGGAGATTTTTTTACCCTAGATTTTCAATGCCTAAATCGTTAGGCTAGCGGGCATGACATCAATGACGGTTTCCGAGTTAACAGCCAAAATCAAAAGCGGTGAAATTGATACCGTTGTAGTAGCCATGACAGATATGCAGGGCCGACTTACTGGCAAGCGCATCCATGGGCAATTCTTTCTTGATGAAGTTCTCAAGCACGGAACTGAAGGCTGTAACTACTTACTAGCTGTCGATGTAGATATGAATACCGTCGATGGTTATGACATGTCTTCATGGGAGCGCGGATACAGCGACTTTGCACTTGTTCCAGATATGGACACGTTGCGCTTAATTGATTGGCAAGTAGGCGCAGCCCTTGTATTAGCCGATGTTCAATGGCTAGATCACACCGACGTTGTGGCATCTCCCCGTCAGATTCTGCGTAAGCAAGTAAAAGCGCTCAATGATGCCGGCATGGAAGCTATGTGTGGAACTGAACTTGAGTTTGTGGTCTATAAAGATACCTACGAAGAAGCGTGGAACAAAGGCTATAAGAATCTAATTCCGGTCAATCAGTACAACGTTGACTATTCAATTCTCGGTGGCTCACGGATCGAACCTCTTCTACGCCGAATTCGTTTATCTATGGCAAA
>Ga0114966_10004457_pt1 | contig 12038 bp, 10 predicted proteins | sample M_130207_XF_Meta_FD_87029 | JGI IMG/M metagenome (GOLD analysis project Ga0114966, IMG submission 87029) | Freshwater microbial communities from Lake Montjoie, Canada to study carbon cycling - M_130207_XF_MetaG | ecosystem: Environmental > Aquatic > Freshwater > Lake | place: Lake Montjoie...
CGATCGCGAGTGTGGCCTCGCCGTTGCGCAGTCGGCGCACCGTGCGCCCCTCGGTCACGTATCCGCCCCTGATGTGCTCGAGGCGGAACCCACCGTTGAAGGCCGCCACCAACGCAGGCAGTGCACCCTTGGTGATTCGGCTTCCGTTCCTCCACGGACCCTTGCCAGGAATCTCCGAACCGTTGAAGAGGGCCGCCCGGAGCCTCGACGGGTCCAAGACCGCTGCGGTGGCGACCACCGAGCCGTACTCGACAAGGGGTCGGATACTCGTTCCCCAGACAACTGGTGACGCGCCGATGCTTGCGAGCACCCTCCACACACCCTCACCGTCGAGCGATGGCTGCAGCACCGGTGCGAGTGACACCGGTCCGGCCGGCACGGAGGTGGTCGGCGCCACGCTGACGGGGGGCAACACCTCCGGGGCCGGCGACGATGACGGACCCACCGTGTCGATGACTGCCGAGGTGCTCGGTGGCATTGCTGTCCCGGCCACCCCCTCGAGGGCGAGGGAGGACGCCGGTCGCGCCGAGGGCGGGTCCGCATGCACCCACCGCTCGAGCCGGTTCACGACGAAGCCGAGACGGTGATCCCTCGCCCAGGTTGCGACGTTCTGCTGGAACGGGTCCGCCGACTGACGGAGGACGAAAACGGTGAGCGAGACGGTTGCGTAGACGACCGTGGCCGTCACCAGGGCAAGCAGCGCGACAGCCAGCCTCCTCTTCCGGGACCCGGTCCGCAGGAACAGCATCGATGGCATCTTCACGGCACGTTGAGCCTAGGAGACTGCAGCCTGTGGCCCTGTCCCGATTGCGGCACTCCTGACAAGCAACGGGCGATGTGAAATACTGACAGAGTGAGCAAAGCGCGCTACCTCGAACACCTCCGCAACGTCCCGATGTTTGCCAACTGCACCAAGAAGCAGTTGGACCAAGTCGCCAGGATCGTTACCGAGTTACAGATCAACAAGGGGACCAACCTCATGGTGGAGGGCGAGATGGTGCACGAATTCGTGATCATCGAGTCCGGTACCGCCTCGGTGAGAATCGGTGGCCGCAAGGTTGCCACCGTCGGGCGCGGTGACGTGGTGGGCGAGCTTGCGCTCATCCTGCGTCGGCCCCGCACGGCCACCGTTACTGCGGACACCGACCTCAACGTCCTCGTCGTAGACGAGCGGTCGTTCAACACGCTCCTCGACGACGTTCCGGGTCTGGCACGCCAGCTGCTGCACACGGTTGCAGCGCGCATGGCGGACAACGCCAAGCCTGCCCAACTGCTCAACTGACGCCTCGCCGCTCGCTGCGGTCTCAGCCGAGGTGAGCGGTGTCGTTGTAGGTTCGCAGTGACGGGCCGCGCGGGCTGATTGCGATTCGGCTGATGGATGCCTGATCGAGTTGGCACCGCCACGAGATCTCAATGCCCACGTTCAGGGCCCACGCAATCGCCGCCTTGATCGGCGACACGTGGCTCACCACCACGATGTCACGGTTCACGGATTGCGCTCCGAGTTCCTCGAGAGCGGGCCTCACCCGGGCAAGGAGTGCCGCAAGGGACTCCCCTCCCTCGGGTGCGTACTGCGGGTCTGCGCGCCAGCGCGCCCACTCGGACGGACTGACATCGGTGAGCGGGCGGCCCTCGAACTCGCCGTAGGCAATCTCCTGCAACCGTTCGTCGACCTCAACCTCGTCCGACACGTATGACGCAGTCTGACGGGCACGCAGGAGCGGACTGCTCACCACGCGCAGTGTGCCCTGGGGTTCCCTGCGCAGGAGCGCGCCGATACGGCCCGCTTGCTCGTGCCCGACCTCGTCGAGGGCAGGGTCCAGTCGACCCTGCAGCAACCCCGCTGCATTTGCCGCTGTTCGGCCATGACGCACAAGGATCAACACGGCTCGAGCACCCCCGTCTTCCAGAAGCGTTGACGCCGAACCCTGTCGCGCAGCCCGAACGCCCGGACCGCCCACACGCACAAGCCGAGACCGACAACCTCGAGCAGGATCCCGATTGCGCCACGATCCCACGAGGGAAGGGGCGCATCACCGAAGCCCACACCGCCGAACGGCCACCAGAACACCTTGGTGTTCGCCCAGACACCGTCGAACACGAGGTGCAGGAAGGTGCCGATCGGCACGGCGAGCAGGCGACGTCGGATCGGCCGACGGCCGTACGTGGCGAACATCACGAGCAGCAGGATCGCAACGCTGCCGGTTACCGAGTGCAGTGCCCGCGCACCGCCCATCGGGGCGTCGATCACGTCGGGAAGCAGTGCCCCGACGACGAGGAGGCGGTAGTCGAAGCGGGGGTCGTGGAAGACGAACCACACGGCGAGCACCGCCGTCCCGATGAACCAGAAGAACATGCGCCACCCATGCTAGGTGCGCTCAGGCACCGACGATGATGCGGGCGCACGAGGGGCACTCGGGCAGTTCCCCGGCGGGCACCGCTCTGAGTCCCTCGATCTCGAGACGCGAGACGTCGAGGTTGCAGCCCGTGCAACGCGTTCCCTGAAGCCTTGCCACGGCGACGCCCTTGAATGCCGGCCGACGGGACTCGTACTCCTTCACCAAGTCGGCAGGAAGTCCAGCCGCAAGTTCGGCGCGTCGCGCGATCGTTGCCGACACTTCCGCATCGAGCGCGGCATCGGCAACCGCGAGAATCGCTGCCGCACCTGCTTCAGCGGCCTCCGCTGCAGCGATCCGTTCCGCCAGCACCACCGCCTCGGTGCTGAGAGCCTCGCTCTCGTCGAGCAACAGCAGTCCGGTCTCGTCACCCTCGTTGCGCTTGGACTTCAGCAGCGCAATCTCTCGCTGGATCGCCTCCGCCTCACGGGTGACCACCACGTTGCGCATCTGTCCCTCGAGACGGGCGACCTTCGTGTCGATCTGCAGGCCCGCCGCCTCGAGCGCCGCGTACTGCTGCTCCAGAACGTCCCGACGTGAAACATTTGCCGCCAGAGCCGAGCGGGCCACACCGGTGGCAGTGCGGGCCGCGTTGAACGCAAGTCGCTCCTCGATATGCGCCCGCCGGTAGGCCATCTGATCGAGCGACGAGTCCGCGAGTTGGAGTTCATACAGGTGTTCGAGGTCGGTCATCAACCCGCACCCTAACCCCTGCGGACTCGCCCCCGGCCGGGGCCTGGCGAGGCGGTGGTCGAGGGATCGCCGCCCACGGTGGTACCGGGTGCATCCGTCCCGGGTGGAAGTGTCTCATCGACCTGCACGGAGGTGGACACCGCAACTGTGGTGGTCGTGGCCGAGACGTCAGTCGAGCACGGGTAGACAACCGAGTCGGCCGGGGCCATCGGTAGGGGCCACAACGGGTCCACCACGTCCGCGGGCACTCCCGTTCCCGACGGCACGGTCTGGAGCACGGTGGTCCCTGACCCAGCGTCGGGGCTGACGTTCTGGGCGAGGCAGTCGGTGCCGGGCAGGTAGAGCAGCATGGCGTCCCGCCCGTCGGGCGCCGGGTCCACGAAGTTGATGATCGGCAGCCCTTCGTGCGCGACGTCCATAAAGGCCTTCCAGATACGCGCCGGGAACGACGAGCCCTGGACCGTACGCACACCAAGCTTCACGAACTCGGGAATGTTGACCATCGGCACGTAGCCCTTCGGGTTGCCGACCCACACAGCGGTGACGTACTGGGGTGTGTACCCAACGAACCAGGCGTTGGTGTTGTTCTGTTGCGTGCCGGTCTTGCCGGCAGCAGGGCGTTTGCCGCCGCTCAGCCAACCCGTACGCGCCGCCGTGCCACGCTTGAGTACTCCGGTGAGGATTGAGGTGGTGCGCCGGGCAGCATCCACGCTCAGCACTGCAGTGCCCGGGTCCTCGTGCTGGTAAAGAACGTCGCCAGTGGCGGTGCGCACGATCCGTTCCACATAGTACGGATCGTGGTGAACGCCGTCGTTCGCCAGCGTCTGCGCGCCCGAGGCCATGTCCATCGGGGACACCTCGTTCGCCCCGGTTGCAAAGCTTGCATAGGCATCCAAACGACTGGTGACCCCCATGCGCCTGGTGGTGTCGACCACGCGGTTCAGGCCGACGATCTGGGAGAGCCTTGCGAACGCGCAGTTGAGCGACGCCCACGTGGCCTCCTTCAGCGGCCCAACCTTGCCCGCCACACCGCTCTTGATGACGAACGGTTCCTTGGGGTTCCCCGGGTTCGGCAGCACACAGCCCCGCCGGCCGTCGATGATGTCACTTCCGACAGCCCCGGCCTGTACGGCCGCGGCAAGGATGAAGATCTTGATCGACGATCCGGTCTGGCGCGGACGCAACGCCATATTGATCTCGCTCTGGCCGGGGCGAAAGCCGCCGCCGCCCACCATGGCGCGCACGGCCCCGGTCTTCGCGTCGAGCGACACCACAGCGGTGTCGAACCCCGCTGCATTTGCCGGCAGTTGCTTCAGACGGGCATCCTCCGCCGCACGCTGCAGCCGCGGGTCGAGCGTGGTGTAGATCGACAGACCACCCCGGTACAGGTTGTTGTAGCGCTCCTGCACGGTGTCACCGAGCAGGTCGGAGTCCTGCAGCAGGAAGTCACGTACGGCCGCCGAGAAATACGTGGGTGAGAACGACTCGCCCGGCCGTGAGCGGAGGATCTCCGGGATCTGCCAGTTCTCGCCGAGGTCCTCAGCCCGCGCAACATCGAGCAGTTGTTCGTCAGCCAGACGTTCCATGACCACCTTGAACCGGGCGCGGGAGCGCTCGGGCCTGCGGATCGGGTCGTAACCGATCGGCGAGCGGATCATGCCAGCGAGGAAGGCGCCCTCCACGAGCGTGAGCCGCTTGACGGGCTTGCCGAAGTACGCCTCTGCAGCCGCGGAGATGCCATACGCGTTGTTCCCGAAATAGATGGTGTTGAGGTAGCGCTCGAGAATCTCTTTCTTGGTGATCTTCTTCTCGAGCAGCGTCGCGTACCGCGCCTGAAGAACCTTGTAGCGACCGTCCCTCGCGAACCCCCCGAGGAACTCGTTCTTCACGACCTGCTGGGTGATGGTGGACGCGCCCTGCCCGGCACTGCCCGACGACACGTTGGAGAGCACAGCGCGCACGAGGCTGCGCAGGTTGACACCCTTGTGCCGCCAGTACACCTTGTCCTCCACGGCCAGCACGGCTGCCACCACGTCCTCGGGTACTTCCTCGAGCGTGACCTCCTGGATGCGCTCGAGCCGGAACCTCGCGATCTGGGCGCCCGTGGAGTCATAGACATTTGTCTCGCGGGCGAGGCTGGCGAACCCCGGGAGTTCCACCGGCACCTGATCGTGAGCCCGCAGGATGTCGACCAGGTGCGGCACGATGCCCGCAACCACGGCGGCGATACCGACCGCTGCAGCGGCGACGGCAAGCGCTGCCTTCCCGATCCAGGTCAGTCCATGCACAACGCGCTTAGGTTAGGTCCGCAGCGGCGACGAGGCGTGTCACCCGCTACCGTCTCGAACCATGTCGAGGTTCCCGCAACGCCCGTTCCGATTCGGTATCCAGGCCGACAACGCACCCTCACGGTCCGCCTGGGTGGATCTCGCCCGGCGCTGCGAGGGCAACGGCTACAGCACGCTCACCATGCCCGACCACTTCGGGGACCAACTGGCGCCGATCCCGGCGCTGCAGGCTGCTGCCGATGCCACGTCCACCCTGCGCGTTGGCGCGCTCGTGTTCGACAACGACTACAAGCATCCAGTGGTGCTCGCCAAGGAACTCGCGACCATCGACCTGCTCAGCGAGGGCCGCCTCGAACTCGGTATCGGTGCGGGCTGGATGGTCTCTGACTACGAACAGGCCGGGATGCCTTACGACCGGGCGGGGGTGCGGGTGGACCGGTTCGTGGAGGGTCTCGAGGTGATCAAGGGGTGCTTCGCCGATGGACCGTTCGACTTTGCGGGTACCCACTACACCATCACGGGCTACAACGGGCTGCCCAAGCCGGTGCAGAAGCCGGGCCCGCCGATCCTCATCGGTGGTGGCGGAAAGCGTGTGCTCGGTATCGCGGCACGCGAGGCAGACATCATCGGCATCAACGGCACTATGGAGTCCGGAGTCATTGACCCGGCCGTGCTGCGCACCATGACCGCAGCATCGGTTGAGGAGAAGGCCGAGATTGTCCTTGCTGCCGCCGGTGCCCGCCTTGCGGAGATCGAGATGAACGTGCGGGCCTTCATGGTGAAGGTGACCGACGACCGCAACACCGCCATGGACCGCATCGCCCAGGCCGTCGGGTTCAGCACCGACGAGATTGCCGAGTCGCCGTTCGCGCTCATCGGCTCCCCCGACCAGATTGCCGAGGACCTCCTCAAGCGTCGCGAGCGCTGGGGCTTTTCCTACGTGATCGTCGGCGCTGCCGATGTGGACGCCTTCGCCCCGGTCGTCTCCCGGCTCCACGGCCACTGATGGCGAAGCGACCCACCGTTGCGCTCTGCGGCGCTGGGATCATCGCCGGCGCGCACGCAACCGCTGCGGCATCGCTCGGTGTGGAGGTGAGCGCTGTTGCCTCCCGCACACCGGAGCGCGCCTCCACGCTCGTGGCGCGCGTGGGCGGCCGGGTCGTGCGCTATTCGGATCTTCCCGCCGGGGCAGACATCGTCGTGGTGGAGACCCCGCCGCAGTGCCACCACCGGGACGTGCTGCAGGCGCTGCGGGCAGGCGCGGCCGTGGTGGTGGAAAAGCCCCTGTGCACCACACTCGAGCAGGCCGACGAGATCGTTGCGCTGGCCGAGGCGAACCGAGACCGCTTGCTGTACGCCGAGAACCTCGCATATGCACCCGTCGTCGGCGAGTTCGTCCGTCGGGTACACGCCCTCGGCACACTCACCCACCTCGAGGTGCGGGCGCTCAACCCGTTGCCCAACAGGGGTGGCTTCACGGGTGACGACTGGGGTGGCGGCGCGCTGTTCGACCTCGGGGTGCACCCGCTTGCCGTTGCCGTGCTCGCTGCTGCACCTGCGTTGCCGCGACTCGTGCAGGCGCGCCTCGAGGGCTCGAGGAGCGGCCGCCACGGCACCGACGAGCTTGCCGAGGTGGTGGTGCAGTTCGACAACGGCCTGCGTGCCCACGTGGTCTCCAGTTATCGCGGTGGCGACACCCCGCAATGGGATGCGCAGGCCGCGAGCGAGTCCGGTGTCGTGCGCGCCGAACTGCTGCCGCAACCGCACCTCGAGGTGAACGGCACCGAGGTGGCGCTCCCCTCCCCCACCGGCAAGGTGCCGGCGCTCGAGCACTACGGATACCGGGGCGAGTGGGCGGCGTTCCTCCAGAACCTTGCGTCCGGCACGCGTCCGGTGATGGATGCGGCCTTCGGCCGGATGATGCTCGACATCGTCTGCGCGGCGTACACCTCGGCCCGCACGGGTGCCCCGGAGGCAACGCCGTTCACCGGCCCCCGGGACCGCACACCGCTACAGCTGTGGCGCGGTGGCTGAACCGCCAGAGCGACGCAGGAGGACCACGCCGAGCACCGCTGCGAGCAGCGAGGCGATGAGCACCGACAGCTTCGCCGTACCGAGCGCCACCGGGGACTCGATCGAGAGCTCGCTCACGAAGATCGACACGGTGAACCCGATGCCGGCAACGAGCGAGACACCAACGAGCGAGCGGGTGGTGGTCCCAGCCGGCAGGCGACCGATACCGAGGCGAACCGCGCCGAGCGTGACCAGCGTGATACCGAGCATCTTGCCGACCACCAGGCCGACGATCACGGCGAGACCGAGCCGACTGCCCACTGCAGCCCGGATCGGCTCGATGCCGACGGGTACACCGGCATTCGCGAGCGCGAAGACCGGCACGATTGCGTAACTCACCCAGCCGTGCAGTCGGCGCTCGAGCCAGTCGACCACGGTGATCATTCCCGCCGCGTTCCGCCGACGCTTACCGAGCGGGAACGATGGGGCGATCAGCCCGAACGCAACGCCCATGAGCGTCGGGTGCACCCCTGCTTTCACGAGGAAGTACCAGCCGAGCACAAGCAGCACCCCGTACACCCAGAGCCAGTGGAAGCGCAGGCGCACCAGCACGATGGCGCACGCAACGATGGCACAGGCCGCAGCGAGCCAACCGAGGCTCGTGCCCTTGCCGTAGAAGATGGCGATCACGAGCACTGCCCCCACATCGTCCACCACGGCGAGGGCGAGCAGGAACACGCGCAGGCCAGGCGGTACGCGACGGCCGAGGAGTGACACAACGCCGACGGCGAGCGCGATGTCGGTTGCCATCGGGATGCCCCACGCAGAGCGGTGTGGCGCGTCGGCGATCACGGAGAACAGCACCGCGGGCACCACCATCCCGCCGAGGGCGGCGAGTGCCGGCAGCACCGCCGCCGAACGGTCCGCCAGGTGTCCGGTGGTGAGTTCGCGCTTGACCTCCAGCCCGACCAACAGGAAGAACAGCGTCATGAGCGCCTCGTTCACCCAGTGGTGCAGGTCCCAGTCGAGTCGGTGCGAGCCGCCGCCGATCGACCACACCGTGGACCACAGGGATTCGTAACTGTCCCTCCACGGTGTGTTCACCCAGACGAGCGCGACGACGGCCGCGAGCAGCAGCAGGGCGCCGCCGAGTGCCTCGGCGTGCAGGAACCCCCGGAGGGAGCGGATGGCCCGGGGGCGACCCGGGCGGGAGGCCACGGTTGCCGATCAAACCCGGACGGGAAGTTGGGTGTCGATCCAGCGCTGCAGCGGCTGGCCGCTCTCGAAGCTGGTGATGAGCGCGTAGCGCGGTGCGTCGCCGTTGTGTACCACCACGTGCCAGAGGCGCTGGGTGTCGACCACGAAGCGTGCCCCGCGGTGCAGCGGCACCCGGATCTCGGTGGACGGATCCGGAAGGCCGTCGGTGCCGGAGTCCATGAGGAGCATGTAGCTGTTCGGGTTATCGGTGAGCTCGAGCCAACTGCGGACTACCCACCCATCACTGTCTGGGTTGAAGCGGTTGTTGTCGTCCCGGTGGAAGCTGTGCAGCGCCGTCTCACGGTCCTGTGGCTGCAGCTTGATGATGCGCATCCGGCCGAAGTTCACCCCGGTGCCCGCAACGTAGTCGCGAAGCGTTGGGCACTGGTCCGCGTTCGCGGTGAACTTCGCGTCCTTGTCGGGGTGCTCTTGATCCTTGGACCAAAAGCCCCTGCAGTCCAGTTCGCCATCCATCGTGGCGATCGGGGCGAAGTTCGTGTCGCCACCGCTCTTCCAGTCCATGTACTCGAGCGTCTCCCACTCGTGCGCGGGCACCACGAAGTTGGCGTCTGCGAGCGGCACGAACCCAGTGGTGGAGTCGCCCAGGATCGCCAGCCGGGGATGCGGCGTGAACCGGGGGATGGACACCGACCAGTGTTCCTTGGTGGGCCAGAAGCTCATGCTGGAAGTCTACGGAACCCGGCGGACCGGGGTGTTTCGGCGAAGGTCAGTGGTCCCTGCCCCCCGGAGAACGCCGAAGGGGTGGGCCCGGCATAACCGGCCCCACCCCTGGTACTGCGCGATCAGCGTTCGATTACACCGAACTACCTCACTTGACGGTCGTCGTGGTGGTGATCCGGGTGGCGATGCCGATCTTCAGGTCACCGCCAGAGGACCGTACGTTGCAAACACCCAATAGTGCCTCAAAGGCGGACTCCGGGCCACCTTCGTCCACAGCCACCGATGGAACCAAACCACCGATCGAGATCTCGTCGAACGACGGGCAGGTGCCGTAGTTGTAGAGGAGACCAGGACAGCGCAACGTTGCCTGGCAGCCTTGGGGAACCGGGGCGGCGAGCCCCGACGCATCAAGGTGGGTGTACGGACCGCAGATGGAGATGAAGCCGAAGCGATCACCCTTGTCGTAGTTTTTGCTGTAGTTCGTGTCGTAAATCATCACTGCACCGAACCCCGAAATCGGCTGGCTGGTCGATGCGCCCTTGTTGGACACCGGCCCACGCGGGCTCGGGGCGTTGAACCCACTGGACTCGTTGACCCACTGCTGGTACTGGCTGTTGCAGGGCTGGAAGCCCTGATTCGGGTAGCGCGACGGGTCCGCCGACGAATACGTGACCAGACCGAACCACACCCTGGGATCTGAGTAGATGCCACAACCGAAATCGGGCTGGCGGATCTGTCCACCGCTGTGTGCGACACGCGACGGGCCATTCGGGCCATCAGAGAAATCGTTACAGTCGCCGCCGATACCGAGCACGAGCGAATTCGCGAACGACAACTTCACGCCGTATGGGAATGCCGGGTTCGTGCCCTTATCGCGGAGAAAACCGCTGCCCCCACCGAATCCCGTGCCGAGGCTGTCGAGGGACTTCAGGCTGAACTCCACCTTCTTCGTGCTGCCCGACACGCCGGATGCACCCGTGGGACCAGTTGCGCCGCCGTATTGAATCGGCGACGGCGACGACGCGCTCCCGCTCAGATTCGCCGTGAAACACGCTGTTGCCAACAACGCAACCAACGCGGCAGCAACAACCGACCCAACCACTGCTTTGTGCGACCTCATACCGGACCTCTCCTCCCGGGCCGACGGCCCGTTAGCCGAAAATATCAGTCGGATTCCCTCGATGGCGTGACCGCGGTGTGTGTCGGGCGGGTTGCGCCCGACACACACCACAAGGTCCTGTTACCGGACGGTGAGGGTGCCCGTCTTGTAGGTGATGGTGTAGTTCGCCGCCGCCGCTGACGAGCAGGTGATCGTGTACGTACCGATTGCCGACCTCGTCGTGTACGAGGACGTGCACTTCGGCTGTGCGGTGAGCACCGACTTCGTCTGACCGTTCGCGAAACCAGCAACTGTGAACGTGTAGGACGGCACCGCGCTGCCCTTCACCACAGACTTTGCGTCCGGCGTCACCACGAGGGTGGCCTTGGTGACCGTCACCTTGCCGGTCACGTACGTGAAGTTGTAGTTCGTCGACGATGCACCTGCACACGACACGACCGGCACCGTGCCGACATTCGTGAGCGCCGTGTACGTGCTCGAACACACCGGGGCAAACAGACCAGCGACCGTTCCCGCTGTCTGGCCGTTCTTGAGGCCCGACACCGTGAACCCAAACACCGGTCCCACCGTTCCGTAGACCACCGAGCGAGACGCAGCAGTGATCGAGGCTGTGGCCTTGGTGATTGTCAACGACGACGACGCAGTGTTGTCGAACGTGTAGTTCGTTGCCGAACCACCTGTGCAGGTGATCGGGACGACACCCACGTTCGTCGCCACCGTGTAGCCAGGCGCCGAACACGTCGGAGCCTTGAACCCGGCTGCTGTCGTTGCTGTCTGCGCGTTCACGAACCCGGTTACCGTCGCCGGAACCGTTGGGGCCGACGACCCGTACACCACCGACACCGGCTTGGGGGTTACCCGCAGGGAAGCCTTACGGACCGTGACCGTTCCCTTCACCGGCTCGAACTCATAGTTCGTCGACACTGCACCGACACAGTCGATATCAACCGTGCCAACCGACGTCACCGACGTGTACCCGCTCGAGCACACCGGGGCCACGAAACCAGCCAGACGCTCCGGCGACAGGGCCGAGTCCGGACCGCGCAGACCCGACAGGCCGAACGAGTAGTCCGGAGCCGGATCGCCGTATGTCACCACACGGTCCGCGGCCCGCAACGACACCTTCACCTTCTGGACATGGATATGGGACTTCTCGTACTTGAACTCGTAGTTGTCCGCCGCACCGCCCAAGCAGGTGATGTCGAACCGCGAACCCGCCTCTGCGGTATCCGTGTACCCCGAATCACACACCGGGAGGTCCGTGAGAACATCCGCCGTCTCTCCAAGCTTGAAACCCTTGATCGTGAACTCATACGGGCTCGGCTCGGGCGTTCCGAACGCAACACGCAGATGCCTCGGCTTCACCTTCAGCACCGCGGGATAGATCCGCAGCCCGTCGATGAACTCGTAGTTGAACTCGTACTCAAGCGGATCCCCGCCCTCACACGTAATCGGCAACCACGTCGCCGGATCCGCCGGATCCGTCACATCATCACCTTGCTCGTACTCCGTCGAACACGTCGGCAGCACCACACCGGGGAACTCGTCGAGCGAAGCCTTGCGCCACCCCTCCGGGATCCCATGCTCGTA
>Ga0114966_10004460_pt1 | contig 12028 bp, 5 predicted proteins | sample M_130207_XF_Meta_FD_87029 | JGI IMG/M metagenome (GOLD analysis project Ga0114966, IMG submission 87029) | Freshwater microbial communities from Lake Montjoie, Canada to study carbon cycling - M_130207_XF_MetaG | ecosystem: Environmental > Aquatic > Freshwater > Lake | place: Lake Montjoie...
CCCATTGTTTCTCCGCGTTGAGCCAAGTGAATGGAAAACCGAGCATTAAATTACCATGCCCACCCTCCAACCAGAACACCTGCATATGATGCGAACCGGTCACCATGCGAACGGGCACGACCGTCTCCTCCCCGACAACCGAACCACTCGACGTGACCGAAGTATCCGAAACGTTCGCTAAAAACTGACCCGATCGTTTTTCCAGTCGGAATAGGTCATCGTTAAACTGGAGTTTCACATTATCGAAATCCGCTTGAACTGCTTCCTCGACCGCGTACTGGGTCATGGTTCGGTGATAACTACGATGCCAACTTTTGTATTCTGCTGCATGGCATTCGCGACACTCATTTGAAGTAACGAAGCCTCCGGGGCGACCTTCACTCGGGACGGTGGGTAACTCCACGCTGACCTTCCGAGGAAGAGACTCACGACTCATCCAATACGCGCCAATCCCCATCACAACGAGGACGGCTAAAGAAATCCAAAAGGCTCGAAACTTGGCGAACAGGAACGGCATGACAGCAAATCAATCGGACAGGTTCATTTAATAGATGAACCAGCGCCGGAACGAAATAAACTCTAGCGCACCCGCTTCGGTAAAAGCCAACCGAATCAGTTATTTCGAGAACTCACTATTTGTTCCCTTGCGGACAATTCTCGCCTGAATATATTTCCAGTAGATGTCGCTAACCGTAATAATCCCAATCCTGCGCAACAACTTGCTGATCTCGACTTGCCTGCTTGCCGGTCAGTTAATCTATGCAGATGAACTCGGCACAGCCCAAAAAGCCACCCCGCTGAACATCATCCCTGCCTCCGAGGAGGGTCAGAAGATGATGAAAGGAATTAAAATACCGACAGGTTACGCGATTGAGCAGTTCGCTGCCGAACCCGACCTCGCCAATCCCGTTTCCTTTACCTTCGACGAGAAAGGCCGGAGTTATGTTGTTGAAACTTTTCGTCTACACCAAGGAGTCACCGATATTCGCGGCCACATGGAATGGCTAAGCGAAGATCTCGCCTGTCGCACCCCCGACGATCGGCTCGCGATGATGAAACATCACGAAGGAGCCAAGATCGCCGATTACGCCAAGTGGACAGACCGAGTGCGACTGCTCGAGGATCGTGATGGCGATGGTAAGGTCGATTTTAGCAGCGTGTTTGCCGATGGTTTCAACCATCCCCTGGATGGTATCGCGGCCGGAGTTCTTGCCCGTCGTGGTCAAGTGTGGTTTGCCAACCTCCCAAATCTCTGGTGGTTGAAGGACACCAATGGTGACGGCCAAGCCGATCAGACCCGATCGTTGAGCTACGGTTATGGTGTGAGAATGGGGTTTTTAGGTCATGACATGCACGGTTTGACCTTTGGCCCTGAGGGTAAAATCTATTTCAGCATCGGCGACCGTGGTGCCAATGTCGCCCAGAACGGCAAAAACATCGGACATCCCGACTGTGGATCCGTTTTCCGTTGCAACCCCGATGGTTCGGATTTGGAGGAGGTCGCCTTTGGTTTACGCAATCCTCAGGGATTAACCTTCGACCAATACGGCAACTTGTTCACCGGGGATAATAACTCAGACGGCGGCGACAAAGCCCGTTGGGTCTATCTCGTGGAAGGTGGTGATTCGGGATGGCGTGTGGGTTGGCAGTTTATTGAGTACCCGAACGCTCGCGGCCCTTGGAATTCTGAGAAAATGTGGCATCCCCAGTGGGCTGGACAGCCAGCACATTTGCTCCCTGCGATCACCAATCTCGCCAACGGACCCTCGGGCGTGTCTTACAATCCGGGAACTGGACTGTCGGACAAATACAACGAGCATTTCTTCCTCACCGATTTTCGCGGCTCGCGTTCTAGTGGTATTTATTCGTTCACGCTCAAACCCAATGGCGCAACCTTCACCGTGGAAGCTCCCGAGCAATTCATCTGGAATTGTCTTCCAACAGACGTTGGGTTTGGTTCGGAAAGTGGCATTTATTTTTCTGACTGGGTTGAAGGTTGGGGCCTCAACGGCAAAGGCCGTATTTATCGAGTCTTTGATCCCAACCTGAGCAACGCTCGAGCCGCAGCCGATACCAAACGCATCCGGACTGAAGGAATGGAGAAACGATCCCTGAACGAACTTGGCAAACTTCTCGCGCACGCGGATCAACGCGTGCGGCAAGAAGCTCAGTTCGAACTCGCCAATCGCAAAGACAAAGCCCTTAAAACCTTCACGCTCGCCACGACAAAAAACACTCCCCAACTTGGCCGTATCCACGCCATCTGGGGGCTAGGACAACTCGCCGCCGCACACGTCGCTGGTGCTCTGAATTCCGTCCTACCCCTCCTGACCGATTCCGATCCAGAGATCCGTGCTCAGTCTGTTCGCATCCTCGGTGATCATCGCACCACATCCGCCTTGTCCCCATTGATCTCGGCCTTGTCTGATGAGAATGCACGAGTCCGTTTCTTTGCAGCTCAGAGCCTAGGAAAGCTCGGCCAACGCGAGGCCATACAACCGTTACTCGGGTTGCTCCGCGCCAACTCTGACCACGATACCTATCTTCGTCATGCGGCGGTGATGGGCCTGCTCGGAACTGCGCAACTCAGTGATCTATTGCACGCGGCCAACGATATATCCCCCAGCGTTCGATTGGGCGTCCTGCTCACCTTGCGCCGATTAGGTCGAGCCGAAGTGGCCCTGTTCCTGAGCGATACCGACCCGCGACTCGTGCTTGAAGCCGCCCGAGCCATCAATGATGAACCCATCAGCGGTGCCATCCCGGAACTGGCAGCAATGGCAAGTCAAGCGACCAAGGATCATCCCTCCGAACTCCTTCGCCGCATCGTGAACGCTAACTTCCGCTACGGTCGCGTGGATACCGTCCAAGCACTCGCTCACTTGGCTAGTAATACCGATCTTCCGGAAGCTATTCGCTCCGAAGCCATCATGGATATTCGCGATTGGGCAACACCCTCAGGGATCGATCGCGTCAGTGGCCTATGGCGGCCCACCGCCGTCGCTCGGAAATCCTCGGACGCCATCGCTGCAATCAAACCGATCCTGAACGCACTCCTTACCAACGCACCGGACTCCGTGCGACTCACCTCGATTGGAGCCATCACCCCGTTACGATTGACTGAAGCCGCTTCTACATTAGCCCACATCGTCAAAACAGGAACCGGTTCGGGCGACACTCGGGCAGCGGCCCTACGCGCACTCGGCGCACTCAATGATCCGCTTCTGAGCGAAACACTTGCCATCGCCCAGAACGATACCAGCGAAGCTGTGCGCAAAGAGGTCATTAAACTCAAAACCTCTTCCAATACCGACGGTGCGGTGTCGCAATTGTTGAGCACACTCGAGAAAGGATCGTTTGGCGAAAAGCAAAGCGTGTTCACGGCCCTAGGCGATCTCCCCGGCACCGAAGCCGACGAAGTCCTCGGCAAATGGCTCGAGAGACTTAAAAATGGCCAAGTAGATAAGGAAGTAGAACTCGACCTCCTCGAAGCCGCTGCCAAGCGCAAATCGGATTTCGTTAAATCGAGACTCGCCGCTTTTGAAGCCTTGCCATCAGCAACCGGCACACCGAAAGGTTACCGTTCACTTTTATTTGGAGGAAATGCCACCGCCGGAAAACAAGTGTTTTTTGAACGTGCCGAAGCTTCCTGTAACCGCTGCCACAAAGTCAACGGTGAGGGGGGTGAAGTTGGCCCTGAACTCGCCGGAGTCCTCAAACGTCTCGACCGAGTCGGCATCCTTGATTCAATCATCAAACCCAACGAAAAAATTGCTGTCGGATTCGAAACCGTGATGATCGCAACCAAAGCAGGCCAAGCCTACGCCGGTCTCATTAAATCCGAAAACGACAAAGAACTCGTCCTCAATTCGCCCGAGGACGGCCTTATCACCATCCCAATTGCAGATATTAAAGCCCGTGATCGCGGAGCCTCCGCCATGCCCGAAGGGTTTGGATCCATCCTCACCCAGCAAGATTTAAGGAATCTTGTAGAATACTTAAGTACGACGAAATAAGCCCACCTACGATGCGAGCCCTCCGCTGTGGCTTCTGCTTGCGTTGCGTTGGTGGCGGCCTAAACTCGGCGCCCGCATGGTGAATCTGAGTTTACTCAATCCGCAGCAGCGGGAGGCCGTGGAAACTATTTCAGGGCCGGTCCTGATCCTTGCTGGGGCCGGAACCGGGAAGACCCGCGTCATCACCCACCGCATCGCTTGGATGATTCATCGCGGTATTTCTCCAGCCAATATCCTGGCAGTAACCTTTACGAACAAGGCATCTCGTGAAATGCAAGAGCGGGTGCGGAGCCTCTTCCCCAAGAAACGTCGGGATGCAAAATCCGAGGAAACTGAACGGCCTACCATCAGCACCTTTCACTCCTTGTGTGTGCGAATTTTACGCCAACACATCGAGCGGCTTGGTTACAAACGCAATTTCGTCATCTACACGGAGAGCGAACAGTTAGGCGCGATCAAGAAGGTCTTGAGCAATCTCTCAGCGGCGGCTGGCGAAAAAGCAGAGCCACGAGCGGTTCTGAGCATGCTTAGCCGGTTCAAGAACGGTGGCAGTAGCACTCTGGATTCCGACCCCAACTTAGTCGCTCTCGTGCAGCATGTGCGTCTCAAATACGAAAGCGCGTTGCGGGCTTGTAACGCGGTTGATTTTGATGATCTGATCCTTCTCACCCTCAAGTTGTTTGAGGAGCATCCCGATGCATTGGAAGCCTGCCAACAAAGGTTCCGTTACGTAATGGTGGACGAGTATCAGGATACGAATGCCGCCCAGTTCAAGTTGGTTCATTCCCTTACCAAGATTCATCGCAATTTTTGCGTCGTGGGCGATGATGACCAAAGTATTTACGGGTGGCGAGGAGCGGAGATTAAAAACTTGCTCGATCTGGAAAAACATTTTCCCGAGGTTAAAATCGTTAAGTTGGAACAGAATTACCGATCGACCAATACAATCCTTTTAGCAGCCAACGCGCTGATCAAAAAAAATTCTCGGCGACGTCCCAAGCAACTCTGGTCTGATAAAGGGCATGGAAGAAAAATCGTCCTGCACGCGTTTAAAGATGACGAGGAGGAGGCTCTGACTGTCGTCGAGGAGATTGAGTATAACCGTTTGGCTCGACGAATTCCTTGGAGCGAACAAGCGATTCTTTTTCGCACGAATTTACAAGCACGACCGATCGAAAACGCGCTGCGCAAAGCGGGGGTTCGTTATCACTTAATTGGAGGCCAGAGTTTTTTTGACCGACGCGAGATCAAAGATTTCTTGTCCTATCTCCGAGCACTACTCAATCCACACGACGACATTAGCTTATTAAGGATCGCTAATGTCCCGCCGAGGGGTCTGAGCGACCTCACCATGGAACGGTTGCTGGCCGCAAGCCAGGAGCGTCAATGCTCCGTCTTCACGGCGTTGAAAAACCCGCTCGTACAGTTTTCGTTCCAAGATAAAACCAGACAAGCCATCGTCGCCTTCCAAGTCCTCATCGAACACCATCATCAATTGCTCCACTCGGAAAATGTGCTCAATTTAAATTTATGGTCCGAGCAACTTTTGCAAACGACTGGGTACTTTGAAGACCTACGCCACTCCGAAAAGGACAAAGAAGCGGGAGAGAATCGGGTGCGAAATCTCAAGGATCTCATCGCCGATCTTGAGGATCCCAATTTTTATGCACCAACCCCTGCGGAGCGACTGCAACAATACCTGGAGGATGTCACGCTAGACGCTGAACGGGCCGAGGACAAGGAGGAGAAGGGCGACACAGTCACCCTCATCACGATGCATAGCTGTAAAGGTCTGGAATTCCCCCACGTTTTCGTCGTAGGACTTGAAGATGGTCTGCTCCCTCACACCCGTTCCAAAGTGGAAGGAACATTGGAGGAAGAAAGACGCCTTTTTTATGTCGCGATCACTCGGGCGATGCAGAGTTTAATGCTGACCCACTGCCAATCTCGCAGAAAATACGGTCAATTGATGCCCTGTCATCCATCCCCATTTCTTCAAGAGTTACCCCCTGAATTGGTGGAGGATGGCGAAGCGAGAAGCAAGGAACCCGTGACGGTGGACACTGGAAAGAATCTCTTTGCGAACATCCGAGATTCGCTGGGTTGATGCGTGCTGGTTTTCGAACCAGATCACTGTTCACGTCCCAGTTGGATGGTCGTCCATTCAAAAGCCCGAAATGCACGCTGAGAGACTGGCAGGTCTTTGCAATGCAAGCCGATTGTTTTGCGCGAACCGTCATCGCTCAACACGGTAAAAATGTGTGGTGATTGTTCGGGAAACGCGAAAAGCGCTTCGGAATGAAAATGATCCAATGTTACGGGCGTCACAAGGTCTGCTTTGGATCCCACTCCATCCCAACGGTAAATTCGGCGCTCTTGGCCACTCTGCCAAGGCCCTGCTAAAATGTAGATGAAACCTCCTCGAAAAACGAGATCCCGAATCGTCAATCCTCCCAAATCCAACAAAACCGGGGCACCCAAAGCGGCACGAGCCTTTCCACGAATTATTTCCAAGGGATTGAGTAGCGGAATTAGAAGAGCCTTCCCTTGAGGTGCTGGATTACGAAACCCCAACAAAAGTGTCCCCTGCCCCGTGGCACAAAGACCATCAAAATTTAAACTCTGATCCTCCTTGGGTGCGCGTTTCGTAGCAGCTCTAAACCCAAATTGAACGAGGTTCGTATCTGCTATCAGATCACTCAGAAGTTTTTCATACGGCTTTCCGACAAACTCCATCGAAAACTTTCCTGCGTTTGTATGAAAAGTGGTCGCAAAAATCCGGTTACGATTGGGACGGGATTTTCCCGAAGGACTCCTCCCGTGAGAGGTAAGCCAGAACACATGATCTCCCAACTGAGCAGCGGCCTCAATATCCGCTTCACCCTTCGTTATGTCCGGATCCAAAAACGGTTGCAGATCAAACGTTTGCAACGGCTTGCCGCCCGTTCTCCAATCATAGATTCGCAGGACGCTGGTTTCATCGTCGCCCACGACAAACCGATGGTCGTCAAGCGCGACAGCCGCTGAGGCATCGCAGCATTCCAGAAACGATCTCGGTTGGGTCACTGAAGCCTGCGGTTTTTTTGGAGCGGCTACGGTGGTGCAAAGCAGAGGGAGAAAACTAATCGCAGAAAGCAATAACACGCCCCACTGCATCCTCAACGAGTGATTCATTTGGAGTTGCCGCGTGAGGATTGTCGATCGTAACACACCCAGACCATACCCATCCTCTTCTACTTCCGCAAACTCTTGAGGAAACCCCGAATCCTACAAGCCTTCCGCTTGTGGGGATGTACAAAAAAATGGCGGGCCTTGGCACACACACGGAGAACTGCCAACGCCCGCCTTCCCTCCACACAGAGGGAAAATTTATTTAAAATCTATCATCATTGGAACCAAGTCCCACCCTCATCGGACGGGACTTGGTTTTACTAACATGAATGTTTACTGGGCGACAATCCGATAAAACGACGCCGTGCCACTGATAGCATCTGAGGCCGTTTTTGCGGTGGTTGCAGTCCCAACGTTTTCCCAATTACCTGCACCGAAGGCAGCGCGTTTTTGAACTTGGAAGCTACCCGATCCCGACCAAGTCAGGACGATGTTGCCACCCGAAATGGAGGCCCCTGACAAGGTAGGTGCCGTCACCACCACTGCGGCGACTCCTCGACCTGCGAGGTTTCTTCCATTTTGAGCACGCAAGTTGATCACGGCAGCTTCGTCCGAGGTCAACACACGGCGCCAGATTCCGACATCGTCCACAAGCCCTTCCAGAGAGGATGCATTGTTATCCGTGTATTTGCCAGTCCCGTCCTGACCGATGTTCACTGCGAAACCGAGGCCATCCGTGTCGATGGTCCCCGCAGTCGCGATTGGCACCGAACTGATCAGGGAGCCGTCAACGTAGGAATCCACATTTCCCGTGCGGTTGACCGTGACGATTACGTTATGCCACGCACCATCCTTCAACTGAAAGGTTGGAGTTGTGCTGAATTTGGTACCACCAGTTCCGGTAACTTGTGGGCGGAACTTAGCACTGGATTGGCTGAAGATTCCCCAACCAGGGTTGCTGCTGTTGTTCCAATCCTTATTGGAAATGAAGGGGTGATCATCAGTTTGGATCAAATAGTTGACCCAGAATGAGATCGAGAAGTTGACATTATCACCAAACTTTAGGTCATCAGGATAACCCAATGTGGCGAAGTTGGCTACGGAACCGTCCTTTGTAGAGGTTACATGGAGGGCTTTGCCGATTTTTCCGGTTTGGAAGTCAGGCGTACCACTCGCCGCAGCGTTGTTGTTGCGACCGGAGGCATCGCTGTAATCACCATCGAAGGTCAAGTGCGTCACGAGACCTACGCTCACTGGATCAGTCCCGAGGTTCAGTCCCGAGGTTGCACGCATGTAGAGCGCACCGACGTCGTCGGAGCTTAGCGCACGGCGCCAAATCCCAACGTCATCCACAAGCCCTTCCAGAGAGGATGCATGGTTATCCGTGTATTTGCCAGTGCCGTCCTGACCGATGTTCACTGCGAAACTGAGGTCATCCGTGTCGATACTCCCTGCAGTCGCGATTGGCACCGAACTGATTTGGGAGCCGTCAACGTAGGAATCCACATTTCCCGTCCGGTTCACGCTCACCACGACGTTGTGCCATGCACCATCCTTCAACTGAAAGGTTGGAGTTGTGCTGAATTTGGTACCACCAGTTCCGGTAACTTGTGGGCGGAACTTAGCACTGGATTGGCTGAAGATTCCCCAACCACGGTTGCCGCTGTTGTTCCAATCCTTATTGGAAATGAAGGGATGATCGTCGGTTTGTGAACTATATTTCACCCAGAACGCGATCGTGAAATTGACCGAATCACCAAACTTCAAGTCCGAAGGATATCCCAAGGTCGCAAAATTAGCGACGGTGCCATCTGCCGTTGATTTGATATGAAGTGCCTGCCCGAGGCGACCCGCTTCGAAGTTAGGAGAACCAACAGCCGAAGCGTTATTGTTCTTACCCGAGGAATCCTTGTAATCACCATCCATGGTCAGGTGAACCACCAGATCCTTCTTCAGATCGGCATCCCCACTGACAACCACAACGATAACGTCCGCTTGAGCAGCACCTTTGTCGTTACGAATGACGATGGTATACTTACCGGCGTTGCTGGAGCCAACAGAGGCTAGGTTAAATGTGCTGCTGGTCGCACCGGCAATTTCAACCCCGTTGAAAGCCCATTGGTAGGTGAACGGCTCTGTGCCACTGGCTTTGACTGCTAACGCCAACGGCTTGCCTGTGGTCAACACTTGACCAAGGCTGATATCCACGATTTTTGGAGCCACCACGATCGGGGTGGTAATGCTGTAGATACCGAGGTTGTCGATACCGAAATACCAACTCCCTGTCCCTGCTTGAGCAAACCGAAACCGCACCGTCTTTTGGTTGTCTGCTTGAGGAATCGGGAATAACTCAACCCGCTTGCTCTCGATATAGTCGTCATTGAGGCGACCGCTGATGTAGGGTCCGAGATTAGCCCAAGTGTCGGTTGCTGCCCCAATAAAGGCTCCATAGGTTCTTGGAAGCGTATCGTCGAAAGGATTGATCGCAGTGTCAGGATTTTCCTTTGTGAATGTAGCCACGGCATCGGTTTTCCCGTCGGCACCCAAAACGATGTCAACAACATCGATCATGTAAACGATCGGCAACCAACTGGTGCCACCATCAATCGAATACTCCGCGCTACCGATGCTGTCCTGATTCTGTTCATACATTGAATAGTAGGAAACGTAGAGGCTGGTTTTCCCGGTTAAATCATAATCCCCTGTGAAAAGATATTGAATCTGGCTACCACCACGAGTGTCGCTCTCGGCGTAAACGAACTTGTTCGAAGCAATACCCGTGACGGGTTGATCATTGACGAATGATTCAGGAAAAGCCAATCGGCGCGTTCCCTCCCAACGACCAGTGGCTCCGATTGCGGAAACACGATCCGTTGTGATTGTCACCCAACCGAGGTAGGAATCAGATCCGGGGTTATCAAGATCAAATTCACCGGAAGAACCCGTTGTGTAGTTTTCGACGGTCCAACCTGCTGGCAATGCCTCTTCGTCTAAAGTTTCGAAGTTCTCGTAATAGATCGGCGTTGGCAGGCTCACGTTACCGTTGTTCGACACGGTAAACGTCCAAGAGTTGCTGCGTACTGCCGAGGCACTATCACTGAACACGAGTCCCACGGTGTGTTTGGTAAGCACCTTCAGCAACCCGGGTGGATCATAGGAAACCATAGTTCCATTGGTGTCGCTGCTAACCACAGGCGTCACTAGAACATTGTCCATGTAAAGCTTGATCGAGTTCGCCACGACGGTCGCTGCAGAACCATCTTTGATCCGAGTCGCAATTTTGATACCCGGCGAAACTTTTTCCGCGCCTGGGCTTGGTGTGACGTAATCCACATAGGCGGGTCGCGCGGTCGTTAGTTTCTGATACGCTTTGATTCCCCCCTCGGCATTCACCAGTACACGAGCATCTGGCAAGTTCGTGTTCCCAGCGAACCAAGATACACTGTAATCGCCGCCGCCCTGTTCATAGATCAGGCGGAAGGAATACGCACCTGCTTGTGTGATTGAGAATTTGAATTCTGAATCACTGGCTCCTCGGCCGCCATCGTATTGGCCTAAGCTGATGGCTGTAAGTTGATCACGAGCATCACCACCAACCGAGACACGAAAACCATCATCGCTCCTAACAATCATGGAATAGGTTCCGGGATCCAAATCCAAGAAGGTGAGAGCTTCCATCGCGATGTTGTTCACGGCAGCGTTCACCCCTGGGATACCGGGGAAGGTAATGGCACCGGCACCGCCGTAATCGATCGCTACGGGTTCGTTAAAGGATCCGTCCGGATTAAGAGTAAACGCGGTGAGATCCGCATCATTCACGTAGGGTAGGCCCGTGGCCGGATCATTCAAGAGTCCAGCGAGCTGGGCCTCTGTCCGACTGAGCAGATTCGGAAGCTCCCCCGAACCGGCATTGGCTTGATGCACACGAACGACAAAACCTGGAGAGGCCGTATCGAGCGCGGATTTAGGGTGAGCCAACCCCGCAGGTATAACGACCTGCGCGTTGGCCAGACAGGCGGTCGCGAGAAGCATCGCAGCCGAGCCTATGAGACGTTTTCTGGTTGTAGTCATTTGTTTTTCGTTTTCGTTGTTTCGTTTAGGACGGAATCATTTGTTCCCAGTGCTTAACAATTCACTTGGTGAGCATCTGAAATTTTTGAACTTCTGTAGCAACGACGTCTCCCTTTTCTTGAGCCGTTTGCATTTTCTCGTTCAAATTTATCTGCGCCATCGTAGCTGTAGCGCGTTGGGAATCAGTGAGAGCGGGTTTTGCTAGGATCGTCCCGAGAACGCTCCCGCTTCCTACATAATCCTTTTTGTCAAATTGAACGATCGCCTCTTGCACAAGGTTTTTTGTCAGTGCAGGAGCTTTTTCGAACGCTTTAGTTAATGAGGGCCCCCACTGTTCATCTGACAGCGCGGAGGGCGGCCCCGACTTCGTGCAACCCGTCAAGCAAACGATCGTTGCGACGAGAGCCATTAGGGTTAAATAACGAAATTTTCTCACGTTGTTTTATTAGAATCGAGGAGCGACCAAGGGGACTTCGCCAGTATACCAACGATAATCCACGCCCTTTTTGGTGTATTTAATGGAGGAAACATTGCCCTGAACCCAGAGCGTGTTGCAGTTTGGATGCCGGAACCACTCGAATTCCATCTTTCGCTCTGGGTAAAAACCAGCTAGGTCGTATTTCCATTGGCTAAGGCATTCCGAAGAACCCGGGAAGAGTCCTAGAGAGTCATCAGGACCCTCCATCTTTTGCTCGGCAGCATCTTGAGCGAAGATCGTGGTGGAGGGACTGTCTAATTGAGTGATCTTTATGGGAGCTCTTAACGATGGCTTGTAAGGAAGAAGCACAAATTGATTCATTCCGTACGTGGAGTTTAGCCAAAATTCGGCG
>Ga0114966_10004462_pt1 | contig 12027 bp, 11 predicted proteins | sample M_130207_XF_Meta_FD_87029 | JGI IMG/M metagenome (GOLD analysis project Ga0114966, IMG submission 87029) | Freshwater microbial communities from Lake Montjoie, Canada to study carbon cycling - M_130207_XF_MetaG | ecosystem: Environmental > Aquatic > Freshwater > Lake | place: Lake Montjoie...
CGAACATCGACGGCGACCAGCCGAACCAGCCGTCGGTGGTCGTCTGCCTGTCCGACAAAATCGCGGGCGCGGGCGCGGCGAACGCCGTGATCGCCGTGGACCAAGCGAACCGGCGGATCAGCATCCCGGCGAAAATCGCGCCGCGAAAACTGCCGAACCTCAAGGACGTCTATCCGCTCGAAGTGCTCGCCACTTTCCCCACCCCGCGCGGGCAGAAGGCGCACGAAACCATCGTGACCTTCGAGGCCAAACCGAGCGAGATCCACAAGGCGCTCGAACAGCTCGGCCTCAAGCCCGGCAAGCCGGCCAAAGGCGAAGGCTCGATCGCCACTGGTCCCGAGGTGACCGTCGCGCTCGAACTGCCCGGCGTCGCCGGCAGGACGCGCCTCGTGCCCATCGAGCCCGCGATGATCGACATCCGCACCGGCAAAAAGATGCCGCCGCTGAAATGGCATTTCACCGGCTCGGCAATGCGCCAGCCCGATCCCGCAAAGCCCGCGAAGGTCTATGGCGCCGACCTCAGCGGCACGCTCGCCACGATCTATCCGGTGACGGATGAAACCGTCCTGCAATCGAATCTGACCCTCGCCGAGACCTCGCTCCTGCGGCTCGAAACCAACAGCAACGTCCTGCCCGCCGAAGGCACGCCGGTGACTTTGCGGATCGAAGTGAAAAGAACGTCCGAATGAACAGCCGCCCCGCCCTCGTCGCCATCTTTGCTTTGAGCTTCGCCGCGTGCGGTGACGCGAAAAGCAAACCCGCCGCCGCGCAGGCGACAGAACCCGCTGCAGACGTAAAACCCGCCGCAGACGCCAAGCCCGCCACACCCGCACCCACGCTCAGTGAGTTGCTGATCCCCACGCTTTCCGCGCGCATGCCCACCGCGGCCACGCCCTCGGCGCGGTGGCATCCCGCCACGATTTTTTCCGTACCCGTCCGTCCGTGGCTGCCGCCCGCGGAGTCGGCGGAAAAACCCCGCGTCGTTCCCGGCGATCAGCGCATCCCCGCCACCGCGCCATTTTCGCTCCCGACAGCTCCCCTACCCTCGCCCGACATTGCGGTGCCCACTCCGCTCGTCCTGCCCGCCACCGCCCGCGAATTTTCCATCGGCCCGAACCCCGCGCACATCACCGTCCGGATCGCCACCAATCCCACGCCCGACACGCGCGGACGCCCGCCCGCGTGGGACCGCCCGCAACTCGCGACCGACCCGACCGAGGCCATCATCCGCACCGCACCGCTCGCCATTCCCACCGGCCTGCGCGAAACCCCACCGCCCTTCCTGCGCGTGTCGCTGCCCGATCCCTTCGAGCAAATCAACATCGCCGAACTCCGCCCGCCGCCGCCCGAAACGGACGCGCCCGTCGCCTCCTTCTTCCGCCCGCCGGTTTCGCTCCCCGTCGCTCCCGCGGCGAAATAGCGGGACCGGCTCCGGGCGCTGCGCCAGCCTCATCCCGTGAACGCATTTCTCACGAACCTTGCCGTCGTCCCGATCCTCGTCGGCCCGCTGCAAGTGCTGCTCGCGATGCTGCCGGCCATCCTGCTCGGCCTCGGCAGCGCGCTGCTTGCGCTGTTCAAGCCGCGCACTTTCAAGCTCGCGCTGCGGATTCTTTGGCGGGTGAAACTCTCCGTCCTGCTCGCTCTCGCCATCATCGGCGGCTCCGTCTTTGGCGCGCGTGCGGTTTTTCGCCACACCGGCTCCGTCACCAACGCCGAGACCGCGACGCACGACTGGCCCGCCTATCGCGGCGGTCCGCGGCGCACCGGCGCGGTCGCCGCCAGCCCGTCGCCGACGACCGGCGGGATCAACTGGACCTTCGACAGCGACGCAAAAACCTTCCACGCCTCGCCCGCCGTCGTCGGCAACCGGCTTTACGTCACCTCCGCGGAAGTCGGCGTCTTCTCCACGCGCGGCGCGATCTACTGCCTCGACGCCGACACCGGCGGAGTCGTCTGGAAATCCGCGCCGGAAGGTTTTCGCGCCACGTTTTCCTCACCCGCCGTGTCGGGCAAATACCTCGTCAGCGGCGAAGGGCTGCACCAGGTGAAAGACGGGCGCATCACCTGCCTCGATGTGACGCGCGGCGGCGCGGTGCTGTGGAGCTACCGGACGAAAAGCCACGTCGAATCCACGGCGTGCATCGCCCACGGGCGCGCGGTCATCGGCGCGGGCGACGACGGCTACTACTGCTTCCGGCTCGAACCCGACGCGGGCGGCAATCCCGTGCTGCTCTGGCACCTGCCGGGCGACAAATATCCCGACGCCGAGAGCAACCCGATCGAGCACGAAGGCCGCGTCTATCTCGGCCTCGGGCTGGGCGGTCAGGCGCTCGTCTGCGTGGATGCCGTGAGCGGTCGCGAGCTGTGGCGCGTGGCCACGCCGTTCCCCGTTTTCAGTCCGCCCGCGATTGCGCGCGGGAAGATTTTCGTCGGCATGGGCAACGCCGATTTCATCTTCAGCGCGGAGGAACTCCTCGCCCGGCAAATCGAAACGCGTCGGGGCTCGGGAGCGAGCGAAGCGCAAATCGTCGAGCTGACGAAGGAGTGGAAGACGCACGGCGAAGTCTGGTGCATCGACCTCGCGACGCAAAAGGTCGAGTGGCGTTTCCAGACCGACCGCGCCGTGCTCGGCGCGATCTCCGCGAGCGACGACCGCATCCTTTTCGGCACGCGCGGCGGCACCGTTTACAGCGTCGGTTTCGACGGCCGGCAAATCGCTACATGGGGCGCGCACGCCCCGCTGCTCGCGTCGCTCGCCGTCACCGCCTCGCACGTTTACGCGACGGCGGAAAACGGGCGCTTGTTCGCGCTCGACCGCGCCACCTTGCAGCCCGTGTGGGAGAGCGCGCTCGGCGCGGCGGGGACGCATTTGAGTTCGCCCGCCATCGCGCGCGGCCGCGTCTATGTCGGCACCCCGGAGGCCGGACTCCTCTGCCTCGGCCAGCCCGCCGCCACGACGACCGCGCCGCTCTGGGCCGGCCATCTCGGCGGCGCGGGCGCGGGCGGCAATCCCGAACACACCGCGCTCCCCGAGCGCGGCGCGGTGCTCTCGACCTGGCCGGCCAATCCGGGCGCTTCGATCCCAACCATCACCGCTCCCGCAGCGGCGGTAGAGGGCCGCATCTTCGTCCCGCTCGCCGGCCCCGCGCAACGTGGCGTGATCTGCCTCCGCACCGACGACGCGACGCAGCAGTGGCTTTGCGAGACTCAACTCGGCGTGAGCACCTCGCCCGCCGCGTCCGCGAAACACGTCGCCTTCGATGAAGGCGCAAAAGGAGGCACCGGTCGGCGGCTGCATTTTGTGGACGCGACCTCCGGCGCGAAACTTTGGTCGGCGGAAGTCGCTCCCGAGGCCTTTGGCCTGTGCTGGCTCAGCGCCGACTCCGTGCTCGCGGAAGATCAACCCGGACGCTTCACGAGCCTCGATCTCACCGGCCAAGTCCGCTGGCGCGCATCGCACCAATCACGACTCGCCGGTCCGCCCGCGCTGGCCGATGCGTTGATCGTCGCCACCACCACCGCACCGGACACGCTGCTCGCGCTGGACGCCGGCAGCGGGCGGGAGCTTTGGCGCATCGGGGTGAACGCCCCCCCGCTCACCGGCCCGATCACCCATCGCAACCTCATCGTCTTCGGCACCACCACCGGCATCGCCGCGCACCGCATCATCGACGGCAAACGGCTCTGGCACGCGCCCGCCGGCGAGGTGAAAAGCCAGATCGTCCTCAGCGGCGACCTCGTCGCCGCGGTCAACGCCGCCGGTGAACTCATCATCCTCGACGCAGCGAGCGGCACAGTCCGCACGAAGCAATCCGGCGCGACGCCGAACCTCCCGCCCCTCCCCGCCCGCGAAGCCCTGCTCTCCAGCACAACGGCGGGCCTGAAGCGCCACGACCTCACGGCCAACACCAGCGAGCTGTGGTTGGCCACGCCCGATTTCGGCGCAATCACCTCGCCGCTCATCATGGCCGGCGATTCCGTCTGGTTCGCCACGGAAAAGCGCGGCCTCATCCGCGCCGGAGCCCGGGCCAAATCCGCCCCCTAATTGTTCTCCGCCAGCCCCTCACTGTGTCCGAGGTTCTTCACCGGAGCGAAGATCGCCTGAACCTCGCGCAGCAGTTCCACGTCGAGTGGCTCGGCGGCCCACTTGGCCCAATTCCGGATGTTCACCGGGTTCGCACTGCCGGAGATGGTCGTGGTGATGTCGGGGTTCGCGAGCGAGAACTGAAGCGCCAGCTTTGCGATGTCCACGCCTTTGCTCGCGCAGTGCGCGGCGGCGGCGCGGGCGGCGGCTTTGACGTTCTCAGGTTCTTTCAGCCACGCCGGCAGCGGGGCATTCGTGAGCAGGCGCGCGGAGAATGGACCGGCGTTCATGGCCCCGACGCCTTTCGTTTTCAAATAGGGCACGACCTCGTCGGCGAAGCGGGTGTTTTGCAGCGTGTATTGATTGTAGCTGAGCACGCAGTCCACGTCGGTCTGGTCGCAAATGAAGCGAAAAACTTTCATCGGGTAACCGGAGAAACCGAAGTAGCGGACTTTGCCCGCCGCTTGGATTTTGCGGAGTGCGGGAATGGTCTCCTCCACGATCTGCTGCATGGGCACAAACTCGATGTCGTGGCAGAGCACGATGTCGAGGTGATCGGTCCCGAGCCGGTGCAGCGAGACGTCCACGCTTTCGGCCACGCGCTTCGCGGAAAAATCGAAGTGGGTGAGATGGTAACGGCCCAGCTTGGTGCAGAGCTTGTAGCTGTCGCGCGGCACGCCTTGGAGTGCGATACCGAGCAGGACCTCGCTCATCCCGCGCCCGTAAAACGGCGAGGTGTCGATGAAATTCAGCCCGCAGTCGAGGGCTACGCGGACACTCTTGAGCGACTCCTCGACGGTGACGCTGCGAAACTCCGCGCCGAGCGATGACGCGCCGAAGCTGAGGATGGGCAGGTGAAGGTCGGTGCGACCGAGTTGGCGGGTCTGCATTTCAGCGATCGCGTTCGATGGTGCGCCGGAGCGAGATCACGCCGTAGAATTTGACCGCGCGCGGTTCGGCGACGGTTTCGGGCTTGAGCGTGAGACTGACTCCATTGCGTGCCTTGGTCATGCTGACCGTTCCTTTGTTGCCCAAGGAGTCTTCAAACGTGCCGACGAGACTGCCCTTCTCATCGAGGCGGGCCGTGGCGTGACCATCCGGTGCCGCTCCCGAGCCGTCGATGTGGCTGGCGGAAAAATCCAGCACGGCTTTGTCCGCCACCTGGCGAACGTGCAGGATGAAAACGGATTTTCCTTCGCCGGCGCGTTCGTAGCGCCCGGAGTAATCGGCGCGGGCGACCGGAGCCTTGGCGGCCGCGGGCTTTTCTTTGGTGTCGCCGGCTTTCGTTTCAGGGGGCGCGCCTGCTGCCGGCAGGAGCAGCGTGACGGCGACGGCGGAGACGATCAGGAGGTGTTTCATTTTGCGGATTGTTTCGGGGTTGAAGCCTGCCGGCATCCCATCGTCAGGAGCACATTGCCCCAGAGCGCCTGGTCGCCGGTTTGGATGGTGAGCACATGGTCGGGAGATTCCACGGCTTTGTAAAAGTCCCATTTCAAAATCGGCTCAAGCGCCACGCTGGCACCCGCCTCGGCGATCACCGAGCGGTATTCCGCCCAGACCGGCGGCTCGCCCTGCTGCGCGTAAGGATCGTCCGCGGGGATGCCCATCGTGTTCACGTGATCGACCGGGACGGCGCTGAGCAGCGCGCGCAGCGTCTGCGCGACGGTCACGCAACCGGGCGCGAGGTTCAGGCAGACGAGTTCCGCGTTTGGCCCGCGCTTGGTGGAGGCGGGGTAGTTGCCGTCCGCGATGAGGATTTTCGAGTGATGCCCGGCGCGGCCGAGCACCTCATTGATCTTGGGGTGGATGAGTTGGTGTTTGAGCATCGGGGAAATCAGCGGGTGAGTTTTTGGAAGCTGCGCATCGTTGCGCGCGCGGCGGTTTCCGCGTCGGGGAGGGGCAGGATTTCGGCGGAGAGAAAACCATCGTAGCCGATCTTGTCGAGCGCGGCGTGAACGCGCGCGATGTCCGTGTGGCCGAGGCCGATGGCACGGCGGTTCGAGTCGGCGAAATGGACGTGGCCGATCAGGTCACCCGCGTCGCGGATGGCGGCGGCAGGGTCGGCTTCCTCGATGTTCATGTGGAAGAGGTCGGCGAGGACGCGCACGTTTTTCGTCCGCAACGTGCGCAACCAGTCGGCGGTGTCGCCGACGCGATTGAAGAGGTTCGTCTCGTAGCGGTTCAGCGGCTCGTAAAGAAAGACGCGCCCGAGCCGCGCGGCGTGCTCGCCGAGGTCGTCGAGCGCTTCGCCGAGCCAGCCGAGCGCCTGCTCACGCGCGACGCCGCCCTCGGCGCGGCCCTGCATCGAGCCGAGGATCGCGGGCGCGCCGAGCGCGGCGGCGACGGTGATGATCGCGCGGATGAATTCGCGGGCCTGGGTGCGAATCGCGGCGTCGGCGTGGGTGAGCGTCCATTTGTTCACCACCCAGCCACCACCGGTGCCGACCGCAGCGACGGTCAGTTTATGTTGCGCGAGCAGTTTGTGGATCGCGGCGAGATCGAGCGCTTCGGCGTTGGGCGGAAAAATCTCGATGGCGTCGAAGCCGAGGGCCGAGGCCTTTTCGCACGCATCGGCAAGCCCGTTCCAAAAGACAAACGGTCCGCCCGCGGCTTGCGGGACGAGTGAGACGGTGATGGCGGAGCGCATGAGAGGAAAGTAGCGGCGACCTTAGTCCTGAGAGATGCAGTTTCGACTAAAGTCGAAGCTCCTTTCACTCAACCGACGAACAGTGGCTTCAGATGCCGCGCGTAAAGATTCTCCGTCACGTTCTTGCCCACGATCTCCGCGTTGGCCGTCAGCAGGTCGAGGTAACGCTGCCCCTGCTTTGCCGCGAGCTTGAACGAGACGTGCAGGAGTTGGCGGAAGCTCGCGTTGAACAGCGGATGGCTTTGCTCATGCCGCAGTGCGCCGGTGAACTGCGCACTCGTCCAGCCGGCGACTTCCTCCGCCGTCGGGAGCTTCGCTTTATCGATGGCGATGACCGAGGCATACGGCGCGCAAAACTCGTCCACGTGCCCGATCGCGCCCGCGTAAATTTCTTTCGCAAAGGCCAGCGCATCTCCGCCCGCTTCGGCGAGGCCGATGAGTTCCTCCAACCACGTCGTCCCCGCCGTCTTCACATGCAGCCCCGCGCCGAATTTCGGCAGCGTGCGGCGGATGATGGGGTAGAGCGAAAACTTGTCGCTGCCGGAGTGGACGCTGAGCTTGAGATTCGCTGGCAGGCCGTAGCGCGCGATGGCGTGGGCGATGACCGCGAGGTCGTCGTGAAACTCCCGTTCGAACTGCGCGAGATCGCCCACGTAATCCACGCCCTTGTTGAACCGCCCGGTGAACTTCGGCGCGATGGTCTGCACCGGGATTTTCTCGTCGGCAATGGCCGCAAGGATCACGAGCAACTCCGGCGGGGTCTGCGGCGAGTCGGTTTCGTCCATCGAGATCTCCGCGATGAACTTGTCCGCACCCTTCGTCGCGGCGATGTGGCGGTAAATTTTCCCGGCGTCCTGAACGGCGAGCAGAAACTTTTCCGCGATGCGCTGCACTTCCGCCCGCGTGGTGTGAAAGGGCGCGGCGATGTGCGGAATGGCGATCTCGCCGATCAGCTCAGGATGTCGGTCCACAAATCCCTGCACGTCCGCCGCGGTCGCCGGCTGGCCAATGGAATCCGCGACGTCGATGGTGAAAAAATCCGAGTGCGGCAGGAAGCGATCCACCGTTTCCAGCCGGATGTGATCGGCATCCACGTGCCATCCTTTCGTCCAGCCGAGGTGCGCCACCGCCGCCTGCGCCGCCGCGAGCACGCTCGCTGGCTCGGAGCCGATGAAAGTGTGTTCGCGGTTTGACTTGTTCCAGACCGGCACGACGTCCGCGCCGTCGCGGGCGATGAACTGGCAGGCGCGGAGCTGCGCGGCGGCCTGATGAGCGAAGCGGTCGCCAACACCGATGGAGAATTTTTCGAGAGTAAGCATGGTGGGAAAATGTGGGGGCGTATGGACTCGCGATTCCGCGCGGAAGGCGAGCGGATTTTTTCCGGCGTGCAGTGCCCTCACCCTCGGTTAGCCGTCGTGAATGATTCGCTCCCTCCTCACATTATTGATCGTGCTCGGTGCCGCCGTTTCCCCAGCCCTTGCCTGAGTTTGGACCGACACCAAATGGAAAACCTTGGAAGCGGAGTTCGTGCGCAGGAACGGGGCGAGCGTGATCCTGAACTCCGGCGGCAAGGAAATTCCCGTTCCGTTTGCGAGCTTGAGCGCTCCCGATCAGGCGTTTCTCCGCACGGGACAAGGGCCGGCCAAAGCTCCCGCCGCTCCCCAGCAACTTTCTCTGGGCGGCACGCCGCTTCAGACGGACGGCAGTGTCACCATCGTGGAGCAACCGCTCTCGCCCGCCGCGCTGAAGAGCTTTGCGGAGGCATCCGCCCAGCCCACCACGCTGAAACTTGCCGTCGCCCTGCCCGCCGGCTTCGACCCCGACAAACCGCAGCGCATCATGTGGACGAGCGCCCCGATCAACAGCGATGGGGAACGAACCAGGGGAAATGTCGGAGGCATCGGCGGCTGGGTGAAACCGGCCACCCAATCCGGCTGGGTGGTGGTTGCCGCCGATACCGACTTGGGAAATCCCGGCTGGAGGACGATCAGAACGTGACGGCGGCCGACCTCGAGCTCTTTGAAGGTGGGCACAGCATAAACGCCGGGGAGTTTCAAAAGGCCATGGAGTGGTTTCTCAAAGACCAGAAACCACGACCCTGAGCGGAGCGCGCGTCACCTCCACGGCGGTGTGCGTGCAACCTGCGGCGCGCGCAGAACTGAATCACTCATCGAGGATCGCGGGAACTGGATACCTGCCGCGCGTTGCTCACTCCATGCGTCTGCTTTTTCCTCACAGCATCTCCGCCGTGAGATGCCGGATGAGCAGCCGCAAGCGCTCGCCGGCGCGTAACTCCTCAAAGACATCCTGCCGATGCTGGGCTTTACGGAGAAAGGAATGCGCGACGATGTCGCCGAGCACCCCGGCGTCTTCGATCTGCGCGAGTTGGCCCTCGAGCGCTTCGGGCACGCGCACGCCGCTGTCCCGGAGTTTGGCCAGCACCTCGCGCAGTTTGCTGACCAGCAGTTCGTTGTGCAGTGGCTCGGCCGGAGTCGAGCGCAGCTCGCGTAGCTCGGCGAGGCGGAAGGGCGTCTCCTGCGCGAAGCCGGTGAGCCGCACCCGCGCGACACCTTGGAGCATGAGATGGGAGGTGCCGTCTTCGCGCTGCACGCAGGCGCGCACCAGCCCGAGTCCGACGGTGTGGTGAAAATCGTCGTCCGTCAGCGCCTCGGTGATTCCGCCTTTGAGCGGCGCGATGCAGAAAAGCCGGTCGCGCTCCAGGCTCCAGGCCAACATTTCCCGATAGCGCGGCTCGAAGATGTAGAGCGGCAGCAGCGCGTGCGGAAAGAGTGACGCTCCGGGCAACACCATGACGGGAGCCAGAGCGGGGAGATTGAGGGATTGGTTGGCGATGTTTTTCACGCAGTAGGTGCAAATACTACGCTGGCTCGGGATGTGCGGACTGCCGAGGCCGGGAATTTTTCACTCTCGTTCCCAAAGTTAGCACAGCGCTTTGGGAAGGCGCGCCTCGGCGAGACTCTGTCTCCCCTCCGGCGAACCACGATCTTGAGCGCGTGCCAAGTAATTCCGTCCGCCGCCGAAACGGAGGTTCGCACCACCCATCCGTTCCCGAAGCGCGGAGCCCGCGCGGAGGAAGGCGCGAAGGTTTTCCAAACGCCATGCGCGGCCTGCCACAGTCTCGCGGGCCAAGGCGGACGCGTCGGCCCGGAACTGGATGGCATCGGGCACCGCGGCGTCGAGCGGCGGTGCGAGGACGTGCTCGATCCGAACCGCAACGTGGACCGGGTCTTTCGTTACAGTCTCGTCACGCTCAAGAATGGCAGCGCCGTCACCGGCTTTTTTCGGCGGGAAGAAGGTGCGCTCGTCGTGTTTGTGGATGCCGCCGGCAAGGAGCTGACCGTCGAGAAAAGCGAGAGCGCCCAGCGCACCGAAGCGGACACCTCGCTCATGCCCGAAGCCTTCGCCGACCTCCTCGCCTTTCTCCTCGCGCAATCCACCCCGGCGAAGTGACCGCTATGGTAGCCGCAGGTCGCAGGTGATGAGGCGGGCGTGGAGGCTTTTGCAGGGGCTGGGGTTCGGCGCGGGCGGGGACGCTGCGGTGCGGGCATGCCCAGACCGGCACGAATCCAGGATGCAGGTTAGTCCAGCCAACCCATCGCTGCCCCGACTGCCTCTGCCGGGCAAGCTAGACGTTGCGCCGACGGCGTTTGACGTGGAGCTGGGCGAGGGACTTCGCCAGGGCGACTTGCACGGCGGCGGCCTCTTCGCTGCCCAACTCGTGCTTGCGGGCCATGGCTTCCTCGGCGCGTTTGACGGCGGCCTCGGCAGCGGATTCGTCGATGGCTTCCCACTCGATGGCCATGTCGGTCAGGACTTTCACGGACGTCTGATCGATGGTCACGAAACCTTCGCCGACGGCGAGATACTTGCGGTCGTTGCCTTTGCTGACCACGAGTTCGCCGGGGTGGATCATGGTCATCAGCGGGATGTGCATGGGCAGCACCCCCATTTCACCTTCGGTGCCCGGAATGACGACGCCATCCACGTCGTCGCTGTAAGCGACCTTTTCGGGGGTGACGATTTCGAGTTTGAGGGTGGCCATGGATTTAGGAAGTAAGATTTAGGATTTAGGAAGTGAAGCGAGGCGCTGCGCGCTCCCTTCTTACCTCCTAAATTCCCCGTCAGTCCTTGATCATCTCGATGCCGCCCTTCATGTAGAAGTTCGTCTCACCGACATCGTCGTGTTTGCCATCAAGAATTTCCTTGAAGCCGCGGACCGTCTCTTTGATCGAGACATACTGGCCGGGCGTGCCGGTGAAGACTTCGGCGACGCTAAAGGGCTGCGAGAGGAAGCGCTGAATTTTGCGGGCGCGGAAGACGAGCAGCTTGTCCTCGGGCGAAAGCTCATCCATGCCGAGAATGGCGATGATGTCCTGCAAGTCCTTGTAGCGCTGAAGCACACGCTGAACGCCACGGGCGACGAGGTAGTGCTCTTCGCCGACGATCTCGGGTGCGAGCGCCTTCGATGTCGAAGCGAGCGGATCGACGGCAGGATAGATACCCAACTCGGCGATGGAGCGCTCGAGCACGATCGTCGAGTCTAGGTGCGCGAAGGTGTTCGCGGGCGCGGGATCGGTGAGATCGTCCGCGGGAACATAGACGGCCTGCACGGAGGTGATGGAGCCTTTCTTCGTGGAGGTGATGCGCTCTTGGAGCGTGCCCATTTCCGAGGCGAGTGTGGGCTGATAACCCACCGCCGACGGTGTGCGTCCGAGGAGCGCGGACACTTCGGAACCGGCCTGCGAGAAGCGGAAGACGTTATCGACGAAGAGGAGCACGTCCTGGTTCTTCTCGTCGCGGAAATACTCCGCCATCGAGAGCGCGGAGAGCGCCACGCGGAGACGCGCGCCGGGAGGCTCGTTCATCTGGCCATACACGAGCGCGACCTTGGACTTGCTGAGGTCCTTTTGGTCGATGACTCCGGCATCGCTCATCTCGTGGTAAAGATCGTTGCCCTCGCGGGAGCGTTCTCCGACGCCCGCGAAAACAGAGAATCCGCCGTGACCTTTGGCGATGTTATTGATGAGTTCGAGAATAACGACGGTCTTGCCGACGCCGGCACCACCAAACGCGCCGACTTTGCCGCCCTTGGTAAACGGACAGATCAGATCGATGACCTTGATGCCGGTTTCAAGGATGGTCGAACTCACGTCTTGATCGGTAAGGGCGGGGGCCGGGCGGTGAATGGGATAGCGCTTGGTGTGGGCCACGGGGCCGCGCTCATCCACGGGGTCGCCGGTGACGTTAAAGATGCGGCCAAGGATGCCGTCGCCCA
>Ga0114966_10004463_pt1 | contig 12022 bp, 14 predicted proteins | sample M_130207_XF_Meta_FD_87029 | JGI IMG/M metagenome (GOLD analysis project Ga0114966, IMG submission 87029) | Freshwater microbial communities from Lake Montjoie, Canada to study carbon cycling - M_130207_XF_MetaG | ecosystem: Environmental > Aquatic > Freshwater > Lake | place: Lake Montjoie...
AGCGCCCATAACGGTTTCTGCGCGGTTACCAGGGCCAACTTGGTAACCACCTGCGCCATTGGGGAGAGCCATAATTATTTCCTTAAATTAAAAAGTTCAACCCCAGATGCGGCAAGCCATCTGTGGACGAATCGTGCTATAGCCATACAGAACGTCAATACGACATGGAAGTCTGTCATTATTTATGTCGTACTGCCTAATCACACGCAAGCTAATCCCGTTATGTACTGCGCGTGCAGCCATATCAACCCCGGATGGCAGCAAGAGATCAGCCGTAGCGAACGTGATTGCCTGCTTGTGGTAAACAAGATTTTGCGGATATTGGGTAGCAGAAGATCCAAGCATGGTCACAACAGCCGAGGATTGCGGGAAGCTGTCAACCGTTGCCAGAGCGTTGTCCGACGTATAAAGCGCAGGAGAAATGCTCAGGGTGGCGGTAGACGAACCCGTTGCCGCAGCGGTCACAACGAACTGCTGAAGCGAACCAGTTGACTCACGGGTCTGTGGGTTGACAGCGTAAACGCCAGCAACCGTAAACACATCGCCCACGTTCCAAGTTTTGCTTGAGCCGGTGAACGAAATACCGAGAGTCGATTGACCTTGGGTCGAAACGGTGCTGGTGACCGTGATCGACGTTCCCCAAGAACCAGTGGTGTGCTGCTTGATCGACTGAGACATATTGATCTCGTCAAACCCAAGAACACCAGTTCCCATCATGCCGTTCTTGAACTGCTTGGAAATCGTGTCCGTAGGATTGAAAAGACCCTTCATGCCTTCAACCAAACCAGCGTTGGCAGCGGGATTAACCGTTGCATAACGTGGGGTCATCACAGCGGCGTTTTCGTTGAGCTTCTGTTGAGCTTGCAACAGAACCAGCGAGGTGCCCGGGGTCGTGCCTGGGGAGCCAACCGACGAGTAAATGTTCTTGTAAGCATTTGCAACGTCAGCGTCAATGCTGGAGGCCAACTGCGAGATACGCGGTTTGAGAACGCGCTCTGCAAAGTCATCCAACTGCATCGTCAGCTCGGCAGACGTAAAGTTCACGCCGATATGCTTCTGCGAAGCCACGGTCAGCGTGGTGTACTGCTCGTTATCGTCCTGAACTTGCAGGGCAGCGCCGTCGGTCACCAGAGCGCGGTCGGGCAGACGAATACGCAGGGTTGAACCGATCTTTGCACCTTCAACAGCAAAGCTGTCGTCGTACTGACGATCCACGTTACGGGTAAGAACCAGATTGTTTTCCAAGATCTCCAGGGCCTTCCTGGTGATCATGTCAATCGTAAGAATGCTATTCGACATGGTAATTCCTAAAAAAAGTTAGCGATATTGGGCTTGTGCTTTTTTAATCTGGCGCTGCCTGTCTGCTTCAATCCACTCCGAGGTAGACATCGTTTTGGTGGACCGTGGGTCCGTCGTGTCATAACTCGGATTGCCTGAAGTTCTGGCAGTTACCGGACTAATCGGCGCGGGCGCAGACGTAGTACGTTTAACCGGAACATCTGTGGCTATTTTAGCCTCAATGCGTCCAATCTCTTTTGCTTGCAAAATCGGGCTAAGACGGGAAATGCGATCTGTCTCTTTTGGATTGGACCCAAGGTAGTAAGCTACATCAGGGCCAGCATCAGAGGCTTGAATCGCTTGCGCCATCACGGTCGTGATCTTAAGACTTGGGTTGTACGCGACCTGTTCAAAGTCATCGTACTTAGACCGAGCCTCTTCTTCACGCTCGTGATACGCCTCAAGAATCTCCGTCTGTTGGCGCTGCTGGTCCCGTTGTGCAATTAGCTGGATTGCTTTGGCTTCTGCATACGCATCAACCGAATCAAACTGATCTACTGGCGGGACATCAACGGCAACGGGCGGCGGTGCTTGACGCTCACGCTCCCACTTTCGCTGTTCTCTTGCGAGACGTTTTTGAATCGCGGCATCAAGTTCCTCTTGCGAGAATGTCTTGGGCGCAACTTCCGGCGTATCTACTACAGGTTCCGGGGCCGCCGTGGCTTCCAGTTCCGGCGCGGGCGCTACTTCCGCTTCAATCGCTACTTCTTCCGACATTTTGAATCCTAAGATTCCCCGGTCTGCTGGGCCGGTACAGTATTATGCAAAGGTTTTGTCAAGTTGTGCAAGTCTATAGGCTTCCACAACTTCTGGCGTATGGATAGCCGATGCAATTGCTTGCACTTTGGCGTCTTCAGCACTTACGTCAGCACCGGGAGCAATAGCATGGCGGTGAAACGTCCCGCTAATTTGCTGACCATCTTCAATAATGGCAGTTTTGGTGCGTACTTGAATTAAACCGTTTTCCAAAACTTCAATCAGATCAACGGAGATAACTTTTTTGAGAGACATAATACTTCCTTGTTTCCAGCCTGACCATCCTGTCAGGCATTAAGACTTCCAGTTGTCCGAACTGGTACGGGTTAAATTTCTTGCGCTGTCCATTGAAAAGTTACCACATTGCTTCCTCCTGGAGCTGCGGTAAGGGTAGCGTAAAACAACCCAGTCGTGATTCCTTCAACGTGAGCATTCGCTGCCGAATACATGTTTGAGACTGGTGTCAGCGTCACAAAGATTCGATTAGCGTCACTGCCGCTTAAGCCGTGGCTTACCAACTGGGCCAAAGAACCTGCTGAGATTGTTGTCGTTCCACTGTTAAAACTGACATATCCGTAATTGTTCTGCTTTTTGTTGTTTGTGCCGCTATCAGAAATAGCTGCCGCAACAAAAATGGAAAAATCATTGTTGATGATCAGATTATTGTCGCACCCAGAAGCAAGTTGGATGCAATACGCCGTTGTGTTGTGAACGATATTTCCATCAAACACGTTGGTGTCAGAATCACTTAATACGGAAATTGCTCCAATTCCAGCCGAGTTGACAACGCCAAAATTAGACGTGAAATGACACCGTTTCGCCCCCTCCATGTAGATAACTCTGGAGCCATTAAGACCATCTTCGGCTATATTGCCAATGACTGTCAGATCAAAAACGCCGTATGCTCCCGTGCTTGTAGAGCCAAACCAATATGCAGCATTTGCGCCGGCTTTTCCAAACCCATCAACAGAATTGTTTGCAATTGTGCAACGAATTGCGCCGGTTGCGCGGATAAAAGCAGCGCCACAATAATAAGCCGTGTTGTCTGAAACTACACAAGAGCGCACGACATTGCTGGTGGTAGTCTCAAGACCGCGCAAATGAATGCCGCTTGAAAGACCAATTGTTTCGTTGACACCTGGGTCTTTTGACAAATGATTTCCAACAATCTTGCAAGCGCTATATTCACCCGTTCCAAGCGTAGAAACAAGAAACGTGTAACAATCATCCCCCATATGCAACAGTGTGTTATTGCTGTAATTTAACCCACGAACTTTCCAATTTGCAGAGATATTGCTGCCGGCCACAGACTGGATGCCACCGCAGCAATCACTGGCAGAATTTGCCAACGCCGTGCAATTGGAGCAATTGTAAAAGTTGATAACGCTAAAAATCCGATAGGTGTACGTTTCAGTAACCAGCACATTGATGCAGTCCTGAAAATAAAGCGCCGTGCCAGAATAATACGTTCCAGTTGGATGAGAGTTAATCACTGGCGACACGCCAGGGACTCCAGTGTATTTGCCGCCAATAATTGTAATGTTTTCTTTGTCAACAGCAGAAAACATATTGCTAATAGACAATCCACCCGGAATAAAAGTTGCACCGTGAAAATTATAAATAGAATTGCTTTTTAAATTAAGAGTGCTGTCAATTCTAAAATTACCTTTGCCAACAAGAGTGCGGCCTTCCGCAGCGTTTATTGCTGCTTGAATAGCCGCAGAACTGTCGGTGACTCCAGTCGCATCTGCGCCATAGTCAACAATGTTGATCGGAGATCCGTCAATCATTGAGTATGAAACTTTTGTAAGGGCCATTTTTACACCATATATGTGATTTGCACAGTTCCGTAAATTCCCGGCCCTGTACTTGCCCAAGATACGCCGTTTCCAGCTGAATCTACAGTGGTAACTTGTGTTGCCGAAGGGTCAAGATTAAGAAGTAATACGCCAGTCCCGGCCCTTGACATATACATTTGCCCTATGGCAAACATACTTGCATTAGACGTAAAAGGCAAACCCGTTACCTTAATTTGACCAGAAGCGCCAGTATTGTCTACGTTACGAAACGCAACACTTGCTGTTACAAGCCTTCCAGCTTTTGTGTAATATCCTGTTGCCGTAATTGGCGTGGTTGGTGGCGTTGTGCTTGTAAGTGTGCCAGTCCAAGTGCCTTCTTCGTAATCGGAAAATAACTCGCTTGTGCCTGTGCTGGGTGTGGCAGAAAAATCAATTCCTTGCCCGGATGTTCCAATAATTAAGTTGCCTGTGCTTAATGTTTGATTGCCCGTAAACGATTGTGCCGCATCAGTGCGGGCCACCGTAAAATTTGCATCTGGTGTTGTCATCACGCGGGTCGCCGCAGCTGCCGGCCCAACAACTTGCAACACACCGCTTGTTGCATTTGATTGAATTTGTTTTGGCCGCAAATCATTATTTGCAACTTTAACCGTTGCGCCGCTTTGAACAATTGGCAACACCTCAGTGCCAGCAAGCGGGGTTGTTGCCGCAGAAAGTGCCGAGATTTTAGTATCTGCCATAATTGTTCCTTATTGATACAGCACTTCAATGCTAGATGTAATTGGCGGCGCAATTGAGAACGTCAAAGTGGTGCCAAAAACTGCGTATGTGTTTTTTTGCTGGTACACGCCGTTAATGTACACTTGGGTGGTGTTTTCATTAAACGGCGCGTTAGCAAGAGTAAACACAGTTTGAGAACCAGTGCCGGTGAAATTTTCTACAAGACCAGCGCCAGAAATGCCGGTGATGTTGTCGGCGCTCCATATCTGCACATCAACGCTGGTTTTAAGTACAAATTTGTACGAAAGACCAACAGTCAACCAGATCTGCCCACCAGCAGACACTCGACCAGCAGAATCCAAAATAATTGGATTGGCATGGGCCGTCGCCCCACTATTGGTGGTGTAAGTGGCTTGCGGCGTGGTAGTACCGGCAGCGTATGTGTACAGCTTGCCGCCAGTCAACGGAGCGCCGTTGTTGTCAAAAAACTGCCAACCAGCACCACCAATCGGTGAAAGACTAACGGCCATTTTGTGTCCTACGCAGTAAGTGCAGCAACTTTATCTTGAAACGCTTTTACGCGAGCGTCCAAAGCAGCAGTCTTGGCTTTTAGATCGGCCTGTTGGCTGTCAATTTCAGCCTGGGCCACAGTCTGAGAAGCCTCACGATCTGTCACCGCTTTTTCGCGTAATTCAACCGCAGTCTCACGGTCTACCGCAGCAGCAAGTGCAGCCTTAGCCTGGGCATTCAGATCTTTGGCTTTAGCTTTGGCATCAACCAGTTCCTGCTTTGCCGCTGCGCGGTCAGCCGTTGCATCAACTCTGATTGCGTAAGCCTCTGCGTTAGCCGCAGCCAACTCTTGTCTAGCGGCGTCACGGTCGGCTAACGCATTCTGGGCCGCAGACAAAGCACCTTGACGAATAGCCAGTTCATCACGCACCTGTAGCAACTGCACCAGGTCGATAGGCAACTGCTTGGTAATATATTCAATTGGGTCAACTGAATTTGTGTCGTTAGAGACTTGCATTTCGGCCTCAAGAATAGTAGGTGATGTTCAGCTTGGCGCTAGCAGTCTGCTCAATGAACTGAATCTGCGACAGATCACCGTCATACTGTAGCGTAACACCAGCGGCCAGCGGCATTCCGACTGTAGCTGTTGGGGCCACGCCATCGTCGCGCCAACGCACTGCTTGCGTTTCTGGCGTAATGATAGCAATCCGAGGGGAGCCAATCAATCCGCTTATATCGCGTGGAGGAACAGTCAGTTTGGTAGCAGAACTCAGACTTGTGATCTGCTGGTAGCCCATTACCGAGGTAATTGCTTTGAGGTTAATAGCCATCAAAATCTCCTTCTTTCGGTGAATGACCGAAGTTTAATCAACAATTGGTCTGCACCGACCACCACAGAATCAAAAAATCCACCGGCAAAAAACGGACCCGTAAAAAATGTGTTGTATACGGTATCAAAAAACCCGCCGCTAAAAAACGAACCACCGAAAAAGTTCATTTCGGCCAAGTAATTTTAAACGGGTCATCTTGCGTAGTTATATCACGAAGTGCTTGGCGATAGGTTGCCCATTTTGCCTTGTCTACCGGGGAATCTTCTAACTGTGTCCAGTCCGTATCCTTGAGCATCTGGTTCCGCTGGTTACGGATCATAGCCCATTGCGTGTCAACCTTTGCTTGTAGCTCTTCAGCAGTCAACGGTTCAACGTCAACCAAGCAGCACATCCCGTCATACAAATGCGGGGCAGCAGATACCAGCTTTTCCGTTGAATGATCGTATGGTTTCCACACAGAAATTACGTAGTACCCTGCTTCAGCAATCCAATCAAGACTTGGGCCACGCTCACCAAACGAAGTATTGGGAAACCACTCAGTGTGGTCTTTGATTATGAGTTCTGAGTTGGCAAGCTGCATGACTACCTCGTTGGGAATGCTGCGGTTGGCGTTGTGGTTACAGTGCGAGCAAAACCTCTAGTAATGCGGACATCTTGCAAATAACCGTTAAGTGGGTTTGTTCCAGTGCGACTAGCGCCAACATACAAGATATTGGTCTGGTTAAAGTTGTCCGTCACAGCGCCGCCGCTAGTGGTTTCAAGCGTTCCGTTAATATAAATTTTGAGGTTCCCGGTTGCAGACCCAGACCTAACTACCGCAAAGTAATACCAAGTTGTTGCCGCCAGCGTAGTCGTTGCGCCCGTCAAGGTTGATGCGGTGTAGGCAAATTGCAAACGATTGCCAGACGTTACGTTTACAGACCATCCAGTGGTTGCCGTACCCTTGCTTACAAGTCCGTAAGCCACACCGTTTGCAGACAAATAAAACCATCCCTCAACCGTAAAGTCACTTGTGCCAAGCTGAAGTTGCGGACCGTCAATAGACGTTAACCAATCCCCAGTGCCATCAAACTTCATGCTTGTTGGCGACCATTTTGATACCGTGGTTGACGATTGAGCATCCCCAACTGTGATCGCGTTGTTTTGAACAGAGGCGTCATAAACCCCCGAATTTGTAAAGTCAAGAAGTAGACTGGTGTTTGCCGCCGCAAAAGTTATATCTACGTTGGTTGTGCTTGAATAACTTGCCGCGCTTGTAGAACCGGCAGTTTTTATTGGTGCCAAGGTTGGCGGGGCAAATGCGCCGGTGTAAACCGGGGTGCCTTTTACTATTCTAATATTTGAAGAATAACCATTTGAAGGTAAAGTAGCCGTTCTACTAGCAGAAATGTACATTATGCTAGTTTGGTTAAAGTTATCGGTTACTGCGCCCGCACTTGCAACCTCCTGTACACCGTTAATATAAATTTTTAAATTACCAACCGAACTACCAGATCGAACTACTGCAATGTGGTACCAAGCGTTTTGAACAAGCGTTGTAGTTGCACCCGTTAAGTTTGACGCTGTGTAACTAAATTGAATTCTTGCGCTAGTAGTAGTGTTTAATGACCAACCAGTTGTGGCAGTACCTTTGCTGATCAAATTGTAAGCAGTTGAAGTGGCCCCAGAAATGTAGAACCAACCTTCAATTGTAAAATCTCCAGCAGCAAGTTGCAATGCCGCATTGTCAGCAATACTTAAATAATCGGTGCTCCCGTTAAAATAACCGCTCCCCCCATACGCTGCAGTAGTATAAGAGGCGACGGGTGAAAATGGCTGAAATGCTTGGGCTATGGGAGTCCCGTTAACCGTAATAGCAAAAGTATTAGGGCTATTGTTAATAAATCGGTTGCTTTGGCAAGTAAGAAATGATGTTTGGGTTCCAGTAATCGCGGAAATGTTTGTGCCAGAAGACTGCGTTGAAGCAAGCGGGGTTGTTGGCGGCGTAAATGCCCCTGTATAAACGCCAACGCCCTTAACAATTCGCAATGAGGAAATGTATCCAATCATTGAGGTTGTGGCGCCCTCTGTTGAATACCTTCCTACATTAGTAAAAAGTGCTGAATTAATTGTTACGGCAGACGTTGCCGTTCCTCTAGATACCCCGTTTATATACAACGTAAACGCGCTTCCAATCCGAACTGCGGCAATATGGTTCCACACCCCTGTTTTTATAAGGGCCGTAGCAGACGTAATATTTGCTTGTGATGAGCCATAACACCATCCAAAATAAACGGCCCCCGTTGAAAGAACAGCCAAAAGAACTCCGAGATCAGAAGTCGCTTGTGCGGCGTTCTTTTCTTGTATTGTTATGTATCGATTGTTGCTTAAATCGCCAATATTGACCCAAGCTTCGACAGTAAAATCTGACGCACCAAGTTGAAGCGGGGCAGTGTTTGATGTTGTTAAATAATCCGCGCTACTAAAATAATTACTCCAATACCCATTAGGCCAATACGGAGTGACAGAACCTTGTGTTGGAGTGCCGTTACGGGTGAGGGTAAAGTTGTTGGTGCTGGAATCTTGGAATGTGTTGTTCTGTTGGCCGTTTGTGCTGGTTGTGTCTAACAGCAGCGGGACATACGGGAAGTATGGGTCCGCAGCCGCCGCTGCTTGGCCTGATTTAGACGCAGCAAACATTAGTAATTCTGCCCAATCGTTGCGCCGTACCAGCTCGTACCGTCAGAAAAGAACGAATAAATGTCCTTCTTGCTCGCGGTAGTTGTAATCGTCGGCGCTGTCGCTGAAGGCCAAGATACCGTTGACCAAGTGACCGTCCGGCTTCCCGTGCCATCTTGCGCCAGGATAATAATGAATGACTTGCCAGCCACCGCTGTAGGCATTGTGATTGTTGCATTTCCGGTCAACGTCAGGTTTTGAACCGTTCCGTTAGTCAAGCTAACCGTGATCGCCGTGCTGGTATTGGCAGAGTACAGCGTTTCAACATAATTTGTGACCGTTGGATTGGTCAGCGAAGGCGTATTGTTAAAGACCAATACCCCAGAGCCAGTCTCATCAGTAACCGTTGAGATTAAATTGGCGCTGGATGGTGTGGCTAAAAATGTAGCAACGCCAGTTCCTAACCCTGAAACGCCTGTAGATATTGGCAATCCAGTTGCGTTGGTCAGCGTGCCGGTTAATGGCGTTCCAAGCGCTCCACCGTTAACAACAAACGCGCCAGCAGAACCTGTATTCACACCAAGCGCCGTGACAACCCCAGTGCCAGTCGTAACCGTTGATGGAGCAGAACCAGCCCCGCCGCCGACAACCAGCGCATTAGAAGCAAGCGCGGCGCTGGAAGCCCAAGTGGTTCCGCTTGAGAAGTACGGCACTCCGCCGGAAGTACCGGCGACCGTTAAGGCCAGCGTCCCGGAAGTGGAAATAGGAGATCCACCAACCGAAACAATACCGCCAGTAAACGATTGGGCTACAGAAGTAACAGTTCCAACTGCCGCATACGCAAGACTATTCCACGCAGTTGATCCCGTACCAATCTTAAACTTGCCGGTGTCCGTCTCCGCACCCAATTCACCTACAGCAAGTTTAGGGTTGGCTGAAGTCCAGTGAGCGTCAGTACCGTTTCTAAGCTGAATTTGAACGGCCATTACGGCGTTCCTCCATCAATTGCGGTAATCCCGCCATAATTACTTGATGGCGTTCCACCATCTAAATTTGGACTGCCGCCGCCACCAGTCTGAGTAACCCAAGACAACGTGCCAGATCCATTAGTAGACAACACTTGCGAGGAAGTCCCATCGGCACCCGGAAGCGTCCAAGTTACGTTTGTTCCAACCGTTGCAGGAGATTTAAACGCTACATAGTTGCTGCTATCTGCGTCAGCAAAACGCAAAGCGCCTTGCGCCCCCAACTGTACGTTAGTGCCATCCCAAATAAAATTAGCAGACCCACCAAACGAACCAGAATTATTAAACTGAATCTGTGTGTTTGAGCCGCCGGGAGTTCCGCCGCCACCAGTAGCGGATAGCGTCCCAGTAATAAAACTTAAGCCCGAGCCAACCGTAACATTAGAAAATCCACCAGATCCGTTTCCGTAAAGGATGGATGTGCCAGAAGTAGCCGGAGCATAGTCCGTTCCGGCAGTTGCAGCAGAGAATGCGCTTGTACCGTTGCCTTTAAGAATCCCGGTAAGCGTCGTCGCCCCAGAGCCACCGTTGGCAACAGGCAACGCAGTACCAGAATAAGAAATAGCCAACGTCCCAGACGTTGTAATAGGCGAGCCAGTAACCGTAAATATTGATGGCGCAGATAACGCTACGCTGGTGACCGTACCAGAACCACCGCTAACCGTAGCCCAAGAAGTGTTTGTACCATCAGTGGTTAAATATTTACCAGAATTTGCAGCCTGAGTTGGCAGCAAAGCATTAATTGCAGCCGTAGTTGTGGTTTGACCAGTACCACCATTGGCAATATCAATTGTTCCATTTAGCGTATGCGTGGCATTCCACGCAGCCGCGCCCGTGGCGCTAAAGGAAGCGTCAGCAGGTGTTGAATGGTTGACAGTTAAAGTCATGCCAAGAAACGCAACCGATACAAGGCGCGTAAGTAAATTTCAATAATGTTGTCAATTAACTGCTGCAAAGCCATATCTGTCTTGTCAACAATTTCGTACCGACAACCTTCAATTTCTTTCAACTGCTCTTCCAAGAACTCAACAATATTAGTCGTTTTTTTGGCTGTCATCAGCGTGATCGGCCCAATCAGCCCATGCCGACCCTGATAGGCTTCGGCAAAGTCATCTGCCGCCTCAACAATTAGCTCGTAAAAATGACCGAGCGCCTTGTGTTTGCTATAGCTTCGCGTGTTTAGATGTACGCTATGGGCTACATCTCGCGCCAAAAACAACAGCCCTACAAAATCCGCGCACTTCATTGCATCATCCCTTCAGAAGGCATCATTTCCATTGGTGCAGGTTCTTGGCGCATCTCAGGCATCAGCATACTCTGCGACTCCATAGCCGCAGCCACCACACCCATTGCAATGTCTTGGATCTGCTCTTCAGACATACCTGCCTGAACAGCGGTAATGCGCTTAGTCTCAGCGTCAAACGCCTTGATCTTAGCCTCAAAGTCCTTGCGCTCCATGTCCTGCGCTTCCATAGATTTGCCAACATTTTGCAGCATATTGTGCAGCTGATCCAACTCTGCTGCCATAGCTTGCATCTGCTGGTTGGCCGCTTGAAGAGCCGGATTGTCGTCAGCCTCTTGCATAAGTTTTGGGTCAATTGTCTTGGCAAACCGCTTTGCCATTTCTTGAGCACCCGGCCAGTCCATGTTCTTGACGAACAAATCGCCAGCGACCGCCCACAACTGCGGATTACCTTGCAGTAGCTGCGCCATTGCTTCAAGAGCCTCTTGGCGCTTGGTGGCGTAGCCCGGACCCGTTGCAACCACTACGTCGTACTTGCCAACCGCCGGATTGTAGATTTTGTCAATCACAATCCCTTCTTGGTTCTGGATCTTACGCACTGGCTCGGTCTGAGTCGGGTCAATCTTGACCATCTTCGTCTCGCCATCCAATCCAATGATTCTGGCAATTCTCTGCGTGTCGTAAATCTTGGGGATTAAGTCGACCAACTGCCGACCAACATAGCGGACAGCCCGTGCCAAGTTGTCTTGGTAGTGATAAGTACCAACGTCGCCCTCACGCTGGCGAGCAAGAATGGCCCTGCCGGAACGCTCGTTTGATTGCTGCCCAAGTGATGCGTTGTACTGTCCAGTTGCCGACTTGATGTCCTCGGATGCGCCCATTTTGGCTTGAATCAAGCCAGTTTGGGCCATTGGCGGCAGCGCACGTTGCGGTAAAGGTAATACAGCACCCTGACCGTCCGTCACATCTGGATTGACCTCCAAATAAGGCCAATTCTGCGTGTTTGCAGTCTTCCACTGGGTTTCATACCCCTCAAACTGACCGCCATAACCAATAAACGGGGCCTTCGGAGCCAGCGCCAGCATCTCTGCCTCTTGGCTAGTCCAATAATTGTACATCCGTTGGGCATCTTTTGCGTTACGC
>Ga0114966_10004464_pt1 | contig 12022 bp, 14 predicted proteins | sample M_130207_XF_Meta_FD_87029 | JGI IMG/M metagenome (GOLD analysis project Ga0114966, IMG submission 87029) | Freshwater microbial communities from Lake Montjoie, Canada to study carbon cycling - M_130207_XF_MetaG | ecosystem: Environmental > Aquatic > Freshwater > Lake | place: Lake Montjoie...
ACAAAGTATAGAACGTATTTGTTTTCAAGCATTTTTGAAAAAGATTTTGGTATTTTCATTTATATATATAAACAATTAAAAAAAATTGAATAAATATTTATATTTTTTATACTAATTATTTAATAATAATAGTATAAAATTATAAAAGAATGACAACGAAAAATTACTTGATGTTATGTGAACTATTTCATCCGAACTTGCACGGTTTTGACGAAAAAAGTGACCCCAATATATTTGGACACTATATGGTTGCTTACATTAAAGACCGCGAAACGAGTGATAGTGATAGTGAATATAGCGACGATAGTGGTTACTACACAGATGAAGATGATGAGTCAGTATTAGATAACGAAATCATTAAACTTTTTCAAAATAAATATAAAATGCTTATTCAACAGTCACAACAGTTCAACATTAACTTAGAACATAAAATAATTCGGAATTATATAAATATAGTCACTAAAGATAGTTATATAACACCACATATTGGACAACGTATTTACTTATCTGGAGATGAATGTGTAGCTATTATAAAAACAATGTGGTTAAAAATTGTGCAGCGATGTTGGAGACGTGTTTATAAAAAACGTATGCAAATCATAAGAGAAATAAACAGAAATCCTCAATATTTACTGAGAAGAGAGTACGACTCAAAATGGAATATTAGGATACCAACAATTCACGGTATGTTTTGGAATTTTAACGCGTAGAAGACGACTGTGATGGAACACTGGATGATGACTTAGATTTTGATTTAGACTTTGAAGAGTGAGTTCTCTTTCTTGATTTTTTATTGTCGTATTTGGCAATAAAACCACCCTTCATTCTTCTTCGTGTTCTTCTTTTTCTGGTAACACGACGTTTTCTTCTACCACCAGTAATTGGTGCTGCTGGACCTAACGCAGGTCTTATGTTATTTAGTTCATTTAAAATATTTGTAATTTCTTGTTGTATTTCTCCGTCTGGTGCAAGTTGAGCAGTTTGACTATTTACTAGTGCAGTTAAAGCATCTAGTCTCTCGTGCATTTGTCGTAAAAGGTCAACATTTGCAGCAAGAGTTCCTTGTCCTTCATCAATTTGTCGTTGAAGATCTGCGATTATTCCATCTTTTTCTATCAACTGCCGATTTAATTCGTCTATTTGTCCTTGTAATTCCGCAGCTTGTTCAGTCTGTGCAAGGTTTGCTCCATCTAGTTGATTTTCTAGCCGTTGTGCAATTGCTTCAAGTTGTTCTATTCTTAGTGTAAGTTCATCTCTTTCTCGTTCTCGGGCACCCAAGTCACCACGTAATCCTTCTAACTCTGCAGTCAACCTTGCAATCTCTGCTTCAAGTGCTTGTTTTTCTCCTCCGATACCTCTAATCTGTCCAGAAATATCCCGAAGACGGTCTCTTATTTGTGTAATATGGTTATTATTATCTGTTGCTTGAGTAGTAATAGTTGTAATTTTTGCTAATGCTTCATCCATACTCATCTTTATTATTTATATATATATAGAAATAATAATTATTATTATAAAAAAATTAGTTTTTCATTAAACCGTCTAAATCTTTTTTAATTTTATCAAGTTCACTCATAATTTCTTGTTTTTCTTTCTTAGAATTTACTATGTCGTGTTCCGTAAGTTTGCCACTCACCATCAAATCGTCGATATACTGATTCAAAAATTGCATAGATTTTATTTGATCTTGTTTTTGTTTCAAAATAAAATCGTGGTATTTTTTATAATCATTCCGTACATTTTCTAAAAAATGATTTTCTTTTACATTTTCTTCTAAATATTTTCTTTTTTCAAGTAGTAACTGTCTTTTCATTTTAATTTGTTGTTCAATTTGATTCAAATAATTGTCTCTATCTGCAAGATTCATTTTAAGTTCATACATTTTTTATTAGTTATATATTATTTTGCTATATTAATAAAAAAATTGAAAAGTATTTTAAAATATTTATAAAAGTATACAACAAAACATCAACTTTAATTCAAATTACCGCAAATAAAATGGAACAAACTGTAGTTCAACGAACATTCTCGCACGATAAGTATGACGCAATGGAAGCAAATATTCACTATGTAGATATAAATGAAAAAGGAAATAGTAGTCCAACCTCAAAAAAAAGAAAAAATGATAAAAAAATTTATTATGTCGTAGTTACAGTATTATTAACAATTATTGCGATTTGTCTACTTCAAGGTGCAATGAAACATAACATAGACGTAGTAGACAACTCACCATCCCGAACCTTATACAAAAATTTCAATTTAAGTGAAATGGAACAATACGAACACCACAATATGTTAGGTGACGACTTATCGAGTAATAATCACTATGTTAACAATTTAAATTTATATTACAATGAAACTGAATTTATTAGTTACGAAAATCATGACGTAGATAAATACAAAAAAAGTTACTATAAATTACTTAAAGTATGTATTCCACAGTTACGCAGAACACATGCATAAAAAACAATCATTGTATAAAATTTTACTAAAACAAACAAAAAATAAAACTTGTAATTATTGTATATTTTTTTACGGTAAAAAATAAAAAAATACGAATAATATTTTAATATATTTTTATAAAAAATATAAAATCTTAACTATATAATATTTAGGATGTCAAAGATTCAATCAGAGCCTTTACTTGCACCAGACGATAATAGGTTTGTAATGTTTCCTATACAACACCAAGACATATGGGAAATGTATAAAAAACAAGTGGATTGTTTTTGGCGAGCCGAAGAAATTGATTTATCAAAAGATTTAACACATTGGGAATCCTTAAATGCTGACGAAAAACATTTCGTGTCAATGATACTCGCATTTTTTGCCGCAAGTGACGGAATTGTATTAGAGAATCTAGCAGTGCGTTTTATGTCTGATGTACAAGTATCAGAAGCAAGAGCGTTCTATGGTTTCCAAATTGCAATGGAAAATATACATTCTCAAACATATAGTTTATTGATTGAAACATATATTAAAAATGAAGACGAAAAAATGAAACTGTTCCAAGCAATCAATCATTATCCTTGTATTAAAAAAAAATCAGACTGGGCACAAAAATGGATAAAAGATAATCGTAGTGGTTTCGCAACCCGTTTGGTTGCTTTTGCGTGTGTTGAAGGTATCTTTTTTTCTGGTGCATTTTGTAGTATTTTTTGGTTGAAAAAACGCGGTTTAATGCCCGGTCTAACTTTTTCAAATGAATTAATTTCACGTGATGAAGCTCTTCACTGTGAATTTGCCATTTTGTTATACAATAAACTAGTGAAAAAGATGCCAAAAAGCAAAATCCACGAGTTGATTAAAGAAGCGGTTGATATTGAAACTGAATTTATTTGTGACGCATTGCCTTGTCGTTTGATTGGAATGAATTCAAAAATGATGACGCAATATATTCAATTTGTTGCAGATCGTTTGTGTCTTCAATTAGGATACGATAAATTGTACGATGTAACAAATCCGTTTGATTTTATGGAACTTATTAGTTTAGAAGGTAAAACCAACTTTTTTGAGAGAGTTGTTTCTGACTATTCTTTAGCCAATAAAACTGTAGATGAAAATACATTTGAATTTAATGAAGACTTTTAATTATTTTTCTTGAATGTATAACAAATATTAAAATCCGTTTGAACAAAATATTAAGTTTAATAATAATTAAATATTAAATATTATTAAAATACTAATTTAGTATAATAAATGATAACGTGTAATTTAAAAGGTGGGCTTGGCAATCAGTTATTTGAAATATTTGCTACTATGTCATATGCCATAAATAATGACCATTTATTTTTTTTCAAAAATACTTATGCGTTAAATAGTGGGGTTACCCAAAGACACACATACTGGCACAGTCTTTTAATATTTTTAAGAAAACACCTTACTGACTCAAATTATATTCCTAATATGAAAGTAGTAAGAGAGAAAACATTCAACTATGAAGAGTTGCCTTTCATAACAAAATTGGAAAATGTGATAATAGACGGTTATTTTCAAAGCCCCAAATATTTTGAAAAAAATTTCAAACAAATTTATGATTTTTTACAGTTGGAAGTATTGAAGAAAAAAGCAACTAGTAAATATAGTTACAACTATAAAGAATTTATAAGTATGCACTTTCGCCAAGGAGACTACAAAAACTTACAAGAAACCCATCCCATTTTAAGTGATAAATATTATGAAAATAGTCTAAAAGAAATTCTAACAAAAACAAATTACAAGTTTCAAAAAGTACTTTTTTTCTGTGAAAAAGAAGACAATGAAGAAATAGGAAAAATAATAGATACTTTAAAAAAAACAATTACAAGTTGTGCATTTATAAAAGTAATAGATGAAGTTGAAGACTGGCAACAGTTACTCTTAATGAGTGCGTGTAGTCACAACATTATTGCCAATAGTTCATTCAGTTGGTGGGGTGCGTATTTGAATACGAATCCAACAAAAATTGTATGTTATCCCAAAATATGGTTTGGCCCAAAAGCAACTCACGATACATCGGATTTATTTCCAGAGTCTTGGACGAAAATAAGTTGCGTATAAAACAATTTATAGTTATGTTGAGTAATATTAACTATAAATTTGAAAAATGGAAGAGAGAAAAATTAAACAAGACTTTATACTCTTAATTATGAATTGCCAAAAATACAGTGAAAAAGCAGTCGCTCAAAAAAATACATGGTTGAAAGAGTTACCTTCTAATGTAAAATATTATCATGTAATTGGAAATTCTATGTTAAAAACCCACTTTAAATTTGATGATGAAGAGAGAAAATTATGGGTAAGGAACCACGATGATTATAATTCTCTCCCGCATAAAGTAATCACTGCATACGATGCAATCAACCAAAGATACGACTACAAATATATTATGAAAACCGATGATGATCAACAAGTTCTCTCTTGTTCTCAGTTTTTTACAACATTAACAAAATTATTTGATTCGCCTAGTTTTTCGTGTCACTATGGTGGCTTCATCGTAGACGTTAAGCTACCACATATCTCTCAATACTACAGAATACATCCGGAGTTACCTCGCAATTTAAAAATAGAAGCAATTAAATATTGTAACGGTCGCTTTTATTTTCTCTCTAATAATGCAATTCAAGACCTTATAACCAAGAGAGAAAATATATCCAAAGAATATTTGGAGGATTATGCAGTTGGTTATTATCTAAACTCGGCACTTAAGAACAATATTTTCCCAATAAAAACGGACGCATATTTTAAGGATTTTACTCCGTAGGTTTCTCTCTTTGATTCAATTTCAAAAGTAAAAATGAATCAAAAATATAAAGTAATATTTAAATTTACAACATTATATATGACCGTTTTGATTCATTCGTTGAATTAAATGATGCTTATCCAAATCAGTCATTATTCTTTTGTAATTCACCATTCTTTTTTCAATGTCACTATAGTCGGTTCTTTGTACAACAGTTAGAGGAATAATTAAAAACCAACGGTGTTGTTGTTGTAGAAAAAACCAATACTTATCAATTGCATACAGTGCGTGTTTGTGAGGTTCTCTCATTAAAAATTGAATACCCAACTTAAAATTTTCAATCAATGTATCATAATAGTGTTGTTTTACAATATAACCAGTAGTGGTTTGACATTGTTTCACTTGTACACACGTTTCATCAATAGAAATATAGGGTGGCATATTATTACCAGCCACTAATAAAACATCCCAGTCATCCGTGTGATTTTTTAGAAAAGTATCTAGCTGTTTTTTGAATAATTCCGAGTCTAAAAATTGAATATCGTCTTCACAAACAAAAACGTGACTCCATCCTTTTTCTTTCGCAATTTGCAAACATTTTAAATGACTCATACTACATCCTAACGCTCCATTTGGCAGTTTAATGGCATTAAATCTCTCAAAAGGGATCCCAATTTTGGCAAGTTCTTTTTCCACGTGTTCTTTTCTATCAACACGATTAGATAAATTGATATAAAGAGTGTGTTTTATATCAGTTACTCCTTCAACTTTTTCTGTTACAGATACAGACATTATATATGATGTTACAAGAAAGTTTTTAAACATTTTTTCGCCATAGATAGATAAATTCTTTGTATTTTTTATTTCTAGTTGATTTTTTCAATTCTATTTTCTCTTCACATTCTCCAAATAATGGAACCAAATACTTTTGATAAATATCTGCATTAATATTTATTGCATATACTCCATCTTTATTTCTTAAATGGTCCCAAAGTTTTTGAAACACTGTTGTGTAAAACTGTGCCCACTCATCCGGTGTTTTTCTAACTCCATTTTCATATACTTCAATGTTTCCATATGGAGGAGATGTAAAAACCATATCATATTTGTAGTTGGAATAGTCAACATCTTTTGCATCTTGAAATAATAATGTAACCTTGGAACTACTTTTTTTTCCTAAATCATTCAACAGACGATCATAATTTGGTTTTAAATTCACATTCAAGTCAACACCTATATAATTGTAATTAAGTAAAAGTGCTCCAACTAGTCTACCGCCGAAGCCACAAAATGGGTCCATAATAGAGTACAAATAATTTTTTGTACTTGGCTTATACTTTTGATATATGGAAAGAGCATTTGTTATTTTAAAAGCATTCACACGACCAAAAGAAAGACCATAAATGTAATAGTATCTTTTAGTATCATTGTCTACGTAACGGTTATGTTGATAACAATAGGTTAATAAATTTTGAATATAATTTTTTGTTTTATAGTAGTCTATGTTTTTGATAAAATCGTAAAAATTAATACCTTTATTTCCCACTGTTTCTAGACGATTCAAAAAAAAATAATAGTCAATTAAGTCACATCCAACTTTACTCCTACCATTCAAACATTCCAACTCTTGGGGTTTTACAGATAATTTTTTTAACTCCCACCATTCGGTAAATACTGTTTCAATGTCAATATTCTTTATTTCAATAGCAATATTTCTTTTCCAAGTTTGTAAATTAGGATCTCCCATATATTAGAGAGAGAAGAGAGAAAAAAATAAATTTAAATTCGCAATTATTTTCTCACCCCACCCAACTTAATATTTGCACTCGTAGTAGAACGAGGTCTTGGATAGTTCTTTGAATTTTCTTGAGAAAAAATATACCTTGCACTTTGAGTATTGACTGGTGGTTTCTTAATTAATGCGTATTGTTGTAATGATTTACTTTGTGGAGGTAGTGATGCCGTGTTTTGTATTCTAATATTTTGTATGTATTGGTTTATTTCCGCTGCAGTTGTCTCGGAGTTTCTTCTGTCTTGCCTCATTGGATAGTTCGGTATGTCTTTCCAGTCGTCAGTAGTTACAACAGTGTTATCAACATACTGGGTGTTTTGAGTTGGGAACATTACATTTCTTATCGGTTCTCTCAAATCATATTTATGAAACTCATCTTCATCAAAACTAACCAATGTTGTAAAGTTTGTTACGTTAATTACCATCATTTTAGAATTAGAAACAACAAAAATATTATCATTTGGATTCAAAGATTCTGCATCAACTGAATACATTAAGTTTTGAATTGTACGTAATCCATCCATACCAGTGTCACTTTTCATTCGTTCTGGATCACGACGAGAAACGATTCTAGATACCCCATCAAATAATTGTAAAATTTCGGGACTTCCTATTTTATAAAAATGCGAACGGTTGATTGTTAAACCGTGTTTCAAACACCTTTTTTGTAAACAAGCATCCTCCATTCCCCAGCCCCAGTAATTTGGGTATCCATTGATAAGTTCAAAATCAAAACCTTTCATAACCACAATACCACCAAGTGCCGTATCAAAACCATAATAGTGTGTTACAACACCGTGACTCGTTTGATAGTCAAAAATTCTATGAAAAGGGAGAGTATCTACATCATTAAAAATAAAGGTAATATTTTGATAATCGTTTGGATATTTTTCCTTCATAGCTAAAAATCCAATGTTTTTAGTTGCTCCGCGATTAAAATTACGACTATCACATTGATGGACGAAATAAATTTCATAGTCATCATCATTTTCAAGTATGAAATTCATTTGATTTGAAAAAAAAAACTTTTGTTCTCTTCTATTTCTATAAGGAACTATAAAAATGCGAGTGGGTATTTTTTCTGCAGTGGTCATTTAATGTTTGAATAATCCAAATATTAAAATATAATATAATAAACGATTCCCCATTTTACAATTCTGTTCTTAAAACATTGCAACCTCCTTGTTGGGTAGCTTCAATTTGGAATACATCACAAACTATAATTCTTTCTTCTGGAATTCTAGTTAAAAGTCTGTCTTTATAAACACTTTCTATATGATGATGCCATTTTCCGTCACTGTTTAAAAAATGTCCGGGCATAAAAATATCTGAAATATTATTTACGTGGGAACCTACAATTTCACAGTTGTCGGGATTATTTTGTCTCAAAGCAAAATAGTCATCAACATTTTTGTTTTTCAAAAAATTTTCAAGTTCTGGAATAAAATATCTGCAAGTTACCTTAATGATAAATTTCGATGTTTTGGCAAGTCGTGAATTTAGATAAGCATAGTAAATTGCAAACATTTCACTTGTTCCCTTACTAGTATATAAATAATCATCTGGTAGTCTTACTGCTTGTGCTCCTACATTATCAAATGTGTCATTATCAATATCTTCTTCTCTAAATGATATTATCTCAAAACGTTCTTTATATTTCTCAATATAGTCATCTATTTCGGAAAAGTTATGCCCAGAGTTTTCAACAAGAACAATTTTAAAATTTGTTTTCTCCAACCACTGCGTGATAGATTTTAAATAAGTGTTTAACCGTGAAATACCATCAGTATCATAGATAAAACGTTTTTTTGGATTGATAGAAACAGTACTTGTTAAAATAATACAAAAATTATTAATATTATCCTCTGGAACTAGTGGAGTGTCTTGTTGATTTTCTTCTTTTTCAATAAATTCCATTTTTGTATAAAGTTATATTATAAAAAAACAAATTATTTTTAAATAAAAAATGCAATTAATATTTTAATTTAAAAATATATTTAAAATTATCAAACATTTATTCCATATTTTTTAAGTATTACCGTTGGTACTAAATCATTTTTAATTTTATCTATTTTCTTATAACATTTATTGATTGTAACTTCACTAATTTCACTAGTGTTCTTAATATCTTTTTTACTAATATTCAAATTACACATTTGAGCTATAAAGAATACCACTCCAGCAGCAATAGAATGTGGTGTATTTTCTGGCATTAATCCTTTTTTTTCAATTTGCATCGAAATAAATTGACACAACTTGGTTAATTCATTGTTGATGCTCAACTTACTACAATAACGTTCAATAAATGCTTCTGGTTTTGTTCTACCAAAAGATGTTTTATCCGTATGATCCATATCTTTTTCAATATTATTAATAATTAGTTGGGCATTTTTACAACCTTTGGTCGCACTTGTAACGTCTAGATGAAATATAGTTGCAATTTCTTTAGCAGTTCTTGGATAGTTATTTATTCTACAAGAAATATAAATAGATGCTGCTAATATACCGTCGCGATTATCTCCCCTAAATGTTAATTCATATTCCGATATTTTTTTGTGATACCTTACAGCGTCATCTATAATTAACTTTGGCATTCCAGCATTTTGAGCCATTATAGTAATTCTTTGAAATTCTTCATACTGTGACTTTTCTTTATAAGGCATTGATTGCCACTCAGTATATCTTCTTATTTTTCTCATTTCATAACTGGTTGAACCATAACACAACACTTTACAACCGAAAGATGACTCTTGTAGCAAAGGGTTAATTGGCATACCACACCGAGTAGGGTCAGAATTTTGATTATCGTCTGCACCATAGTATCTCCATTCGGCAGATTGGTCTACAATATCTTTATAAATAATTCCGCATTTTGTGTTAGTACAAGTTAGAAAACCTTCTTCTGAAAATGCTAAATTGTTATCACAACGCTCACATTTTTCACGATCACCGCAAGCGCGATAAATACATTCAAGAGGAACATTATTGGGTTTAATTTCACTATCAAACACATTCCATAGTTCTTTTTTATCAATCACATTTCCATCTCTTTTTTTAATACTTTTATCTTTACTCATTTTCTTTTATTCTTTTCATATAGAAATATAATTTTAATTCAATTTTAATTTATATATTTTTTATATGTTTATGTTATATGGGTAACCAACAATCATCAATTTTAAAATACGGAGGAGGGGAAGAGGGTACCTCAACAAATGATATTAAACAAATACCACTAGAAGAAACGATAGACTATATTGCCACACATTACATTTTAACTAGTGATTTTCAGAGTTTAAGAAAGTTGAATGAAAAAACATATTGTGAAAAAATGATCGTATTAACTTCAGATATTATTAATAAAAAGTTTTCTGACTTGGAAGTTGATAAAATTTTGAATAGAATTGAAAATGGTTCTTCTCCTAAAGATATTGAAAGGGAAAATATTGTATTTTTCAACAAATCGCAGTTACATAATGCAATAGAAGAAGGTAATGATACAAAAGAACTCAAGTGTAACCAAATTGCAAAGTTTTATATTAAAATTGCGCATTTATTTGCATCCATTGTTATGACAATTAATCCAGAATATACTCATACTGATTTTTTTGGAAATGTAAAAACGTACAAGTTGTTTGAAAAGGATAAAATACCTAGTAGTGGTCATTTTGAAGTAAGTAAAATTAACTTATGTGGAGAACGTGTTGATATATTATCAAATGAGCTAGTTAGTACTCATAGTGAATCCACTGAGTCTGAAGAGGTGAATGTAAATGTTGCTCCAAAAAAAATATGCTCAATGAATTTGAATAAAAAAGGCAAAGTAAAAACATTAGATGAAGAAATTGGAATACCCGAGTTAATGGAGCTTTATTATGATGATGGATATGATTATAAAAGTGGAAAATTTAATAGAATGTCTGAACAAACAGAAAAAGAGTTTAAAAATGATTTAAAAAACTTTTATATAAATTTTACGGGGGAGAGTAATGTTCCAGAAAGTGTCACCAAGTTTAGTGATATCAAACTGAAAGATTATGGTAAAGAAAAAATATGTAAAATAGTATCCAATGATTCAGAATCATCTTTTTCTGATGATAAAAAATATATAGAGTTCAGTACGAAAGATACTCTTTATGTAAAATACGCCGAAAATTTAAAAAAAATGATTGACTCTGTAAACAAAAAACAACAACAATTGGGTTCAATCATAGACAAAGTATTTGTATATGTATATGACTCAAATCAAAGTTCGCCAAAAGGAGATGAAGTGATACGTGTAAATCCAGATTTAACTGAATTATCTCTCCAAGATCTAGTAGTTGAATGTAGAAACTATATAAAAGATTTATATTTAACTTGTGAAAAGGACTTTACCGAAGGTATTAAAATTTATGAAGCTATTGTAGAGTCTAAAATTTTAAACACTACTATAAAACAAATTGATAACTTGGAAAAAATATCCGACAACTTGGTCGGAAATGAAAATGTAGTCATAAACAATGAAATAGTTGAAAAAACAATGTAGATAATTTATTTTATGTTCTTTTCAGAACACAAAATAATACTAAAACACAACAATAACGTTATGTAAAAAATTATTTTTATTTAACTTTTATGTAAATGTTTATGCAAGGGCAGCAGCGGCGGCCTTTGATGCAGCCTTTGATGCAGCAGCAGATGCAGCTTTTGCGGCAGCAGCAGATGCAGACTTTGCTTGGGCTTGTGCCTTTTGCATTGCCTTTGATGCAGCAGCAGAGGCAGCTTTTGCGGCAGCCTTAGCAGCTGATTTAGCAGCAGCCTTTGATGCAGCTTTTGATGCACTCATACTTCTTGACATTGCTGCGGACATACTTCTTCCTCCTCTACGAGTACGATGTTTGCGAGATCCTCTTCTACGACGTGATGCCATATTATATATATTGTTTATAAAAAAAAATTTTAAAATTTGGTAATTTATTATTCTAAATAATTATAGTTTCTTAATGTTTATAATTATTTTTTTCTTA
>Ga0114966_10004465_pt1 | contig 12021 bp, 12 predicted proteins | sample M_130207_XF_Meta_FD_87029 | JGI IMG/M metagenome (GOLD analysis project Ga0114966, IMG submission 87029) | Freshwater microbial communities from Lake Montjoie, Canada to study carbon cycling - M_130207_XF_MetaG | ecosystem: Environmental > Aquatic > Freshwater > Lake | place: Lake Montjoie...
CTAAACGCTTTTCAAAAACTAACTGAAAAATACAACATTGAAAATGTATTCACCAATCATGATTACGAAGATTATGCTATTAACAGAGACAGTCAAATAGAAAGTTTTTTAATTTCAAAAAATATTGGATTCCATTCATTTAAAGATCAAGTTATTTTCGAAAAAAATGAAGTGGTAAAAGATGATGGAAAGCCATATACTATTTTTACGCCCTATAGCAGAAAATGGAAAGCTACCTGTGAACTAAATGCCCCTGTTATAAATAATACAAAAATACATTTCAAAAATTTTTTAAAAAGACCAACAACTCCAATTATATCTCTTGATACTTTAGGGTTTAAGCTAACCAATAATACATTTCCTTCTCTAGAGTTAAATGAAGATTTGGTAAAACATTATGCCGAGCAAAGAGATATCCCTGGCATTGAAGGCACTTCCAGATTAGGGATCCATTTGCGATTTGGAACAATCAGTATTCGGACTTTACTAGCCAAATCAAGCTCATTGTCAACCGTTTTTTTGAACGAATTGATTTGGCGAGATTTTTATCACATGATCCTTTGGAACTTTCCGCATATCAACCATTACAAATCTTTTAAACCTGCCTATGATAATATCGAATGGAGGCATGATGAAGCTGAATTCGAAAAATGGTGTTCTGGACAAACGGGCTATCCTATTGTAGATGCGGGCATGCGCGAGTTGAATGAAACAGGATTTATGCATAATCGAGTTCGAATGATTACAGCGTCTTTTCTTTGCAAACATTTATTATTAGACTGGCGTTTAGGAGAAGGCTATTTTGCTCAAAAATTATTAGACTTTGATTTCGCTGCTAATAACGGAGGCTGGCAATGGGCCGCAGGATCTGGATGTGACGCAGCGCCTTATTTCAGAATTTTTAATCCCTATCTGCAAACAAAAAAGTTTGATCCAACATTCAAGTATATCAAAAAATGGGTGCCTGAATTTCAAGAACTGAATTATCCGCAACCAATCGTAAATCATGAATTTGCCAGAAAAAGATGTTTAGCTACTTATGCAAAAGCACTAAAGCCATAATAACTATTCTGTAAAAAAAGAGGGTTTAGTTTTATGCTGATTATCTGCACTTAAAAAATTAAGCATTTTATTTACTGCAAATTTCCCCTGTTCTCCTAAAGAAAGCGAATATTCATTTACATACAAATCAATATGCTTTCTCATCACATCCTCACTCATTTCCTGTGAATTCTCCTTTACAAATTCAGCTAAAATCGGATACGTTGAATAGGAATATGCTATGCTTTTCTGTATCAACTGCTCCACTTTTTTATGCAATTCCTTTTCAAATTTTCGATGCATAACAATTCCGCCTAAAGGAATCGGCACAGCGTTTTTCACTTCCCAGACTTCTCCAAGATCCATTATTTTTTTAAGCCCCTTTTCTTGATACGTAAACCTGTTTTCATGTATAATAACGCCCAATCCATGACCATCCAATACAAACTTTTCTATTTCATCATAACGTAGGTATTTTTTGTTGTGAGCCATTGGGTATTCAATAGAAAAAAGAAAATTTGCTGTGGTGTTTTTTCCCGGCAGTGCAATGATTTGATTTTCTACTTTAAGGGAGCTGTCCAATTCTTTAGCAATTAATAAAGGCCCCACCCCAGTACCTAAGGCACTTCCACTGTTTAATATGATATAATTTTCTGCAATTGAATTATACACACCATAACTTATTTTCGAAACATCATAAGTAGATTCTATCGCCTGCTGATTCAACGTTTCAACATCTTCCAGTACCGCTACAAATTCAATACCTTCTGTGTCAATTTTATTATTAATCAATGCATCAAAAATAAAAGTATCATTTGGGCAAGGAGAAAATCCAATAGTTAGTTTCATCTAATATTATTTAGCTGATATTAATTCATACATATCTAATAAAGCTGCCGTTGAAGAAGCAATGGCTTCCGTTATTTTCCAATTCGTCTTATCTCTCTCTCCTACATAGTTACTAATTCCCCTGATTTGCAAAAAAGGAATTTTTTCTTGCAGGCAAACATAGTGTAATGCGGCACCTTCCATCGTTTCAATATCTGCATGATACTTTTTTTGACATCTATCATTATAATCTGCATCATCAGTAATTGTATTAACCGTTATTGCATTAACTTTCTTAAAGGAACTATTTAAAGTGCTAATACTTTTATTCTCAAGCCATCCACTTTCAAATGAAAATTCATTGCTATTTACCAAACCCATATCAAAAACATTATTAAAAGTTTTTTTTTCAACAACCCCAAGATCAGCAAAACAATCTTTTACTACTATCACAGATTCTCCCAAAGCAATGTTAGTATGAAAGGACCCAGCAATTCCCAGCTGAATAACAAAATCATATGGCTGTTGTTGTACTTTCTTTAATAGATGATAGGTTGCTATTGGAGCGCCTACTCCAGTAATTAAATATTCCGCAGTAGGATTTTTTTTAAGAAATGGTGCAATTTCCATTTCGGTAGCTGCAATAATCAATATAGCCATTTTACAAATTTCGTAAATACGCTTTACATTTTACAGAATACTATCTACCTTTGCGAAAATTTCGATTTTTCCATGGTTCATATCACAAGAATAGAACATTTCAATGCGGCGCATAAGCTATTTAACCCTTCTTGGTCAAAAGAAGAAAATGAAGCCGTATTTGGCAGATGTGCCAATGAAAACTGGCATGGGCATAATTTTGAACTCCATGTAACAATTGTAGGAAATCCTAATCCTGACACAGGCTTTGTTTTTGATGTAAAAAAATTAAGTGTCATTATAAATAAATATGTAATTGACAAACTAGATCACAAAAACCTCAACCTGGATGTAGATTTTATGCAAGGAAAATTATGCTCCATTGAAAATCTGATAATTGGTATTTGGAATCAATTGGCGCCTCAACTTCCTGCAGAAACTACCCTGTATGCTTTAAAACTGTACGAAACGCCTCGCATTTATGTGGAGTATTTTGGAAAATAATAACTGCCGACATACAATAATTCATTTTTTTATTATAATTTTCTAAACATTAACATCAAATTATTGTTACAATTCAACAATGGCTAATAAAGTTGCAGTATACAGAAAAGAGCATTTCAATGCGGCCCATCGCCTTCATAACCCTTTATGGGACGAGGCTACCAATAAAACCGTGTTTGGCAAATGTAATAACCCACATTATCATGGACACAATTACGAACTAATTGTAAAAGTGGTGGGCTTGCCGAATAAAGAAACAGGCTATGTAATGGACACAAAAAAACTTAGTGAAATTATTCAATTGCATGTCATCGAAAAGTTTGATCACCGCAATTTTAATGAAGATTGTATTGAATTTAAAACAATGAATCCAACTGTAGAAAATATTGCAATTGTAATTTACGATATTCTGAGAAAATATATTAATAGCGATCTTGATCTACAAGTTCGTTTATACGAAACCGAAAAGAATTTTGTTGATTACCCCGTTAGTTAATCCTTAATAAATAAAATATGTCATACGAAAGAATTGAAAAATACGACGACAATACTACTGAAGCATTAGCAAATGCCTATAAAAATATCATAACCGAAATTGGTGAAGATCCAGATAGAGAAGGATTAATAAAAACCCCAGAACGCATAGCAAAAGCAATGCAATACCTTACACAAGGCTACTCTATTGATGCCAATGCAATTCTAGAATCAGCAAAATTTCATGAAAATGTAAGCGAAATGGTCATTGTAAAAGACATTGAGCTGTACAGCATGTGCGAGCATCACATGTTACCCTTTTACGGAAAAGCACATGTAGCCTATATTCCAAACGAATACATCACTGGCTTAAGTAAAATTGCCAGAGTCGTAGATGTATTTAGTCGAAGACTTCAAGTTCAAGAAAGAATGACACAACAGATATTGAATGCTATAAAAGAAACTTTAAATCCCTTAGGAGTTGCTGTAGTTATTGAGGCCTCTCATTTGTGTATGATGATGCGTGGCGTGTCTAAACAAAATTCCGTTACTACCACTTCTGCATTTTCTGGTGCATTTGAAAAAAATGAAACAAGAAGTGAGTTTTTAAAACTTATCACCAATAAACTACACTAATAAATTTTATATCTTCGAATCCCTCTTTTTGAGGGATTTTTTATTTTCTTTGCATTTATAACAATACTATCATCCAATGAAACAAGCTTATGTATTCCCCGGACAAGGTTCGCAATTTTCCGGAATGGGAAAAAATCTTTATGACACAAACGAAGTCGCAAAAAAAATATTTGAACAAGCGAATGACATCCTTGGTTTTCGAATTTCAGATGTAATGTTTAATGGATCTGACGAGGATCTTAAAAAAACAAATATCACTCAGCCTGCTGTTTTTATTCATTCAGTGGCGGCTTTCAAAACAATAGATAATGCAATGCCTGATATGGTTGCGGGTCACTCACTTGGCGAATTCTCTGCATTGGTAGCAAACCAGTGTTTACAATTTGAAGATGCGCTTAAATTAGTATCCATAAGAGCAAAAGCTATGCAACAAGCTTGTGAATTACAACCATCTACAATGGCAGCTGTGCTGTCACTTGATGATCTTATTGTGGAAGAAATATGTAAGAAAATTTCCAGCGAAACTGGAGAAGTTGTTGTACCTGCAAATTATAATTGCCCCGGACAATTAGTTATCAGTGGTTCTGTTAAAGGAATAGAAATCGCTTGTGAACAACTAAAAGCAGCCGGTGCAAAAAGAGCATTAATTTTACCAGTAGGGGGTGCTTTCCATTCCCCATTAATGATTTCTGCAAAAGAAGAATTAGCAAAAGCAATTCATAGTACCTCTTTTAATAAACCAACTTGCCCAGTCTATCAAAATGTTACTGCTACCGCCGTAGTAGATCCTAGTGAAATAAAAAATAACCTAATTGACCAATTAACTGGAGCAGTAATGTGGACACAATGTATTCAGTCGATGATCAATGACCAGGCGACAACATTCGTAGAATGTGGCCCTGGAAAAGTATTGCAAGGATTGGTTCAAAAAGTAAATAAAGAAATGCAAACAAGCGGAGTTGCCTAATAAACGAACTAAAAAAAGCCGAACAAAATTTGTTCGGCTTTTTCTTTTAAAAATGTCGGATCCATTTATAGACTCAAAGTAGCTAGTACACTATTCATGTTTCTAACCGCCTCTGCGCTTTTATTCATAGCTATCATTTCCTCTTCATTTAATTTATAATCAACAATTTTTTCCCAGCCATTTTTTCCAATTATAACGGGAACGCCTAAACAAATATCATTCATTCCATATTCCCCTTCTAATGAAACACAGCAAGCCATCATTTTCTTTTCGTCTCTGATAATTGCCTCCACAACAGCTGCGCCTGCTGCTCCAGGAGCATACCACGCTGAAGTGCCTAATAAACCGGTTAATGTAGCACCGCCTACCATAGTATCCGCAGCTACCTTCTTCAACACCACTTCATCCAAATAATTAGATACCGGTGTTCCACAATAACTTGCCAATCTGGTTAATGGTATCATTGTTGTATCACCATGTCCACCAACAACAGTTGCTTGCAAATCATTGGCAGAGCAATGCATAGCCTGACTTAAAAAATAACGAAAACGAGCACTGTCTAACATTCCGCCCATTCCAATAATTCTATTTTTAGGCAATCCGCTTGATTTTAATGCGAGATATGTCATCGTATCCATTGGATTGCTAATAATAATAATCACTACATTAGGCGAATGCTTGATTAAATTTTCTGTAACTGTTTTTACAATACCAGCATTAATGCCAATCAATTCTTCACGAGTCATTCCTGGCTTACGAGGTATCCCTGAAGTAATAACAGCCACCGAACTTCCGGCTGTTTTTGAGTAATCATTTGTGCTGCCAATTACCTTGGTATCAAATCCTTCTATTTGTGCTGTTTGCATGATATCCATGGCTTTGCCCTCCGCAAAACCTTCTTTAATGTCTACAATGACTAATTCATCACACAATTGTTTACGAGCAATATTATCAGCACATGTTGCACCTACTGCACCAGCGCCTACTACGGTTACTTTCATACCTATGTTTTTAATGATAAATACTATTTAAAATGCGAAGTTAATTGTAATCAGTTATGATGAAAAATGAAAATTAAAATTTTTATAAAAACACAGCTTAATTAGTGTCGGCTAATTCTTTGATACAAATTTCACTTGCGAAGCTTTTAACAAATTTCCCGTTTTTATTATACACATATGCAGTAGGGAATTGATTAACCGAATAATAAGTAATGAAGTAATAAGTAGGGTCAAATCCAACTGAGATCATTGGATATTTTGCGAGGAAATTTTCATCGTAAAACTTCCTTACATGTGAAAATTCTGAGGAAGAAACCATGATAATCTGGGTATTTTTTATGAGATCAATACTATCCAACATCTTTTTAGTAAAAAAAGAACAATGTCCGCAATCTGCCCCAAAATATATGAAGATGGTTTTCTTCTTTTTATTAATGTTGCTATTAGTAAAAGGGACACTGTCAACAACATTCATCATTGAGAAAACTGGTATAGGTGTGTTGGGGCCAAAAGGAACATTAACATCCTTCTTTTGAGTAAATCCAATTAAAAAAAAGAATACCAACAAACTAGAGAGTGTTACTTTTTTCATATTTTTTTTTACAAAACTACATTAATACGTATAACTTGATTGTTAAAATAATGAAAAGAAGCTTTTTAATATTTTTCCACTTTATAAATAGTATCATTACTTTTGCCTAAAATACATTATAATTTAATTTAAATTTTATGGCAACAACAGCAGATATGCGTTCAGGTTTGATACTTAAAATTGACAACAGTTTATATACTGTTATTGAGTTTGGACAAAATAAAACCGCAAGAGCCGCAGCAAAAGTTTGGGCTAAAATGAAAGGGGTTGACAATGCTCGTACTATTGAAGTAACCTGGAATAGTGGTGAAACGATTTTCCCTGTAAGAGTAGAGAAAAAACCATACCAATACTTGTATAAAGATGACACTGGATACAGTTTTATGGATACGGAAACTTTTGAACAAATTACAGTGCCAGAAACTATGATAGATGCACCCGCTTTTCTAAAAGATGGACAAGAGGTTTCTGTACTTATTAATGGAGAAACCGATTTACCAATGGGTGTTGAACTTCCAGATAAAATTGTATTATTAGTTACTTATAGCGAACCTGGGATGAAGGGAGATACAGCAACAAGAACGTTAAAGCCAGCTACTGTGGAAACAGGCGCTACTGTGAATGTCCCTCTTTTTGTAAATGAAGGCGAAATGATCAGGGTGAATACAAAAACAGGTGAATATGTTGAAAGAGTAAAATAATCATAATATCATCTTCCTAAAAAGGCCGAATTCTATTCGGCCTTTTTTTATTAAAAAATAAGCTTTTTTGGCTTTTTTAGGCCTTTTTTGATTGTTTTTTGCTATTTTTTATTAAAAATACCCATTTTACACCTAAAATATTACAATAGAACCCCTACCTTAGCGTCTCAATTTTCGGTTCAACATTAATCATTCAAATTAATCCCATGGACATTAAACAAATTCAAGAACTTGTAAAGCTCATTAACAAAACTTCAATTGGAGAAATTACCATTGAAGAAGATGGAAGAAAAATAACAATTAAGCAAAAGAATGATCCTGTCCAAAACATCATTGCTACGCAATCATATCCAGCTTCAGCACCAGTTGCTGCTGCTCCTGCAACACAAAATCCAGTAGCAACAAGCCAACCTGCTGTAGCGCCAAAATCAGATAATTTAATCACAATAAAAAGTCCGATGATTGGTACTTTCTACCGTCAGGCAGGACCTGGCAAGCCGATTTTTGCCAATATTGATGATGTTGTAACTCCAGGTAAAGTGGTTTGTATTATTGAAGCCATGAAGCTTTTTAATGAAATCGAAAGTGAAATTAAAGGTAGAATTGTAAAAGTATTGGTTGAAGACGCAAGTCCGGTTGAATATGATCAACCTTTGTTTTTAGTAGACCCTAGTTAGTTTACTTTTTGAATATTGTGTTCAAGTACTTCCAATGAAAAATATAGATACCATTTCTATTGGATTCTTTTACAAACCCTTTTTCTATTGATAAATAAAATATCATGTTTAAAAAAATACTAATCGCCAACAGAGGAGAAATTGCCCTTCGTATTATTAGAACTTGCAGAGAAATGGGCATTAAAACGGTGGCCGTTTTTTCAACTGCAGATAAAGATAGTCTTCATGTAAAGTTTGCGGATGAAGCTGTTTGTATTGGAAAACCATCGAGTGCAGATAGTTATTTAAATATACCGCATATTATTGCAGCTGCAGAAATTACCAATGCTGATGCCATTCATCCTGGATATGGATTTCTTGCAGAAAATAGTAAGTTTTCAAAGATTTGCGCAGATCATGGTATTAAATTCATTGGCCCTACTCCCGATATGATTAATTCTATGGGAGATAAAGTTACGGCGAAAGAAACAATGATTAAAGCTGGAGTACCTGTGGTTCCTGGTGTTGAAGGATTATTAGAAAATGTTGCTCACGCCAAAAAATCAGCAAAAGAAATAGGTTATCCCATTATTTTAAAAGCAACCGCTGGCGGTGGCGGAAAAGGAATGCGTGTTGTTTGGCAAGAAAATGACATTGAAAAAGCATTTGATGATGCTAAAACAGAAGCCGCGGCCTCTTTCAAAAATGACGGCATTTACATGGAGAAATTCGTGGAAGAGCCAAGACATATTGAAATTCAAATTGCAGGAGACCAATACGGAAATGTGTGCCACCTTAGCGAAAGAGATTGCTCTATTCAACGTCGTCATCAAAAATTAGTAGAAGAATCCCCCTCCCCTTTTATGACTCCTGAATTAAGAGAAGAAATGGGAAATGCTGCAATCAAAGCCGCTAAAGCCATCAATTATGAAAGTGTTGGTACTATAGAATTTTTGGTTGATAAGCATAGAAACTTCTACTTCATGGAAATGAATACAAGAATACAAGTTGAACATTGTGTTACAGAAGAAGTGATTAATTATGATTTAATAAAAGAACAAATTAAAATAGCTGCTGGCGAGAAAATTAGCGGAAAATCTTACTATCCTCAAATGCACGCCATTGAATGTCGTATCAATGCAGAAGATCCTTACAACGACTTCAGGCCAAGTCCAGGCAAGATAACGGTACTGCATACGCCAGGCGGACATGGAGTAAGGGTTGACAGTCATGTTTATGCAGGATATGTAATTCCTCCATACTACGATAGTATGATAGCTAAATTAATTGCAGTTGCACAAACAAGGGAAGAAGCTATTGATACCATGCACAGAGCCTTAAGTGAATATGTAATTGAAGGCATAAAAACAACCATCCCTTTTCACTTACAATTAATGCAAAACGAAGAATTTAGAAAAGGTAATTTTACTACCAAATTTTTGGAGTCATTTAAAATGAAATAGAGATTCGGTATACAATCTATTTTGACATTATACTTTACTATTCATGTCGATATCAAAAGATATTTTACTGAAAGCCTATGGCTTTATGCTAACAGCTAGGGCTATGGCAGAAACCTATGAAGCCAACAGAAGCATATGCAAATATGTGCACAGTACTTCCCGCGGACATGAAGCGATTCAATTGGCTACAGCATTCAATTTATTGCCCTGCGATTATATAAGCCCTTATTATCGGGATGAAAGTATCATGCTAGGCCTTGGATTTTCTCCTTATCAGTTAATGTTACAACTACTGGCAAAAAAAGACGACATCTTTACTGGTGGAAGAGAGTATTATAACCATCCAAATTATAGAGGCAACGACAAACCTACCATTATTCACCAAAGCAGTGCCACTGGAATGCAAGCCATTCCTACAACCGGCGTTGCTCAAGGTATAAAGTACCTCGAAAAAATAAAACACACCTCCATCGAATCAGGCACTAGTCCTGTTGTCATTTGTTCATTAGGTGATGCCTCTGTAACAGAAGGAGAAGTAAGTGAAGCGTTTCAATTTGCAGCCCTACATCAACTTCCCATAATTTTTTTAGTGCAGGATAATGATTGGGGTATTAGCGTTACCTCTGCAGAAGCCAGAACAAGTAACGCATTTGATTTTATTGAAGGATTTAAAGGAATCAATCGTACTACTATTGATGGTAGTGATTTTACAGCTTCTTACCAATGTATGGAAAAGGTAATTAAAGAGGTAAGAGAAAAAAGAACTCCCTGGCTAGTTCATGCAAGAGTGCCTTTATTAGGCCACCATACCAGTGGAGTGAGGACAGATTTTTACAGAGATGAAACAGAATTGAAAAAATCCTATAAAAATGACCCTGGCCCTTTGCTAAAAAATATTTTACTTAAAAAAGGCGTTACAGAAAATCAACTTAATGAAATAGAAAAAGCAGCTTTGGATAAGGTCTTGCAAGATTTTCAGGCAGCCTGTGCTGCTCCTGAACCAGAGGCAAAATCTGTAGAAGAATTTATTTTTGTACCTACACCAATCATTGCCGAAAAAGGAAATAGAACTCCTGCCAATAATGAAAAGATACTAATGGTAGATGCTGCATTATTCGCTATAAGAGAAATAATGGAGGATTTTCCAGAAGCCATACTTTATGGTCAGGATGTGGGGCGAAGACTAGGAGGTGTTTTTAGAGAAGCAGCAACGTTGGCGGACCAATTTGGAGATCATCGTGTTTTCAATACTGCCATACAAGAAGCTTATATCATCGGTTCAACGGTAGGTATGAGTGCAGTAGGTGTAAAGCCGATTGTTGAAGTTCAATTCGCAGATTATATTTACCCTGGTTTTAATCAATTGGTAACCGAGATTTCAAAAAGCTGTTATTTGAGTTGTGGAAAATTTCCAGTACAAACATTAATCAGGGTTCCTATTGGTGCCTATGGCGGAGGTGGACCCTATCATAGTGGAAGTATTGAAAGCACTTTGCTGACAATAAAAGGAATAAAAATAGTTTATCCTTCTAATGCTGCAGACATGAAAGGCTTGTTAAAGGCAAGTTTCCTTGACCCAAATCCTGTTGTTATTTTAGAGCATAAAGGATTGTATTGGAGTAAAGTGCCTGGTACAGAAGATGCAAAAAATATTGAACCAGACCGAGAATATTTGATTCCATTAGGCAAAGCAAATGTATTATTAACTGCCTCACAAGAAGAAATTTCAAAAGGAGAAACCTGTTGTATTATTACATACGGCATGGGTGTGTATTGGTCAAAAGCAGCTGCGAAAAAATTTAATGGAAAAATAGAATTAATAGACCTTAGAACACTATTCCCTTTAGATGAAGAATTGATTTTTGCCACAGTAAAAAAACATGGGAAATGTTTAATTGTTTCGGAAGAACAACAAAATAATTCCTTTGCCGAAGCCTTGTCAGGAAGGATTTCAAAAGCTTGTTTTAAATATTTAGATGCCCCGGTAGAAGTATTGGGCGCCCTTAATCTTCCTGCAGTTCCCATGAACACCATTCTTGAAAATGCCATGCTACCCAATGCCGAAAAAGTGGCAAATAGAATTGAACAGTTACTTAATGCTTGATTAAACTAGCATTCTTCCATCTTTCATCTGAAGTATACGATGACTCATTTTAGCTAACTCTTCATTATGAGTCACAATTAAAAAAGTTTGATTGTAATGGGTGCTTAACTCAATAAAAAGCTGATGAAGTTCATTGGCATTGGTAGAATCCAAATTACCTGTAGGCTCGTCCGCCATTATAATCGAAGGATTATTGATTAATGCCCTTGCTACAGCTACTCGTTGTTGTTCGCCCCCAGAAAGTTGATTCGGTTTATTTTCTAAACGATCACCTAAACCCAAATTACCTAGTAATTCCTTTGCTTTTTTCTCAATATTTTTTTTATTTTGTCCGCTTATCCACCCAGGAATACATACATTTTCTATCGCCGTAAATTCAGGCAATAAATGATGAAATTGAAAAACAAATCCCATA
>Ga0114966_10004466_pt1 | contig 12019 bp, 10 predicted proteins | sample M_130207_XF_Meta_FD_87029 | JGI IMG/M metagenome (GOLD analysis project Ga0114966, IMG submission 87029) | Freshwater microbial communities from Lake Montjoie, Canada to study carbon cycling - M_130207_XF_MetaG | ecosystem: Environmental > Aquatic > Freshwater > Lake | place: Lake Montjoie...
ACCAATTGTCATGTGCGTCTTGGACTTCATGTAAAACCGGCAATAAAGCTGATTTTCTTTTATCGGCTGGATAATGACTTATTAGTTCATTGATACGATTCATCAAAGTATCAGTGATATTTATTTCTTGTTTAATGTCTGATCTTTCCATTTCTAATGTTAGATATTAAATTTTAAATGTTAGATTTTTCAATCTGCATTCTAAAATCTGCATTCTGCAATCTTTATTCTTTAAGCGTCTAATTCGCCAGCAATTACATTTAAACTTGATAATATTACGATGGCATCGGATAACAATGCTCCTTTAATCATTTCGGGATAGGCTTGATAATAGATAAAACAAGGTCGTCTAAAATGCAAGCGATACGGGGTTCTACTTCAGTCTGTAACCAAATAAAATCCTAATTCTCCATTTCCGCCTTCAACAGCGTGGTATACTTCTGCAACAGGAACAGGAACTTCTCCCATCACAATTTTGAAGTGATAAATTAAGCTTTCCATGTTGTGGTATACATCTTCTTTTGGAGGCAAATAATAATCAGGAACATCGGCATGAAAAACATTTCCTTCGGGCATTTTGTCTAATGCTTGACGAATGATGCTCAAGCTTTCCCATACTTCGGCATTACGAACGCAAAAACGGTCGTAAGTATCTCCTGATTTTCCAACCGGAACTATAAAATCAAAATCTTCATAAGAAGAATACGGTTCAGCTACACGAACATCATAATCAACACCAGCGGCACGTAAATTTGGACCTGTAAATCCATATTGCATCGCTTTTTCAGCAGTGATTGGACCAACGTTGGCAGTTCTATCAATAAAAATTCTATTTCTTTCAAACAGGTTTTCAAATTCTTTCCAAGCTTCTGGGAAATCTTGTAAAAAGGTGTTCAGTAATTCGAAAGTTTTTGGAGACCAATCTCTTTCAAAACCACCAATTCTTCCCATATTGGTTGTCAAACGAGCTCCACAAATTTCTTCGTAGATTTCGTATACTTTTTCTCTGAATTGAAATACATAAAGGAAACCTGTATAGGCTCCAGTATCTACACCAAGTATGGAATTACAAATTAAATGATCGGTGATTCGAGCCAATTCCATTACAATAACTCGTAAATATTGTACTCTTTTGGGAACTTCAATATCTAATAATTTCTCCAAAGTCATCCACCAAGCCATGTTGTTGATAGGAGACGAACAATAATTTAATCGATCTGTTAAAGGGGTGATTTGGTAAAACGGACGGTTTTCTGCAATTTTTTCAAAAGCACGATGAATGTAACCAACAGTGGGTTCAGCATCCAAAATTCTTTCTCCGTCCATTAAGAGAATGTTTTGAAAAATTCCGTGAGTCGCGGGATGTGTAGGACCTAAATTTAAGATGGAATATTCACTTCCGTCGTCGTTTCGGCTTTCGGCAATTATTTTAGCATAACGATGCTCTGGTGATAATAATAGTTCTGACATTTTTAACTATTTATTGTTGTTCTTCCAAAGAAACGATCGTCTTTGTCTGTTCGACCACTATCTTCCAATGGAAATTCTTTTCGCATAGGATGAGAAATCATTTCATCCATATTTAAAATTCTTTTTAACTGAGGATGTCCTTTGAAATTGATTCCGTAAAAATCCCAAGTTTCTCTTTCCATCCAATTGGAGCATAAAAACAAATCGGTTATGGTATCTATTTCCGGATTTCCAGTTAAATAGGTTTTTATTTTGATTCTTACATTTTCAATCCAATTGTGCAAATGGTAAACTACTGCAAACTGATGGTTTTCATCATTATCAGGAAAGTGAATGCCACATAAATCGGTTAGAAAGTGAAAGTTTAAATCTTGATCTTCTTTTAGAAATTGAATTACTTCATGCATTGAATTTGAATCAACTTCGAAAGAAAAAACACCTTTTTGTGTTTCAAAGTTTAGCGCATTGGAGCCAAATTTTTGCGTTATTTTTTCTTGTATTTGTAAAGTTTCTAAAGCCATTTTTATAGGTTATAAGAAGCTAATAATTCTATATATTCAGGAGAACTACGGCGTCTAACCGATTCGTTTCTCACTAATTCTTGCAATTGCATAACGCCGTCTACAGTTTGTTCAGGTCGAGGCGGGCAACCAGGAACGTAAACATCTACTGGAATTACTTTATCTATTCCTTGTAAAACAGAATACGTATCAAAAATTCCGCCTGACGATGCACAAGCTCCAACTGCTATAACCCAACGCGGTTCTGCCATTTGCTCATATACTTGACGTAAAATAGGCGCCATTTTTTTTGATATAGTTCCCATTACCATCAACATATCCGCTTGACGAGGAGAAAAACTTACTCTTTCTGAGCCAAAACGAGCTAAATCGTAATGAGAAGCCATTGTTGCCATAAATTCAATGCCGCAACACGAAGTTGCAAACGGCAATGGCCAAAGTGAATTAGCGCGCGCCATCCCTACAACATCATTGAGTTTTGTTGCGAAGAAACCTTCTCCTGTAACGCCTTCTGGTGGCGCAACCATATTTATTTTAGATTCAGTCATAATTTATAAGTTCTATTTTTCTGAATTTATTCCCAAACTAATGCTTTCTTCTTGATAATATAGAAGAATCCAACCAATAACAGTAACATAAAAATGACCATTTTAATCATTCCATCCACTCCTAACTCTTTAAAATTAATTGCCCAAGGATATAGAAAAATAACTTCCACATCAAAAAGGACAAACAGTATGGCAACCAGGAAATATTTTACAGAGAAAGGAATACGGGCATTTCCAATGGATTCTATCCCGCACTCAAAGTTAACATCTTTATTTTTAGAATGTCTTTTTGGGCCCAATTTGCCTGAAATAACAATCATCCCAACAACAAATCCAACTGCTAAGAGCATTTGCATTAATATTGGGAAATAGTCTAATTGATTGGTGTGCATGTGTATTTTTTTAAAACAGTACAAATATACATCGCAATATTTAAAACGCAAGAAACATTTTGAAAAACGTTTTGTATTAAGTACTTAAAAACACTTTATTTAAATTGATTTTAAATAGTAAAGTTTAGGTATAAAAAAACGTCCCGATTTATCGGGACGTTAAGTCATTTTAGGTAATCAAAAAATAATATATATTAGTCTTCGATAGCTACAACTTGAGCTGCTACTTTACCTTTTCTTCCTTCTTCTTCTTCGTAAGAAACTTTATCACCTTCATTTAGTGACTCAGCTTTAATTCCTGAAGCGTGAACAAAAATGTCTTTTCCAGTTTCATCATCTGTGATGAAACCATAACCTTTAGACTCATTGAAAAATTTAACTGTACCTGTACGCATTGTAATTGTAATAATAATTTATAATGTGGCAAATGTAGTATTAATTACTATACGAAATCAATTTTTGTTATTTCTTTTTTGAAAATTATTGAGTTACAGCGTTTTCGTCCTTTTTTTTGACAAATATTTATTTCAAATCAACTTTAATATGTAATTCATTTAACTGAGCGTCATCAATTTTAGAGGGTGCGTCGATCATCACATCGCGTCCTGAATTATTTTTTGGAAACGCAATAAAATCACGAATGGTTTCTTGTCCTCCTAAAATGGCCACCAATCTGTCCAATCCAAATGCTAATCCTCCGTGTGGTGGTGCTCCGAATTGAAAGGCATTCATCAAGAAACCAAATTGATCCTCGGCTTGTTCGGGTGTAAATCCTAATAAGGCAAACATTCTACTTTGTAAATCTTTATCATGAATACGAATAGAACCACCACCAATTTCGTTCCCATTTAAAACCATATCATAAGCATTGGCGCGAACTTTACCTGGATTGCTGTGAATCAAATCTAAATCTTCAGGTTTAGGAGACGTAAAAGGATGGTGCATGGCATGATAGCGGCCGGTCTCTTCATCAAATTCTAATAGTGGAAAATCAACCACCCAAAGTGGGGCAAATTCATTTGGATTACGTAATCCTAAACGAGTTGCTAATTCCATTCTTAAAGCAGAAAGTTGAGTTCTTGTTTTATCGGCTGGACCTGAAAGCACAAAAATCATATCGCCAGATTTTGCGCCTGTTGTTTTTGCCCAATTCGCTAAATCATCTTGGTCGTAGAATTTATCTACAGATGATTTGTAAGTTCCATCTTCGTTGCATTTTACGTATACCATTCCACTAGCGCCAACTTGAGGACGTTTTATCCAATCAATCAAGCCATCGATTTCTTTACGCGTATATTCACCAGCATTGGGAACGGCTATTCCTACCACTAATTCTGCTGAATTAAAAACTGGAAAATCCGTGTGTTGTGAAAATGCATTTAACTCGCCAAATTCCATTCCGAAACGAATGTCTGGCTTGTCATTTCCGTAGGTTTTTATTGCGTAATCGTAGGTCATTCGAGGGAATTTTTCTACATCAATACCTTTAATTTCTTTAAGTAAATGTCGTGTTAATCCTTCAAAAACATTTAAAATATCTTCTTGCTCCACGAAAGCCATTTCACAATCGATTTGTGTGAATTCGGGTTGTCTATCGGCTCGTAAATCTTCATCGCGGAAACATTTTACAATTTGAAAATATTTATCCATTCCGCCAACCATCAACAATTGTTTGAAGGTTTGTGGTGATTGTGGCAAGGCATAAAATTGTCCTTCGTTCATGCGGCTTGGCACCACAAAATCTCTGGCGCCTTCAGGAGTCGATTTGATTAAATAGGGCGTTTCCACTTCGCAAAAATCCAAATCGGATAAATATTTACGAACTTCCATGGCCACTTTGTGACGGAAAAGCAAACTATTTTTCACAGGATTTCTTCGAATGTCCAAATAGCGGTATTTCATTCGAATATCTTCACCACCATCAGTATCATCTTCAATGGTGAAAGGCGGCGTAAGCGCTGCATTAAGTATGTTTAATTCTGTAACTAAAATTTCAATTTCCCCAGTGGGTATGTTTTTGTTTTTGGCTTCACGTTCAATAACAGTTCCTTTTACCTGAATCACAAATTCACGTCCGAGAGTTTTAGCCAATTCAAAAACAGTTTTTTCAGAACGACTTTCATCAAAAATTAATTGTGTAATCCCATATCGGTCTCGCAAATCTACCCAATTCATAAAACCCTTATCACGAGATTTTTGAACCCAACCAGCAAGTGTAACTTCTTTATTGACATGTGAGGCATTTAATTCACCACAATTATGACTTCTATACATTGGAATATTTTTTTATTTCATAAAATTCTCCGCCAAGGAGAATCGGGTGCAAAAGTAAAAACAAAAATTAAAATAATAGGGTAAAACTTCAACACATATTAGATATTAAATTTTATGTTAATGTTTTACAACAGAATATAAAAAAAAGTACATTTGGGTTTATTAATAATTAAAAACTATAGTTTATGAAAAAAATGTCCTTCTTGTTATCCTTGATGCTAACAACTATTGGCTTTGCACAAGGGAAAGTAAATTTTCGTGCAGATATTTCGAACAGAAATGGTGATGTAATTTACATCAATACTCCTTCAAATAAAACAATAAAGGAAATAAAAGTTAATGACAAAGGAATTTTTGAAGCTACTTTGGATCTTGCTGATGGAGACTACATGATGTTTGATGGGGTTGAATATGCCCAATTGTATTTAAAAGACGGTTATGATTTGAAGTTAAAAATGGACGCTGCAGCGTTTGATGAAAGCATTGTTTTTAAAGGAAATGGAGCTGAAGAAAATAATTATTTAGCGCAAACTACGCTTTTAGAAGAAAAATTAAACCCTACTGAAATGATGGCTTTAGGTGAAGATGATTTTAATAAAGCGGTTGATCAAATGCAAAAATCGGATATTGAACGATTAGAAAAAGCCAAGTTAGATCCGAAATTTACCGAGTCACAAAAGAAAAGTATTGTACAAAATTTAATGGGTTTGAAACAATACTACAATCAAAAAAAGGTAGCAAACAAATTGGATAATACTGCTTCAGCAACGTTTGATTATGAAAATCATAAAGGCGGTAAAACCAAGTTAGAAGATTTTCGAGGAAAGTATGTTTATATTGACGTTTGGGCTACTTGGTGCGGACCGTGTAGAGCTGAGATTCCTTTTCTTAAAAAAGTAGAAGAGAAATATCACGGAAAAAACATTGAATTTGTAAGCATTTCTGTTGATGTAGATAAAGACCATGAAAAATGGGTCAACTTTGTAAATGAAAAAGGATTAGGCGGAATACAGTTATTTGCGGATAAAAACTGGAATTCTGAATTTATGAAGAGTTACAATATCAATAGTATTCCAAGATTTATTTTAATTGACCCAAAAGGGAATATTGTAAAATCTGATGCAGAGCGTCCTTCTTCTCCAGCATTAACTGTGGAATTAGATAAGTTATTGAACTAAAAATTTAGGGTATTTTATAAAACAGAAAACCGCCTTGTTGCTTTAACAAGGCGGTTTTTTATTTCATCAGTAACTTAAAGTGCTACTTCTTTTCTATCTCTTAACCAATATTTAGTTCGTTTTACTAAGAAGAACATTACCGGAACCATTACCAAAGTTAATACCGTGGCATAGGTTAATCCAAAGATAATCGTCCAAGCCAATGGTCCCCAGAAAATAACGTTATCACCACCCATAAAGAAGTGCGGATTTAAATCGGTTACCAACGTAAAGAAGTCAAAGTTTAAACCGATAGCTAACGGTATTAATCCCAAAACCGCGGTTAAAGCGGTTAGCAATACTGGGCGAAGTCTTGATTTTCCTGATTCAATTATAACTTCTTTTATTTCATCTAAAGATAAATCGTTATGGCTTTCTAGTTGTTTGTCTTCCACTTTTTTGTCTAAAAGCAATACAAAGAAATCCATTAATACAATACCGTTTTTCACTACAATACCAGCTAACGAAATAATTCCCATCATCGTCATCAAGATTACAAAATCCATATTGGCAATTACATAACCGTAGAAAACACCGCTGAAACTTAGTAATACGGTAAACAAAATAACCATCGTTTTAGAAACCGAATTGAACTGCAATACAATAATAATTGTAATACCTGCCAAGGCTAAGAAAAGGGCATACATTAAGAAACTTTGGTTTTTACCTTGCTCTTCTTGCACTCCAGAAAACGAGTACGTCAAACCTTTTGACATTTCATAACCTTTTAATTCTGTTTCAATTTGCTTTGAAATTTCATCCCCATTAAAACCAGTTAATACATTGGAATACACCGTTAAAACACGGTTGTAATTTTTTCTTTTAATTTGGTTATAGGTAGTTGTTTTCTCGGTTTTAGAAACTGCAGAAATCGGAATTTGCATCATTTGCCCATTGTTTTGATTTCTGAAAGTCAACGATTGGTTGAATAAAATATTCTCGTTTTTACGTTGATCTTCTTGCATTCTAACAACAATATTATAATCGTCATCACCTTCTTTGTAGGTAGAAATCTCTTGACCATATACCGAACGGCGTAAATTGAAACCCAATTGCCCTGTTGAAACTCCTAAACTTCCTGCATTCACTCGATCTACTTTTACTTCTAATTCAGGACTTTGATTGTTGACATCAACACTCAATTTCTCAATACCTGGAATGTTTTTAGAATCAATAAACGCAATCATTTTATCAGCTTCGGCAATCATTTGATCGTAATCGTCTCCAGTAACTTGGATACTAATTGGATAACCTGCAGGTGGACCATCGGCATTTTTTTCAACGGTTACAATTGCTCCAGCAATGCCTTTTACTTTTCCTCTAATTTCCTCTAAAACATCCGAAGTGTTTATGCCTTTACGGAATTTGAATTCGGAGAAATTTACCGTTACTTTTCCTTTAAAAGGCGTTTCCGATGCCGAACCTGCATCTACATTTGGATTTCCAGCACCAACACCCACTTGTGATACGATGCTTTCTGCCAAAAAGTTTTCTTTGGTTGTAGGTTCGATGTATTTTTTCATCACATCAATCACCTGATTTTCTACAAATAGGGTGGCTTTGTTGGTTTTGTTGATATCCGTTCCTTGTGGATACTCGATATAAACTATGGCTTGATTAGGAATATTGTCTGGGAAAAACAATACTTTTCTTGGAAAGATACCTAACAGAATGAATGAGAAAAATAACATTCCAATAATACTTGCCAATGCAATCCATGCATTTCTACCCGTCAATATTTTTCTTAAAAAACCTTGGTATTTTAATTCCATTTTAGGGAAAAAGCTATGCTGAAAATCTTGTGTCCATTGGTATAATTTAATTTTATACAACCACATTAATCCCAATGAAATTAATGATAAATGTCCAATGGCACGTGCTGGTTTTACAGCGTAAATATTTCCGATTAGGATAAAAACAAGTGCCAATGTCCCAAAAATAACACTATATAATTTGAGTGATTTTTTTGATATATTTTTGTCTTCAATGTCCATCGAACCTCCGGTCATGGCTGCGTTTACAATCATCGCAACGAATAAGGAGGAACTCAAGGTAATGGTTAACGTAATTGGAAAATATTTCATGAATTTACCCATGGTACCAGGCCATAAGGCGAAAGGTAAAAACGCCATTAAAGTGGTTGCAGTTGAGGAAATAACTGGCCAAGCAATTTCGCCAATACCTATTTTTGAAGCTTGTACTCTCGACAATCCTTTTTTCATATTGGCAAAAACGTTATCGACGACAACAATTCCATCATCAACCAACATTCCCAATCCCATTACCAATCCGAAAAGTACCATCGTGTTTAAGGTTAATCCAAACGCAGAAAGAATAGTAAATGCCATCAACATTGAGAGCGGAATTGCAGCACCAACAAATAAGGAGTTTCGCAATCCCATAGTAAACATCAAAACAATCATGACCAAAACAATTCCGAAGATAATGTGATTGGAAAGTTCATCCACTTGGTGTTCTACTCGCGAGGATTGGTCGTTGGAAAGTTCTAATTTTAAGTTTTTAGGCAAATAGCTTTCTTGAGCTATTTTTATTTTTTCTTTTACTTGCTCAATAGCAGAAATCATGTTTTGACCCGAACGTTTTTTTACGTTAAGCATAACAACTTCGCTACCTTTTTCACGAGCATAGGTCGTTTTTTCTTTTTCTTTAAAAGCAATAGTGGCAATATCTTTTAGGTAAATTACTCCTCCATTATGTTTTACGATTACATTTTCTAGTTCTTTAGGGTCTTTTATTTCACCCACAATTCGAATGTTATTTCGAGAACCTTGAGAGATTAAATTTCCGCCTGAAAGCGTCATGTTTTCGTATTTCACTGCGTTTTGAATATCGTCAAACGATACTTGAGCGGCAGTCATTTTGAAGATATCAACGGCAATTTCAACTTCTTTATCATCTACACCAAGGATGTCAACTTTTTTTACTTCGGCAATTTCTTCAATATCATCTTGAAGCAATTCACCATATTTTTTAAGTTGTTGAGTGGTGTAATTTCCTTGTAGGTTGATATTTAAAATGGGCACTTCTTCCGAAACATTCAATTCAAAAACTGTAGGCTCTACTTTGCTTCCGTTGTCCAAATTAGGCCAATCGGTATCGGCTTTAGTATTGTCAACTTTGTCTTTGATTTTTACTTTGGCGTCTTCAATTTTAACTTTATCGTTAAATTCAACGACTATCATTCCGTAATCTTGGAATGAACTTGCTGTTACTTTTTCAACACCACTAATATTTTTTATTTCTTTTTCAAGTGGTTTGATGATTAATTTCTCGACATCTTCGGCAGAATTTCCAGGGAAAACCGATGAGATATATACTTTATTTTCGATGATTTCTGGGAAATCTTCTCGAGGCATGGTTACATAGGCAATTAATCCTGTTACTACAATTAGCAACGTGAAAATGTAAACCGTTACACGATTGTCGATTGCCCAACTTGATATAGCGAATTCTTTGTTTTTATGCGACATGTTTTTTTAGTTTAGGATGGTCAGAAGGTTTAAAAGTTTAGACTTATGAAAATTAACCCTTCTAACCTTTTTTAATCGTTATTATTTACTTGTGATTTTCTTAATGCATCTAGCATAAATGTTATTTCTTCAATTTCTTTTCTTAATTCTATATAATTTTCCTCTTTTAAATATTCTAAATCTAAAGAAATCATCAATTGGTTTAACAGTTCTAATGCTGATGCGTATGCAATTTCAGTAAACCTAGCTTTTTCTTTAAGGGATTGTCTTCCTGAACCTTCGGCGATATTTGATGCAATTGAAATACTGCATCTTCTCATCTGACTTATTATTCCAAATAGTTCTTCTTTTGGAAACTCTTTGGTAGTTTTATAAATAGCGACTGCTAATCTCCTGGATTTTTGCCAAACCAATAATTTTTCAAAAGAATATGTTTTCATCTATAGTTTAAAAAAGTTTATAATTTTAGAGGTTTAGGAATTTTATGAGGTTTAAACTAACCTTCTAAACTCACAAACCTTCTAACCTATTTTAAAAATTCAACTTCATTCCATCCGAAATAGTATTCACACCTTCTATTACAATAATTTCATCAGCTGCAATTCCGCTTAAAATTTCAGTAACATTATCCGAAGATTGTCCCACTTTTACAATCACTTTTTTTGCTGTTCCCGTTTTTCCATTAGAATTGATTACGGTATAGACAAATTTATTTTTTTCGCCATCTTCTTGAATCACACCTGTTGGAACAACAACTGCATTTTTACTTACATAATCAATGATTTTAAGTTTCGCTACTTGGTTAGGGCGCAATAAATTCTCTGGGTTTGGAACACTTACCTCTATTCCAAAGCTTCTGTTGTTAGGATTTATAAAATTTCCAATTTGACGTACTTTTCCTTTATAGGTTTTTCCTAAAGAAGTTAAGTAAACATCAACTTCAGTTCCAACTTTAAGTTTTCCAATATAGGATTCAGGAATAGAGGTAGACACAAACATATTTCCAAGATTCACTATTCGCATTAAACCCTGCTGACTTGGTGCAACTACTTGTCCTTTTTCTACAAATACATCATCAATTGTTCCTGTAAATGGTGCGCTAATTACTGTTTTTGATAATTGTGCCTTCATTTGCGCAACACTTTTTTGGGCTGAAATCATTAGAGTTTGCGCCTGAAGAAATTGTATTTCAGACCCAATTTTTTTATCCCAAAGATTTTTTTGTCTTTCAAAAGTTGTTTTTGCCAATGCATATTGATTTTCGATTTGCGCCAATTGCTGACTCATTCCAGCATCATCAACACGACCAAGAATCTGTCCTTTGGAAACTTTTTGTCCCGCTTTTACAGTTAATGAAGTTAGAGTTCCACTAAATTCAGGTTGTACCAGGATATTTTCTTTAGTATCTACATTTCCTTGAATATCTAAATAATGGTTAAAAACGGTGTCTTTTACGGTCAATATCGAAACCAATGCTTCTTCTTTTTTTACATTTAATGAAGCTAAAGCTTTTTCAATTGTAGTAATTTCTGCTTGTAAAGCTGCTTTTTTTTCTTGTAAAGCTTTGATGTTTTTAGTGCTAATTAAAGTTTCAATAGAGGTGTTATTGTCTTTTCCTCCGCAGGATAATACTATTATTGAAGTAATTGTTATTAAAATAATTTTTTTCATTGCTATTGATTTTGAATTTTAGTTTGTTATTTTTTCTAAGGCTGCTTTTTTATTAATTACATCCACCATTGTTTGCAAATAATTTTGTTGTGAAGTGTATAATTGACGTTGAGCATCCGTAAAATCGAAACTGCTTGAAAGTCCTTCTTTAAATTTAATTTCTTGCTTTTTCTCAATACGTTCGGCTAATTTTAGGCTTTCTTTAGAACTATTGTACTGTTCCACACTAAACTCATAATCGCTTTTAGCATTTTGGTAGGCTAATTTTAATTTTTGTTCTGTTTCTGTTAAATCGGTTTTTGCTTTTTCTAGGGCAATTTTAGCCTGTTGTGTTCTAGCACTTCTTGCAAAACTGCTAAAAATGGGCACATTTAAATTAACACCCAGATTTGAAAAGTTAAAATAACGTTGGTCAGCATTTAAAAAAGTGAATTC
>Ga0114966_10004469_pt1 | contig 12015 bp, 7 predicted proteins | sample M_130207_XF_Meta_FD_87029 | JGI IMG/M metagenome (GOLD analysis project Ga0114966, IMG submission 87029) | Freshwater microbial communities from Lake Montjoie, Canada to study carbon cycling - M_130207_XF_MetaG | ecosystem: Environmental > Aquatic > Freshwater > Lake | place: Lake Montjoie...
GTTATATTAATGAAGAAGACGATACTTTAAAATTACAATTTCTTAAGGAGCATGTGCTTTCATTAAAACGTCATGTAGATCAATTGAGTGAAAAAAATTATCATGATTTATACGAGATGGAAAGCCACGATTTTGTGTTATTATTTATTCCAATTGAATCGGCTTTTGCATTGGCATTAAACGAAGACACTTCATTGTATAACAAAGCTTTTGAAAAAAATATTGTAATTGTTACCCCATCAACTCTCTTGGCAACATTACGAACTATTGATAGTATGTGGGCAAATCAAAAACAACAAGAAAACGCTTTAGAAATTGCAAGACAAGCAGGCGCGTTGTATGATAAATTTGAGGGCTTTGTTGCTGATTTAGTGAAAATTGGAAAAAAAATGGATGAAGCCAAAGTGGAATATCAAGGTGCCATGAACAAGCTGGTTGAGGGTAAAGGTAATCTTATCAATAGTGTTGAAAAATTAAAAAAAATGGGAGCGAAAGCAAAAAAAGCATTACCTGAAAACATATTAATAAGGTCTGAAAAAGAGGAGTAAATTCAAGGATATCTGAATAAAATGTACTTTTTTTAGATTATCAGCAATTTAAAACCTACAACCCTACAACTTTTATCATTATCTTTTGTAATTCATTATTAATTTAGTATTTTTGGTCTGAATTTTAAAAAAATTATGAAAAAACAATACCTACTTGCCGCACTTTTGTTATTAATTTTGACTTTCCAATCATGTTCTGATCAAGACGATGATTACATCCCAGTTTCTCCTGTTGTTGTGGATCTAACCCAAGTTCCCTATGCAAAACTGTCTGATTATCATTTTTTTGAAGGAGCAATGAAAGATCTCAATCCCTCTTTAAATGTAATCCCTTACGAGCCTGCAAGTAGTTTATTTACAGATTATGCTCATAAAAAAAGATTTATTTGGATGCCAACTGATGTTCAAGCAACTTATAATGCAGATAATAAAATTTTAGTTTTTCCTACAGGAACTGTATTGATTAAAAATTTTTATTACACCACTATTCAACCTGAAAATACAACTAAAATAATCGAAACCCGTTTAATGATTCGGCAAGCTACTGGATGGGTATTTGTAGAATACATTTGGAATGATGAACAAACGGATGCCAATTTAGTTACAGGAGATGATTTTACAAACGGCAGTTCACAAGCCATTACTTTCAAAAAAGACAATAACGAAGTTGTTACTATAGATTATAGAATACCATCAGATGCTGAATGTATTGCTTGTCATAAAATAAATGAAATAGCAACACCAATTGGCCTGAAACCTCAAAATCTAAACTATAGCTATGCATATAGTAATGGTAATAAAAATCAATTACAAAAACTAACTGAGCAAGGTTATCTTGAAAGTTATCCTTCTTCTATAGTATCCACCGTTAATTATACTGACATTACACAGCCTTTGGAGTTGAGATTGCGTTCTTATATTGATATAAATTGTGCACATTGCCACCAAGATCAAGGAAGATGTGATTATCGTGCAATACGATTAGGATTTGCCGAAACTTTAGACCCAACCAACATTGGTGTTTGTGTAATTGCTGATGAAACATTAAGCCCAACTTTACAAAAAATTGTTTCCCCAGGTAATTATAGTAAATCAATCATGCGCTTTAGAATGAATACTAATGATGAAAGCGAAAGAATGCCATTATTGGGAAGAACAATAGTTCATGAAGAAGGAGTTTCATTAATTGAAGAATGGATTTCATCCTTAACAACAACATGTAATTAAAATTTATCAGAAAAACATATTAATTAAATATCCACCATGAAAAAATCTTTACTCTTTTTAATTATAATTTTTGGCGTTTCTGCCTCATTTGCGCAAGGAAGTTGTAGTACTGCTTTAAATGTGTTAGTAAACACAACAACCTCAGCGCCCGCATATACAAATGAAACTGGAACTGCACCTACTGCTATATGTGGTATGACTGGTGGCGTTGGATCAAAAGGGAAATGGTATACCTATACTGCATTAACCTCTTCAACAATTATTATCTCTACTCTTTTACCACAAAACAATAATCAGGATACTCGTGTAATTGTATATTCTGGAAATTGTTTGAGTTTGACATGTGTAACAGCAAATGATGATTATAACGGAACTAATTCTTCCTATGTTACTTTTCCAGCAACAATAGGATCAACCTACATAATCGCTTTTGATAATAGATATGATTCTAATGCATTTGATTTCACATTAATGGAAGGACCACCTCCAGCAGCAGATAGATTATCTTTTACTTCTCAAGTAGTATCTGGAATTGCTGGTGGTTATAACAATTGTATTGTGGATATGAATGGCGATTATAAAGATGATATTGTTTCTGCAATTAGTACTACCCAAATGGCAATTACCTACCAACAAACCGGAGGTACATTTACTACTTCAACTTATACAGTTGCTAATACTAGTGTTTTACCTTCATGGAGTGTAGCTGCCGGAGATTATGATAATAATGGTTTTAATGATTTGATTTTTGGTTCAGGATCTGGGGTTGTCTTTTTGAAAGCAAATAGTACTGGTACAGCTTTTACAACTGATAGAAAAACACAATCTTATCTAGTACAACGAACAAACTTTGTTGATATTAATATTGATGGAAAATTAGATGCTTTTGCATGTGATGACAATGCCCCAAATAGATATTATATGAATGATGGCACCAACTTAAATCACATTCAAGGTGGAATAGGTGATTTTGCAACAGGAGGTAACTATGCATCTCTTTGGAGTGATTTTGACAATGATGGTCATATCGACATGCACTTATCAAAATGTGGTCAAGGTGGTTCAGGGGTTGGTGGAAATATTAACCAAATGTTTAAAAACAATGGAAATGGCACCTATACTAATATTGCCGCATCAGCAAACATGGCAGATCCAGAACAAACTTGGTCTTCAGCAATAGGTGATTATAACAATGATGGTTGGATGGATGTAATTGTTGGGGTAAATTCAGGATCAGATGGTTATACAAATGTAAAAAGAAACAATGGAAATAACACCTATACAAGTGTTACAGCTGGATCAGGTTATGATACAATTACAAGTACAGGAAGAGAATATATTGCCGCTGATTTTGATAATGATGGATTTCTTGATGTATTGGGTTCAGCCAACAATATTATGTTTGGTGATGGCAACTTTCATTTTGTAGCAAATCCTAACACGTATGCAATTTCATCAAATGACAGACCAATTGGTGATTTAAATAATGATGGTTTTTTAGACATTCAAAATGGAACTTCTGTTTTACTAAATAATGGAAATACTAATAAATGGATAACCATAAATTTACAAGGAGTTCAAAGCAATAGAAATGGAATTGGAGCAAGAGTTGAAATTTATGGAGCATGGGGAAAACAAATTAGAGATGTACAAAGTGGAACTGGTTTTCAAAACATGAGTACAATAAATACACACTTTGGAATCGGACAGGCAACTGCTATTACTCAAGTTATTATTAGATGGCCGTCGGGAGTAGTTGATTCCATTTTAAATCCTGCAATTAATCAATCTCTATTAGTTGTTGAAAATTCTTCTCCACTTGAAAATGCAAGTTTTACTAGTTCTGAATTTAGTCTATATCCTAACCCAGCCAAAGATGTTTTAAATATTAAAACAAATGAAAATATTACGATAAAATCAGCACAAGTTTACGATATAACTGGAAAATTAATTATTAATTCTTCATTATCAAACCCAAATATAAATGTTGAAAAATTAAGTAGCGGTACCTACATATTAGTTTTAAAAGATGCATCAGGAAAAGACTATTCTCAAAAATTTATAAAAGAATAAGCAAAATATTTTTTTTGAATAAAACCATTTAATTTATTCAAGAATTAAACATAATAAATTAGACAACTAAAAAATTGTCTCTAAAAAAATAAAGTATTAATAAAACAATATTATAAATGGAGGGTAATTTAATTTTAAGTTGTCTAATTTATATTTAAAATCTAAGTTAAAATTATGAAAAAAAATAAAGTGTTAGGTACACTAATCTTTTTTTTATTTTTCACATTATGCCTCGTTTCTTGTTCCAATCAAGATGAAGAGTATGTTCCTGTGTCTCCAGTTATAGTAGATTTAACTCAAGTTCCTTATGCAAAACTATCAGATTATAAATTTTTCGAAGGAGACTTAAAGTTGCAGAATCCTTCATTAAATGTTATCCCTTTTGAACCTGCGAGTTCATTATTTACTGATTATGCGCATAAGAAAAGATTCGTTTGGATGCCTATCGGTACTTCTGCAAACTATGACAGTGATATTAAAGTCTTAAATTTACCTGTTGGTGCTGCCTTGATAAAAACTTTTTATTATGAAAATGTTCAAAACATTACTCCAATTGGTGGCTCTCGCATTATTGAAACTAGAATAATGATTAGAAAAGAAACAGGATGGATTTTTGCAGATTATATTTGGAATGAAGATCAAACCGAAGCCTTTTTAGATTTGGAAGGAAGTTACACCGACATTTCATGGAAAGATGAAAATAATGTGATTAAACAGACTAATTATAGAATTCCAAACACAGTTCAATGTATAACGTGCCATAAATCAAAAGAAATTATTGGCGGAACAGAACAAAACGTTTTTGTTCCCATTGGGATAAAACCTCAAAACCTAAATTTTAATTATAATTATGGTTCCGAAACAAAAAACCAATTAACAAAATGGATTGAGCTAGGATATTTAGATAATAATTTTACTTTTCCAACTCAAGCCAATACGGTTATTAACTATAACGATACTTCAAAATCAATTTCTTTAAGAGCACGCTCTTATGTTGATATAAATTGTGCTCATTGTCATCAAAATGATAGACATTGTGACTATAGACCTATGCGATTTTCATTTAGTGAAACCGGGAATTCAAATGGCTTAACCAATATGGGCGTTTGTGTTCCAACATCGGACATTCAAGATTTTCCTGCTGGATTGAGTAAAGTTGTAGCTCCAGGAAAAATAGAAAAATCCATGATGTATTATAGAATTAATACTGCCAATGAAAGTTACCGAATGCCATTACATGGTAGAACAATTATACATGATGAAGGAGTGGCATTAATAAAAGATTGGATAAATACACTACAACCTTGTAATTAAAAAAAAAATACAATAACAAATTAATAAAACTAAAAAAATGAAAAAAATTACCCTATTACTACTGTTTTGTTTTGTAATTCAGTTTACAAATGCACAAAACACTTGTGCAACCGCCTTTCCGTTAACAACAGCTGGATTGTATGTCATTACAACTGTAAATGGTACACAAGTATCCAATCCATCTTGTATAACTGATCCAGATGCAAATCCGACTAAAGCAGAATGGTATACTTATACACCAACAGCAAATTACAATGTTACTATTTCATCTGACATTAACCAAAACACCCCAAGAATAGACACACGTGTACATGTATTCACTGGGAATTGTGCTAGTTTATCTTGTTTGGCAGGAGATGATGATGGTGGTTCAGACTATTCATCTATTGTAAGTTTTTATGCAACAGCTGGTACAACGTATTATATTGTATGGGACAATAGATGGTCAGATAGTGGTTTTACATTTCAATTAACTCAATCTACCGTAGTTGGAGCTCCAGCAATAAATTACACTACACAAAATATAGCTACTGTAAACAGTTCATACAATCTTTGTGTAGCAGATATGAACGGTGACCATAAAGATGATATTGTTGGCGTTGGAACTGGTGGAATGAAAGTACATTATCAAGGCGTTGGTGGTGCATTTACTATTGCAAACGTTCCAGTTACAAATTCAGCAACAAGTCAAATGCCAGGTTGGAGTTTGGCTGCAGGCGATTATAATCATGACGGTTTTAATGATTTAATATTAGGAAGTGGTTCTGCTCTTTCAGTTTGGACATCAAACAGCACGGGTACAGCTTATACAAGTTTTAATCCTGGCAATTATATTTTCTGTCAAAGAACTAATTTTGCTGACCTGAATAATGATGGTAATTTAGATGTTTTTTCTTGTCATGATGTGGCTCCAAACTGCTATTATTTAAATGATGGTGCAGGAAATTTAACGTTCTATCAATCAACTGTTACACCTGGGGCATTTAGTATTGGTGCTATTGGAGGAAATTACGCAACACTATTTACCGATTTTGATAATGATGGAGATTCTGATGTTTTTGTTTCTAAATGTTCTGGTCCTCCATGTGAATTACATAGAAACGATGGTAATGGAGTTTATACTGATATTTCTGCATTAGCACAAATCAATGTTACACCAATTCAAACTTGGTCTTCTGCTATTGCTGATTTTGATAATGATGGCGATATGGATGTTATCATAACTGCAAGTGCAGGTACACATAGATATTTTAGAAACAATTTAGATACTACTAATAGTGTTGAAGAAGCTTTTTCAAACATTACTGCTGGTTCAGGTTGGGATACGAATACTTCAACTAACATTGATAATATAGCTTATGACTTTGACAATAATGGATTTGTTGATGTTTTAGGTGCTGCAGGAAAAATTATGTTTAATAATGGTAATAGTACTTTTACTCCTGTAACGTATAGTGGAATTAGTGTTGGTGCAGTGGGCGATTTAAACAATGATGGTTTTCTGGATATTTTAAATGGTAGTACTGTTCGTTACGCCGTTCCAAATACAAACAACTGGATTTCTGTTGCCTTAAACGGAATTCAGAGTAATAGTAATGGAATTGGTGCTAGAATTGAAATTTATGGTGCTTGGGGTAAACAAATTAGAGATATTAGAAGTGGGGAAGGATTTAAATACATGAGTACGTTAACGGGTCACTTTGGAATTGGGCAAGCAACTGCAATCACCCAACTAATTATTAGATGGCCATCAGGAATTGTTGATACGCTAAATAATCCTGGGATAAATCAAAATTTAATCATTTCTGAAGGTGCAACTTTAGCAGTGGGTAGTTTTACAAATAACGGATTTAGTTTATACCCAAATCCGGTAAATAATGTTTTGAACATTGTAAGCAAAGCTGATATTGTTATGAAATCTGCTCAAGTATTTGATTTAACTGGAAGATTAATTATTAAGGCGGAACTTATCAATCCAACATTAAATGTAGATACTCTTTCTAGTGGAACCTACATCTTAGTGCTTAAAGATGATGCTGGGAAAGATTATTCACAAAAATTCATTAAAGAATAACTTAAGAAATTGAGATCGATTCTAATATTGAAATCTCAAGTGTTGTAAGTAAAAAATTGTCAAAAAAAGTCATTATTAGTCTTGATTTTTTATTAAAATAAAACACTATTTAAATTAAAAATTAACTTCAATTGTATTTTGCAAGTATAATTGAAGTTTTATTTTTAGCACCTATCAAAAAAAAGGTTTTAATGAAAACGTTAACAAAAATTTTTTATTTTTTTTTATTAAATATCTCTATTGTTTCCGCTCAAAAAAATATCGACCCAACATCGGAAGATATTCAATTAGCTAAAAAAATTAGAGAACAGTATTCCAAAGACGATGTTGCTATCCTTGAAAGCAATGAATACATAACATTTGGGTTAAATAAAAACGATAGTAAAGTAACTGTCAATAATTCTATTAAAGAATTGTTGATGAATGTAAATCATAGAGCGGACATTCAAAAATATGAATTTTACGATAGCGAATCTAAAATCGAAACCTTCAGTTTAAAATATCGAAACGAGAAAAATACCAATTTTTATATCGTTGACGAATTTTATAAAGACAAGGATTTGTTCTATAACGATGCCCGAGTAAAACACATGGCAGTTGACTTCCCAGTTCAAGGATATACCTATAATTTTGAATTGGAAAAAAAATATGACGATGTCAAATATTTTACATCCATTTATTTTAATGATGAATTTCCTGTAATCAAAAAACAAGTTAGTATTACTGTACCTGAATGGCTTAACCTTGAATTAAAAGAATTCAATTTTGAAGGGAATACAATTGAAAAAACCAAAACAAAAGATTCTAAAAATAACATCACCTATACTTTTACAGTTAAAAATGTTCCAAGTTTTTTTAAAGATGAAAATGCTCCAGGTAAAAGTTATTTGTATCCACATATTCTCTTAATAGCAAAATCTTTTAAAGCAAAAGGAAAAGAAACTTCTCTTTTTAATTCGGCAGCAGATTTATATAAATGGTATAAATCGCTAGTAGATCTTATGAAAGACAATACTGCTGTATTGAAAGATAAAGTAAAAGAACTTACTGAAAATGCTAAAACAGATGAAGAAAAAATAAAAAACATCTACTATTGGGTTCAAGACAATATTCGCTATATCGCCTTTGAAGATGGTATTGCAGGCTTCAAACCAGACGAATCCAATCATGTTTTTGAAAATCGATATGGCGATTGTAAAGGCATGGCTAACCTTATCAAACAAATGCTAAAATTAGCAGGCTTTGATGCTCGATTAACTTGGATAGGAACCAAACATATTGCCTACGATTATACGACTCCATCATTATCGGTTGATAATCACATGATTTGCACTTTGTATTTGAAAGGTAAAAAGTATTTTTTAGATGGAACAGAAAAATACAACTCGTTTGGCGAATATGCTGAAAGAATTCAAAATAAAGAAGTAATGATTGAGGATGGCGATAAATTTATCATTGATAAAATTCCTAAAAAACCAAGCGAAACAAATAAGGAAATTTATAAAGCCAATCTTTCTATAGAAAATGAAAAAATAATAGGAAAATGTTCTAATAGTTATATCGGTGAAAGCCGTGCGCAATTTTTATACATATACAATTCATTTGAAACTGATAAAAGGCAAACACGATTAGAAAACTATTTGTCAAAAAATGATAAAAATATTCAGGTAAACAACCTAAAAAATTCCGATTTAAAAAACAGAGATATTGAACTTAATTTTAATTACGATATTGTTTTAAATAATAAAGTTTCCCGTTTTGACAATGATATTTATATTGATCTTGAATATCTCAACAATTTCAAAAGTTTTGAATTGAAAGATAGAAAAACCGATTACGAATTTGATTTTAAAAAAAATTACGAATCTAATATTACACTTTCTATTCCCTCAGGTTATAAAGTAACAAAACTTCCAGATAATTTAATTGTCAAAGAAACCAATTACGATGTTGTAATCACTTTTGAGCAAAATGGCAAAGAAATAAATTACAAGAAACTATTTAATTTTAAAAATGGTGTAATTAAAATGGGAGACATCATAAAATGGAATGAATTTGTTAAAAATTTAAACACCCTTTACAATCAACAAATCACACTTACAAAACAATAAAAATCTGATGAAAAAAATACTATTATTCGTTTTTTTAACACTTAGTACACTGTCCTTTTCACAAAATAAAGCCGAAATTAAAGAGTTTTTTTGGGGCAAATCAGACCAATATAGCAAAGCCAATTCTGTTCCCGATAAATGGAAAGAGGAATCGGCAGTGGTTATTTATAAAAATGAATATTACAATTTTCATAAATTCGGAAAAAGTGTAACCTATTCCTCTGCGATTAGAAAGAGGATTAAACTATTAGACCAAGCGGCCGTTACCGAGTTTTCTGAATTTTCATTTAATGAAAGATTTCAAACCAACAAAGGATATTCATGGAAAAGTGGTAGTACAAGCATCGGTGTTAAAGTTATAAAACCTAGTGGTAAAGAAATAGATATTGATGTCGAAAAAGACGCAAAAAAAATTGATGCTGAGAAAAAAATCGCCATACCAAATCTAGAAATTGGCGATATTATTGATTTTTATTACTATAGTATTGAACCTTTTAAATCCTATTTTGAAGTCGGTTTTGAACCAATAGAAACACCACTTGGCGATGTTTACCCAACTATAGATATGAAACTACAATTTGAAACCGAAAATGATTTCTTCATCAATTTCAACACCTATAATGGAGCACCCGAATTTAAAGAAGTTTATAATAAAGGGGGAGAAAGAAAATACGAATTAGTAGCAAAAGATATAGCTAAAAATGATTTTCCACGTTGGTTTTATCCCTTAGTGGAATTACCATGTTATAAATTCCAAGTCTATTTTGCTCGTTCATCAAAATTTGAAAATCAAGCGAAAGCATTTCTTTCCGAAAAAGAAAGTGTTATTAAAAAAACGGTTTCTAAAGATGATGTACTTAACTACTACAACACCATTTTTACACCCGATGGTGATTTGAGTGATATTAAAGATTTTTTAAAGGATAAAACTTTTAAAAATGATGAAGAAAAAATTAGAGAAGTATATTATTTTACTCGACATGCCTATTTTACACAGTATTTTGAAGCATTTATTATAGATGACGCCAAAATATTTTACCCTTATGAATATTACAAAAACCCAGTATTCCTAAGAACTGAAGTGAGTTTCATCAAACATTTCATGGCTTATTTAAAATACAGCAAAATTGATTATGACATCATTATTGGAACCAGTAGATTTAATGGATCTATAAAAGATTTGTTAATTCAAAAAAATGTAACCCTATTATTGAAAGTTAACACAGCAAAACCAATTTATTTAGAATACTTTTCCCCATTTACAAGTGCCGATCAATTCGATTATAATCTTGAAAATACCGATGCTTATGCACTACAAATCTCAAAAGGAAAAAAAGTTGTTGATGCCGAAACCATTAAATTACCTTCAAGTACTGCAATAGATAATGTAACAAAAAACGTGACGAATATTGTTCTATCAGAAGACTTTTCAAACTTTAAAGTAAAAAGAGAATCCTCTTTCTTTGGGCATTTTAAAGATAGCGAACAAAGTGATAAACTTGAGTTTTACGATTATGTAAATGAAGATTATACAAAATATGGCACAGAACCTTTATTGGATAAAGTAAAAAACAAGAAAAAACAAACACAATACCGAAACGAATTTAATGCATTAATCAACAAATCAAAAGACAAACAAAAAGAGAGCTTTAAGAAAGTAATCTCCAATGAGTTTGATTTTGAAATTGAGGAACACCAATTAACAATTAAAAATACTGGTCGATTTGGTCGAAATAATCCTATGCAGTATGAAGAAGAATTTACTATAAAAAATAATTTAATTAAAAAAGCGGGAGAAAATTATTTAATTGAAATCGGTAAATTCCTAACATCGCAATTGGAATTAGATAAAAAAGAAAAAGAACGAAAAAACAATGTTTACTTAACTTTTCCTAGGTCATTCGAAAACGAAATAATTCTTGAAATTCCCAACGGATACACAGTTTCAGGATTAGAAAAATTGAATAAAAAAGTTGAAAACGAAACGGGAGGTTTTACAAGTATAGCTACAATTGTTGGGAATAAATTAGTTGTCAAAACAACAAAAGAGTATAAAAACTATTTTGAACCTAATAGTAATTGGAACAAAATGTCCCTGTTTCTAGATGAAGCATTTCAATTTACTCAAGAAAAAGTTCTCCTAAAAAAGAAATAAATTAGAAATAGTAGAAAAGCAAAAAATTATCTTAGGACAATATCTTTAACAACATCTTTACGAAGTTCTTCGTTAATCATGATGATAATTTTTTGCTTCCCATAACTCAATTCTTCCCGCAATACTGCCGAAGTTAATGAGACATATAAAGTGCTTCCTTTCAAAACAACTTCTTTAGTATAGCTATTTACACCATTTCCCATCAAAGATTTCCACGCCGCTTCTACATCAATCTTATTCATACCAGCTTGTAGTTTATTTTTTTCAATAAACTCTTTCAGTACATCACTAATGGAACTTTCGTTACTTACTCTTTTTGCCATTATTTGAATGAAAATGGTTTGAATTTTTTATAGGTATAGGTAGTATTTTCTTTGTTCTTTATAACCAGTGTTGAGTCAGCAATTTCAATGATCTCCTCTTGCCACTTATTATTATCTACATTGTATTCAATAAAAAAAGTGTTTTTTATCTCATTAACTTTAATTGATTCTTTAATCCCATTGGTTAAAA
>Ga0114966_10004470_pt1 | contig 12011 bp, 8 predicted proteins | sample M_130207_XF_Meta_FD_87029 | JGI IMG/M metagenome (GOLD analysis project Ga0114966, IMG submission 87029) | Freshwater microbial communities from Lake Montjoie, Canada to study carbon cycling - M_130207_XF_MetaG | ecosystem: Environmental > Aquatic > Freshwater > Lake | place: Lake Montjoie...
CTCGAGGGCTACAGCAGCGCTCGTCAGCGCCTGCACTGGGCGCACAATTCGGCGACTGCTCAGGAGGCCGATCAGAAGGCCGATGAGGAGGATGGCGACGTCGATGATGATCTGGCGCCGTGCAAGGCTGTCGCCAACACTGTTCAGCTCCGCTTGCGGGACGGCTGATACGAGTATCCATTTGCTCGAATCCACCGACGACACGTCGAACTGCCACTGCTCGCTGCGTCCGTTCCTGAACTGGGCGGGGTTCGAGAAGTTCGCGAACTCGCCCGAAGCGCTGGGTGCTCGTTCGGCCAGGGACGCGCTGAGGCGGCGTCCCCAGTCTGTGCTGGAAAGCGCACTGAGGTCGCGCCTCGCCGGTGTTACGACGACGTGTCCCTCTTGATCGAGGACGAAGAGGAAACCCTCACCGCTGAACTTCACCTCGGCGAGTGCATTGCTGAGCGAAAGTTTGGTGGTGGAAAGGCGCGTTGCGGCTTCGTTGTCGATGTCATCGAGGTACACCCCGGTACCGATCACCCAGTTCCACGGCTTGTAGAGAAACACGTAGCTGACCTTGGGGGACGGCGACGTCGCACCGGCTCTGGTTGCGACGTAGTCGACGTAGCCATCACCACGAGTCAGGGCGACCTCGCGGAACTCTTGGAAGAAGTACTTTCCGTTTGCGTCCTGGTAATTAATCATGTTCCCGACGAACGAAGGGTTTGGCTCTACCACGGAGACCATTTCGGGTGTGAACACGAAGAAGTAATCGTTGTTTGCATAGCGGTAGGTGTAGAGCATCTGCTCGGCGGTCGCGCGCGCTGTGCGATCGGTCAACTCGCCTCTTCCCGCAGCGGCGCGGAGTTGGTCAATCGCTCCGACCTGGGCCATGAGGAGATCTTTGAGTTGGGCCTTTCGGGTTGCGAGAGTGTCGGTTCGATAACCGGTGACGTCTGCGTTTGCCTGGTCGATGAGCAACTTGGTGGACTTGTGCGCGTTCGCCATTGACTCACGTGCACTGCTCGTTTCCGATCTGCGCACGGAGATCGCCGAAACAGCGGCAGTGGCGGTCGCACTCACAGCGAGCAACAACGCAAGCAGCAGGGCGATTCGCAGGCTGAGCGTCATCCGAGGGCCACGCAATCTGCCCCGGGGTGGGGAAGGCTGCTGGGTGGCTACGCGATCTGCAGGGCTGCGGCCTCCCGACGGGTTCGAATCGAGCGCTTCTCGAGTGCTTTTCGTTCGCCGTTTCATCGAGGGTTCAGTGCGCGCTGCAACTCTGCAGCGACGTACTTGCGCGCTCTGTTCGCGCCGTCGAGCGCCGGGGAGAACAAGATGAAACCGTGGAACATGCCATCGCACTCAACGTGCTGAACCTCAACGCCGGCATCCCGAAGGCGTTGCGCGTACACCACCCCATCGTCGTGCATCGGGTCGATTGATGCGGCGAGGATGAGCGCAGGCGGTGATCCTGAGAGGTCTGGTGCGTGGATGGGGGACGATGTCCACTCGCGGGGCGGGGCTGCATAGTGCTGGTAGAACCATTCCATGTCGGCGGCCGACACGAGGGGTCCGTCCGCAAATGTTTGGTAGGAGGGCAGCGATCGTTCCGTGTCGAGGGCGGGGTAGAGCAGTACCTGGAGCGCGATACGTGCCCAACCCTCGCGGTGCGCAGTGAGGATGGCCGACGTGCAGAGGGCTGCGCCGGCTGAATCGCCCATGGCGGCAAGACGGTGAGCGTCCAGCCCGTGCGATGCGCCTTGCTCAACGAGCCAGTGAAGCGCAGCAACCGTGTCGGTATATGCAGTCGGAAAGCGATGCTCCGGTGCGAGACGGTACCCGACACTGACTACAGCGAAACCAGTGAGTTCGACCATGGAGAGGCAGAACTCGTTATACGATTCGATGGAGCCGGTTACGTAGCCGCCACCGTGGACAAAAAACACCACCGGTAGCAGTGCTTCGCCGGCGTCGACGGGCCGGTACACGCGGACTTCGACGCCTGGCAGCACCTGGTGGTCTCGAACGCCGTCGGATCCAGACGGGGTCGTGTTTACCTCGGAGTCGGCGGCAAGCGAAGCAAGCGCTCCTGTGACATCGGGGCTGGAGCGTCTGCGTCCAGACAGCATGGCCTCCCAGAGGGTGTCGCCCCGAGGGCCCTCGCGCCTGCGAAGGTACCCGGCAAAGCGCAGGTTCTCCAGCAGCGGTTGGAGGCGAGATTCGACAATGTCCGATATCGCTGCGAGGTTGCTCTCGCTCATTCGGCCCAACCTCGAAACGTGGCTGACGATGGCAACGCTGTCGTCGTCAAGGGCCCAAGTGCCGGCGAGATGAAGCCCCTCGCGGCGAGCGCCAGCGACCGTCAACTGGGACACGTTTACCACGCCCTTGCTCCGCAGCAGCGCGACGAGGGCGGCAGCCTGAGGGTCAAGTTCCACGTAGCGAGTCTGACATAATGGCTTTAGCAGAGACAACAACGGGGAATCGGATTCACGCATGGCGAAGTTGATTTCTGTGCACTCCTTTCGAGGGGGCACCGGGAAGACAAACACGGTCGCAAACCTTGCTGGTCAACTTGCTGTTGGCGGGGCTCGAGTAGCGATCGTGGATACCGATATTCAGAGCCCCGGTGTGCACGTTCTCTTCGGGCTCGACAACACGCACGGTCCCTCGCTGAACGATTATCTGTGGGAGCAAGCGACAATCCAGGACGTTGCTCAAGACGTGAGCGACCGGGTGCGGGCAAATCAGGCGATGTCCGATGGCGGTGCGTTGTACCTCGTGCGCTCAAGTGTATCTGCAGGCGATATCGCCCGGATTCTGCACGATGGCTACGACGTCGCGCGGCTCAGGGATGGTTTGAAGAATCTTGCATCGGAACTTCACCTCGACTACGTCATTGTCGATACGCACCCCGGGCTGAACGAAGAGACGCTTCTTTCGATCATGTTGAGTGACACGCTCCTGATCATTCTTCGACCTGACCGCCAAGATTTTGAGGGCACTGCGGTGACCGTCAGTGTTGCGCGTCGCCTGAAGGTGCCCGACTTGCTTCTCGTCCTGAACAAGGTCCCATCAGGTGTGGACCGGGGGGACCTGCTGAAGCAGATGGACGAAACGTACGGTGCCGAGACCGTCGCACTCTTGCCACTCGACGAGGATGTTGTGCGGAACGCATCGAGTGATCTCTTCTCACTCACCCAGCCGAGACACGAATGGTCGGAACAGATTCGGGTTATCGCAGAACGTGTACGGGCCTAGCGATCGCAAGCTTGTGGGGGTTCAAGTCCCCCCTTCGACACCAAGCCCCGGGCCGTCGGCCGGGGGTTTTCTTGTGTGGTCGGTCAGCCGTGCCCGATACGTCGCCGATGCGCAATCTGCTAGACAAAGGTCGGTGCCGGGTTCCGGCCCAACCGGAAGGACTAAGCCGTTGATCCGTCACATCTCAGGTCGCTTGCGCAGCATTGTCGCTGTCGCATTCGTCGCCGCAAGCGCCGCCACGTTCGTCGTCGCCTCTCCGGTCACTGCGCAGACTGTTGTCGACGGCAGTATCGACAGCACCTTTACCGCACCGTCCCTCGACGGCCGGGTGCGATCAGTGGCGGTGCAGGCCGACGGCAAGATCGTGATCGGCGGTGACTTCGACGGGTATCTCAAACGCCTGAACGGCAACGGCAGCGTCGACAGCACCTTTACCGCTCCGTCCCTCGACGGCTTGGTGTACTCGGTGGTGCTGCAGGCCGACGGCAAGATCCTGGTTGGCGGTGACTTCACCGGGTCCGTCACACGCCTCAGCACCAACGGCGGCGTCGACAGCACCTTTACCGCACCGTCCCTCGACGGCCGGGTGTACTCGGTGGTGGTGCTGACTGACGGCACGCTCTTGGTCGGTGGCGATTTCACCGGGTCCGTCACACGCCTGAACAGCAACGGCAGCGTCGACAGCACCTTTGCCGCACCGTCCCTCGACGGCCGGGTGCGATCGGTGGTGGTGCAGGCTGATGGCAAGCTCTTGGTCGGCGGCGAGTTCACCGGGTATCTCAAACGCCTCAACCCCAACGGCGGCGTCGACAGCACCTTTACCGCGCCGTCCCTCGACGGCTGGGTGTACTCGGTGGTGGTGCAGGCCGACGGCAAGATCTTGGTCGGTGGCGATTTCACCTGGTCCGTCACACGCCTGAACAGCAACGGCAGCGTCGACAGCACCTTTGCCGCGCCGTCCCTCGACGGCCGGGTGCGATCGGTGGTGGTGCAGGCTGATGGCAAGCTCCTAGTCGGCGGCGCGTTCAACGGGGGGATCACACGTCTCAACAGCGATGGCGGCGTCGACAGCACCTTCACCCCCCCATCCCTCGGCGGCGGTGTGCAGTCAATCGTGTTGCAGGCTGGCGGCAAGCTCCTGGTCGGCGGTGACTTCACCGGGTCCGTAGCGCGCCTCAGCAGCAATGGCAGCATCGACAGCACCTTCACCCCACCGTCCCTCGACGGCGTGGTGTACTCGGTGGTGGTGCAGGCTGACGGCAAGGTCTTGGTCGGCGGCAATTTCACGGGGTATGTCACACGCCTCAACACCGATGGCAGTGTCGACAGCACCTTCACCCCACCAAAACTCACGGGCCGGGTGAACTCGGTGGTGCTGCAGGCCGACGGCAAGATCCTGGTCGGCGGCGCGTTCAACGGGGGGATCACACGTCTCAACACCGATGGCAGCATCGACACCACGTTCACCCCACCATCCCTGGACCGCGCGGTGTACTCACTGGTGGTCCAGGCCGACGGCAAGATCCTGGTCGGCGGCAATTTCACCGGGTATGTCACACGCCTCAACACCGATGGCAGCATCGACACCACGTTCACCCCACCGTCCCTCCGCGGCCGGGGGAAACGGGTCTCGTCCGTCGGGGTGCAGTCCATCGTGGTGCAGGCTGACGGCAAGATCGTGGTCGGCGGCGAGTTCACCGGGTATCTCAAACGCCTCAACACCAACGGCAGCCTCGACACCGACTTTGCATCCTTCGACAAGAGGGTGAACTCGGTGGCGGTGCAGGCCGACGGCAAGATCCTGGTTGGCGGCGACTTCAAGGGGTACGTCAAACGCCTCAACCCCGACGGCGGCATCGATTCGGCCTTTGCATCCTTCGACAAGAGGGTGAACTCGGTGGTGGTGCAGGCCGATGGCAAGATCTTGGTCGGCGGCAAGTTCAAAGAGTCCATCAAACGCCTCAACCCCAACGGCAGCATCGACAGCACCTTCACCCCACCAAGCTCACCAAAACTCACCGGCCGAGTGAACTCGGTGGTGGTGCAGGCTGACGGCAAGATCCTGGTGGGCGGTGACTTCAAAGGGTCCATCAAACGCCTCAACAACGCGCTCCCGCAGTCGGGGACGAGTGGTGCAATCATCGGTGGCGGCAGCAGTAGCTGGGTATGGATCATCGTGATCGTCGCCGCTGGGGCAGCAGCCATGGCGGCGGGTGTTTCGGTGGTACGCCGCCGCAAGCCTCGCGCCGCGTAATACGCCCCGTTTTCTTGGGGGGGGGTCGGCTTGGCACGCAAGCGCCTCGACGATCGCTGGTGCAGCACCCCCAGTAGGTTGATGTCCTTGCCGAACGACCTCGCTACTGAACACACCCGGACCGTCCTCGAGCGACTTGCCGGAGCGGGAGCAGTGCCCCGGGGCGACCAGCTCGACGCGGTGCGGGCAATCATCGAGCCCGCGGCCCGAGTGCTCGTCGTGCAAGCCACAGGTTGGGGCAAGAGTGCCGTGTACTGGGCAGCCACGTCGGCCCTGCGCTCCACCGGGGCTGGCCCCACGCTCGTGGTGTCGCCGCTGCTCGCCCTGATGCGGGATCAGGTGAATGCGGCCACGCGTGCTGGTCTCCGTGCGGCCACGATCAACAGCACAAATATCGACGACTGGGACAGTGTGTTCAGGGCGCTCGACCGGGACGAACTCGACGTGCTGCTCGTGTCGCCCGAGCGACTCGGGAACCCCCGGTTCGCCGCCCGGCTCGACCAATTGATGGCCCGTGTCGGTCTCGTCGTGATCGACGAGGCACACTGCATCAGCGACTGGGGGTTCGACTTCCGGCCCGACTACCAGCGGCTCGCCCGCGCGCTGCTCGGAACCCCTACGGCGTCAGTGCTCGCCACTACTGCCACCGCGAACAGCAGGGTGGTCGCCGATGTCGAGTCGCAGTTGGGTTCCGGGGCGGTCACCTTCCGCGGCACGCTCGCACGGACCTCGCTGCAACTGGCCGTCGTGCCCGGGCTGGCACCGTTGGAGCGCTATGCGTGGGTGGCTGATGCATTGCACACGCTCCCCGGGTCGGGGATCATCTACGTGCTCACCGTCGCCGAGGCGGAGCGCCTGGCAGCGTTCCTGCAGTCGTGCGGCCACGAGGTGGCTGCCTACAGCGGACAGCTTGAGGCCGAACAGCGCGAGCAGGTGGAGGATGCGCTGCGGCGTAACGAGGTGAAGGCGGTCGTGGCCACCAGCGCCCTCGGCATGGGTTACGACAAACCGGACCTCGGGTTCTGCATCCACGTCGGTTCGCCGTCCACCCCGGTCGCGTATTACCAGCAGGTGGGTCGTGCCGGCCGATCACTCGATCACGCGGTGGCCGTGCTGCTTTCTTCGGACTCGGACGAGCGGATCTGGGACTATTTCGCCACGGCGTCGATCCCGAACGCTGCAGATGTCGACAAGGTGCTGATCGCGCTGGCCGCCGGACCGCAGTCCACGGTGGAGCTCGACAGCGCCACCGGCGTGCGCCGCGGGCGGCTCGAGACACTGCTGAAGATCCTCGCCGTCGACGGTGTCGTAACCAAGGACGGCACCCGTTGGGCCCGTACCGGCGAGCCGTATGTCCACAACGCCACCAAGTGGGACACCCTCACCCGCATGCGCCGCGCCGAGGCGGACCTTATGCGCCAGTACGCGCACGGGCGCGGTTGCCTCATGGCCTATCTGCAGCAGGCCCTCGATGACCCGTCGCCTGCACAGTGCGGCCGTTGCTCGGTGTGCACCGGGGCGCTGCCCCAGCCGGGTCTTGCGCCTGCGGCGGAGTGGCTCGAGGCCGCCCGAGCGTTCTCCCGGGGCGTCGACATCGTGGTCGAGCCTCGCAAGCTGTGGCCGCAAGGTGTCGGTCGTCGGGGCAGGATCGCAGGACTGCTCGAGGGACGAGCCGTTGCGTTTGCCGACGACCCCGGGTGGGGCGAGGCCCTGCGGGACCTCCAGCGCTCGGGTTACGGAACGCTTCCCGATTCGCTCATCAACGGTGCCGTCGAGGTTCTGCGCCGCTGGGCCAAGGTGTGGCCTCTTCGCCCCGCCGCCGTGGTCCCGGCGGCGGCATTCGGCGCACAGGGCGAGGCAAACCGGCGCCTGGCTGTCGAAATGGCGAGAATCGGCAAGTTGGAGATGCTGGACGTGCTGCGCTGGGTGGGCGGCGAGGTGCCCGCCGACCTGTCAAGCGGTCCGGCCGTCCGCCATCTCGAGTCCGCAATCGTGCTCGACGCCCCGGTTGAACCCCCGCCGGGCCCGGTGCTGCTGTGTGCCGCCAGCATGCGATCGGGTTGGACCCTCACCGTATGCGCTGCTGTCCTGCACGAGGCAGGAATACGGGGCTCTCTGCCGCTCGTGATCCACCGACTGCCCTGACGCCGTGAGCGGAGCACGGCTCTGCCACGATACGGAGGTGGAACCCATCGGGGCCGAAGATCTTTTCGCCATCATCGACGAACTCAGGGAGTACGTGAGCGTGCACACCCCGGTGTTCGATGGGACGGGCTTGATCGTCGACGCCCGCCTGCACACGTGGAACCGTGCCTATGGCCGGGTGCGCATGAGGCCGGTAGTTCTCGGCCAGTTGATGATGGAGGAGTACCACGACCCGCTCGACGCGATGGGGTACGTGAACCGAGCCTGGAACGAGGGCTCGGTACAACAAGTGTTCGAGTTCACCCCCGATACCCGCGAGATCTACAGCCCGGACCGCCCGTTCGTTTTCCTCAACGTGCTCTGGCAGCGCGTAGGCAACTTCGTCGTGGAGATAGGGACTGACTGCTCCGACCTGCGCGGTATGGAACTCGACCTGGAGAACCAGCGCTTTGCCGTTCTCGAGGCATCACGCGCGAGGACCATGGCCCAGCAGCGTGAGCAGATCGCACGGGACCTGCACGACTCCACAGTGCAGCAGCTGTTCGCTGCGTGCCTGTTCATCGAGTCGATGGTGAAGACGCTCGACACCGACACGACGGACACCGCCAAGCACGTCGTTTCCCTCCTTGCGGGGGTGATCGAGGAGATCCGCCGGGAGGTTCTCGACCTCCGTAGCGTGACACCTTCCGTGATCGAGGTGGAACTGAGGGACGCATTGCGGCCGATCGTGGACGCAACCGGTGTGCTGTGCACCGTGGTCGTTGAGGGAACAGGCGAGTGTGCTCCCGAGATCCGCTCGAACATGCGGGCGGTGGTGCGCGAGGCGGTGTCCAACGCCGTTCGCCATGGGGAGGCCCAGAGCGTGCTCGTCACGGTGACACTGGACGAGAACCGTGCGGAACTGATGATCGCGGACGATGGGACCGGGTTCGATACCGACGCGACCTTCTCGGCTGGGATCCTCGGCATCCGCGCCCGGGCAGAAAAACTCCATGGCGAGGCGGAGTTCTTCTCGACAACGCGTGGCACCACGATCAAGTGGCGCGTGCCGCTCCGCTGAGCAGGCGCATCGGCTGGGTGGTTGAGCCCCCGGTTCCGTCAGTCCGGGAAGGCGATCGGCCCGAGCTCGTTGCGGATCGCCCGGGCAACCGCCAGCGCCGTCCGGTCCTCCATGTACGGACCGACGATCTGCACGCCGATCGGCAGGCCGTCGGCGGACGTGCCGACCGGGATGACCGTGGCCGGCAGGTACACCCCGCCGATCAACACCGTCCACCAGAGCAGTTCCATGTACGGACGCTCCGCACCGTCCACCAGTACGGTGCGCTCGGGGAGGCTGCCCTCCTGAGTGTGCGGGAATGCGTGCGTCATCGTCACCGGGCAGATGAGGGCGTCGTACTGCTGGAAGAAGGCCCGCCACTGCTCACGGAGGTGCTGGCGCACGACGTCGGCCGCCATCCAGTCCCGGTGCGTGGCGGTGAACGAGCTGAGGCTCGCGGTCACCTCGGGCGGTGTGTCCGGCGATGTGGCGATGGCGCGGTAGCGGGCAAAGTCTTCGTCGCTCATCGATGGGGCTGTTGCCGCACTGACAAGCCACAGCGCGAGCTGTGACGAGGCGTCGGCGTTGAGGTCCGGACGGGCGGAGCGGTTGACTGCCGCGCCGAGCGACTGGAGCACGTCGCCGGCCCGCTCGACTGCTGCCCGGACGTCTGCGGAGACGGGACAGGCATCGTCGTCGGACCAGATGGCAACGCGGAACGCGTCGATGCGTTCGTGGCGGGGCATGGGGAGCCGATGGCTGACTGTGTGCGCGCGCTCGGGGCGCGGCGCAGCGAGAATGTGCAGCAGCAGTTCGAGGTCGTCCACCGAGCGCGCAAGCGGCCCGTGCACGTTGATATCCGGTTCGACCAATCCGTAGTCGATGCGGTCGATGTACCCGCCGCACGGCACGAGGCCGTACGAGGGCTTGTGGCCGGCCACGCCGCAGAACGCAGCAGGGAACCGGATGGACCCACCGATGTCGGTGCCGATCTCGAAGCCCGTGAACCCGAGCGCAACCGAGGTGGCCGCTCCGCCGGAGGACCCGCCGGGGGTGCGGGTGTGGTCCCACGGATTGTTGGTAGTGCCGAAGATGTTGTTGTAGGTCTGGATATCGCCGGACCACCGGGGAACGTTGGTCTTCGCGAAGGGGATCGCGCCGGCCGAGCGCACGAGGGCCACCGCGTCGGCGTCTTTCGTCGGCACGTGATCGGCGTGCTCGGCAGCACCGCCCGTCGACCGCAGCCCACGCACGGCGAGCGCGTCCTTCACAGTGATCGGGATGCCGTGGAGCGGGCGGGTATGCCTACCCGCCGCAGCCTCCGCGTCGGCCGTCGAGGCCGACTGCTGTGCACCCTCGAGGTCCACGGTGACCACGGCATTCACTGCCGGGTTGAGTTTCTCGATCCGGGCAACGTAGTGGTTGAGCAGCTCACGAGAGGACAGTTCCTTGAGCGCGAGCAGGTTGCGGAGCTCGACGAGGGACTTGTGGTGCAGGGGTAGTTCGCTCACGCCCTCAACCTAATGGGCTAGCTGTGCCGGAGCCGCAGGGCAGTTCCGGCGGGATCAGATCGAGAAGTCGAGCCCGGACCAGACACCCTCGGTTGAGGGGCGAATGGCATCTACCGAGGTGTGGCCGGTAACCGTGGTCTCGAGCTCGTCCACCCGCTTCAAGAGGGACTTGAGGCTGGCGCCCACGAGGTCCGGCAGCTCGACCTCGTCGAGGTCCGGTTCCGGCACCCCGGTGGTGGCGCGGCTGCGCGACACGATCTGGCCCGGCACGCCGACAACGACGGAGTTCCTCGGCACGGGCCGCACCACGACGGCATTGGCGCCGATACGGCTGTCCGCACCGATCTCAATCGCACCGAGCACCTTGGCGCCCGCACCGATGATCACGCGATCGCCGATTGTCGGGTGGCGCTTGCCGCGGTCCAACGTGGTGCCGCCGAGCGTGACGCCGTGGTACAGGGTGACGTTCTCGCCCACCTCGGCGGTCTCGCCGATCACGACGCCCATACCGTGGTCAATGAACAGTCCCGGCCCCAGCGTTGCCCCGGGGTGGATCTCGATCCCGGTCCGGTTGCGAGCGAGCTGAGAGAGCAGCCGAGCAAGGAAGCGGTGATCCCGCTTCCAGAGACGGTGTGCAACCCGGTGCGCCCACACGGCATGTACACCCGGGTACAGCAGGGCAACCTCGAGGGAGGAACGCGCCGCTGGATCACGCTCACGTGCCGCTGCGAGGTCGCGGCGCCAGGTGCTCATCAGTCGGCCAGGTCGGCGAACAGCGCCGTGCTCAGGTAGCGCTCGCCGAACGAGGGGATGATGACGACGATGCGCTTGCCGGCATTCTCCGGGCGCTTGGCGATCTCGATGGCTGCCCACGTTGCCGCACCGGAGGAGATGCCGACGAGCAGGCCTTCCTCCCTCGCCATGCGGCGTGCCGTTGCGAACGCGTCGTCGTTGGAGACGGCGATGACCTCATCGAGCACGGTGGTGTCGAGGTTCTTCGGGATGAAGCCGGCGCCGATGCCCTGGATCGGGTGCGGGCCCTTCTGGCCGCCGGAGATGACGGGCGACGCGGCTGGCTCGACGGCGACGATCTTGATGTTCGGGTTCTTGTCCTTGAGCGCGTGACCGATGCCGGTGATGGTGCCGCCGGTGCCGACGCCGCCCACGAGGAAGTCGACCTTGCCGTCGGTGTCGCGCCAGATCTCCTCGGCAGTGGTGGCCCGGTGGATCGCCGGGTTCGCCGGGTTCTCGAACTGCTGGGGCATGAAGTACTTCACCGGGTCGCTGTTGGCGATCTCGGTCGCTTTCCCAATGGCCCCGCCCATTCCCTCGGGCCCCGGTGTCAACAAGAGTTCGGCGCCGTACGCACGCAGCAGCATGCGGCGCTCCTTGCTCATCGTCTCGGGCATGGTGAGGATGATCTGGTAGCCGCGCGCGGCCGCCACCATCGCCAGCGCAATGCCGGTGTTGCCGCTCGTGGGCTCGACGATCACCATGCCGGGCTTGAGCCTGCCGGACTGCTCGGCGTCGTCGATCATGGCGGCGCCGATCCGGTCTTTCACGCTGTGGCCGGGGTTGAAATATTCGAGTTTGGCGACCACGGTGGCGCCGATGCCGGCGGTGAGCCGATTGATGCGGACCAGCGGTGTGTTGCCGATCAGGTCGGTGACGGAGTTGGCGATTTTCATGTGGCAATCCGATTGACTGGGAAAGTCGCAGTGTAGCCTGACGAGTACGTTCCGGTAAATCTTCCGGCGCCCCTTTTTTTCTGATTGAAAGTTATTGAAAACATTGGCTTAAGGAATAACCATATTTC
>Ga0114966_10004472_pt1 | contig 12010 bp, 9 predicted proteins | sample M_130207_XF_Meta_FD_87029 | JGI IMG/M metagenome (GOLD analysis project Ga0114966, IMG submission 87029) | Freshwater microbial communities from Lake Montjoie, Canada to study carbon cycling - M_130207_XF_MetaG | ecosystem: Environmental > Aquatic > Freshwater > Lake | place: Lake Montjoie...
AGCGGTCCGCGGCGCTGGATCGACTGGTCACTGAGCGGCGGGGTGAGCCCAGACGTCGTCATCAGCCGCGGCCCTTTCCCACGTTTTTCGAGGAGCCCGAAAATAATCGGCCTACTTTTTTCGTGGTCGGCGCGAAACCGGCAGCACCTCGTGTGCGCGCGCGGGAATTTCGGAGGATTAAACCTAGGGATTGATCCGTCCATCGTCATGGCCCACGAGAGAGGAATGCGAAATTCACTGAGAGTAGCACGAGGATGGATCACTCCGATTTGAACGTTAAAGAGCTGACGGCCGAGGCCCCTCGTCGGCCCGGAACCGCGCTGGGGTGACCGGGAATCGCGTCGCTGCTGCCAATCGAAGCGAGGGGCATGAAGATGGGTGACTCCGGAATTCGTCGGTGACTTCAGGCTCGGGCCTCCCGTGTCGGCTGACCTTCCACGAGCCGCAACAACCCGAGCGGGTTCGCATTTTTCAAGGCGTCGGGAAGCAAGGCGTCGGGAAAATTTTGGTAGCAGACGGGGCGGGCGAAGCGGAGGATCGCGGCGGTTCCGACGGAGGTGAAACGAGGATCGGAGGTGGCGGGGTAAGGACCGCCGTGGTTCATCGCTGAGCAGACCTCGACGCCGGTGGGAAAGCCATTTAGGACGACGCGTCCGGCGATACGTTCGAGGGCGGCGAGGAGCGGATGCGCTCCCGCCAGGTCAGCGGCGTTACCGTGCACGGTGGCGGTGAGTTGACCTTCGAGGGAGCGGGCGCATGCGACGAGTTCGGAGGCGTTTTCACAACTGACGACCACCGTGAAGGGCCCGAAGGCCTCGGTGGCGAGGGTCGGCTGGGCGAGGAAATTTTGAGCGGAGGTGGTGGCGACGCTCGGCGATGTTTCGGTGCGGGCCTCTTGGATAACCGTGGTGGCGGCGGCCAGGAGATGGACTCCGGCGAGACCGGTGACTTTAGCGCGATGTTCAAGGAAGGCATCGCGGATACCGCTTGTGAGCATCGTGCCAGTAGGAGCGGCGCAGACGGTGGTGGCGAGATTCTGGAGAAAAGCGTCCGTATCTGGCCCGCGCACGAGAAAGACGAGGCCGGGCTTGGTGCAAAATTGGCCGACGCCGAGCGTGAAGGAAGTGACGAGGCCGGCCGCGATGGCCGTGGCCCGTTCCGCGAGAGCGCCCGGCAGAATAAAGAGTGGGTTGAGGCTGCTCATCTCGGCGAAGACCGGAATCGGGTGAGGGCGCGCGGCGGCGGCATCGCAGAGCGCGCGGCCAGCGGCGGAGGACCCCGTGAACCCTACGGCGGTCGTGGCAGGATGTTTCACCATGGCGATACCGATGGTCGCACCGCCGCCATGGATGAGGGAGAAGGTCGCCGGAGGCAGACCGCAAATGACGATGGCGCGATTGATCGCGGTGGCGACGAGCTCGGAGGTGCCGGGGTGGGCACGGTGAGCTTTAACGACGACGGTGCAACCGGCGGCGAGCGCGGAAGCGGTGTCGCCCCCAGCCACGGAGAACGCGAGTGGGAAGTTGGACGAACCGAAGACGACGACGGGGCCGAGCGGGACGAGCAGGCGGCGGATATCGACCCGCGGGAGCGGTTGGCGGTCGGGTAGAGCGGGATCGATGCGCGCGTCGACCCATGAGCCCTCGCGGGCGAGTTGGGCGAAGAGGCGGAGCTGGCCGCACGTGCGGCCGCGTTCGCCGGTAAGGCGAGCAAGCGGCAGGCCGGATTCTTGGTGGGCGCGCTGCAGGAGTGAATCGCCGAGGGCCTCAATCTCGCTGGCAATGGTTTCGAGAAATTTCGCGCGCTCGGCGCCAGAGCGGGCCCGGTCGGCGGCGAAGGCGGCGGCGGCGTCGTCGAGCGCGGCATTCACCTCAGCGGGAGACGCCTCATGAAAGGAGGGATTGAGGGGCGTATTCGTCGTGGGATTGATGGCCTGAAATGATTTTCCGCCGATTTTTCCGGGATGACCAGCGAGGAGACTAAGACCGTGAAGAGACATGGGAGCGAAGGTGAGGAGTGATTAGAGGAGAACAGCGAGCGGAGGGCGATGGTGGCAGACGGGCGCTGGGCTGGCGAAAAAAAGAGCGTCGTCGTTCGTTGAAAGCGGGGCGGCGGGAGCGCGCGGCCGCGGTGAGCGTGGGGTGGCCGGTAGCGGGTAAAAGAACGCGCGGGAGTGGAATTTAGAGGACGTGGTTAACGAGAATACCGACGGGCTCAAGGCTGATGCGAATCTCGTCCGCCGGCTGGAGCGTGAAGGCGTCGGGCGGCACCACGCCGGTACCGGTCATTAAGTAGGCGCCATGGGGGAACGTGTTATCGCGGAAGAGCCAGTCGGCAAGCGATGCGAGAGGGCGCTTGATTTGGCCGACGGTCGTTTGGCCGGAAAAAACGGTCGCGCCAGCGCGGAAAATCTCGATCGCGATGATCGCGTCGGCGGCGGGCAGGGTGGTCGTGACGACCAGGCACGGGCCGAGGGCGGCGCTGCGATGGTAGACCTTGGCCTGCGGCAGGTAGAGGGGGTTTTCGCCCTCGATATCCCGCGAACTCATATCGTTGCCAAGAGTGTACCCGAAGATTTTTCCGGAAGCGTTGATGGCGAGCGTGAGCTCCGGTTCGGGGACATTCCAGCGGGAGTCGGAGCGAATACCGACGCCTGTACCCGGAGCGGCGACGCGGTGCGGGGTGGCTTTAAAAAAAATCTCGGGGCGATCCGCCTCATAGACGCGGTCGTAGAAGCTACCGCCGCCGGCGACCTTGGATTCCTCCATGCGCGCGGTGCGGCTCCGAAAGTAGGTGACCCCGGCGGCCCAGACTTCTTGAGATTGCAGCGGGGCAAGCAGGGTAGCGGCCACGGGGGCAGCGGTGGCCCGGCCACTGGCGAAGGCGGCCGCGACTAAGGCAACGGGGTCGGTCGCGTGAAAGAGCGCATCGAGGGAAAGCGCGACGGTCGGCGTGATGCACCGGCCATTTTTTTCGACAATTAATCCGGCGGTAGTGGCGTAGAGGCGGAGCATAAGAGAAGCGGGTCGGCGGGGACTTTTATGTAATCAAAAATTAGATACAGAGGGCGGCCCTAGCGGTTTTTTTTCGCGGCTTTCTCGACGTTGCTGGTGGGGACCATGCCCTGCACGGTCCAGCCGCCGTCGACGTATAACGTCTGGCCGGTGACGTAGCTTGAATCGCTCGAGGCGAGGAAGAGGGCGGGGCCGACCATTTCCGCGGTCTCGGCGGTACGGCCGAGGGGAATCATCGCGCCCCAGACATCGCGATAGTCGGGATCGTCTTTGAGGTTGCGGTCAACATTGACGGGGCCCGGGGCGAACGTGTTCACGCGGATTCCGAGTGCGGCGAGCTCGACGGCGAGTTGTTTCGTGAGGCCGTGGATGGCGGCCTTACTGGTGCCGTAGGCGACGAGATTTTTAACGGCGAGCTGGGCGCACTGGGTGGAGACGTTGACGATGCTGCCGGCCGTTTGGGTGGCGCGCATCCAGCGGGCGGCGGCGAGCGAGCAGAAGAAAGTGCCTTTGAGATTGGTGTTGAGGACGACGTCCCATTTTTCCTCGGTCGTATCAAAAAAACTGGCCCAGCCGGTGAGTCCGGCATTATTAATAAGGACGTCGAGTCGCGGGAAGTGTAGTCGCGCGGTCGCGAACATGCGGTCGATCTGTTTGACGCGGGCGAGGTCGGCCCGGACGACGAGCGTTTTTCGGCCGAGAGCTTGAATTTCGGAGGCGGCGGATTCGGCCCCAGCTCGGTCTGAATGATAGTTAAGAATAACGTCGGCACCCTCGCGGGCGCAGCCGAGCGCGAGCGTTCGGCCGATGCCCTTGCTTGCGCCAGTGATGAGGACGGTTTTTCCAGTGAGGCGCATATTGGGATGAGTGAGAAGAGCGGCTGGCTCGTTGGAATCCACAAAAAAAGGGGGAGTAAAACGCGAAGGGAGAGGACTTACTTGAGTAAAAATTTCAGGTCGGCGAGGGAAAGTTTGGCCGCCGCCGCATCGCTGGCCTCGAAAACACCCGCGAGGAGCGCGCGTTTCTCGGTTTGGAGGGCGAGGACTTTTTCTTCGACGGTACCGGCGGCGATGAGTTTGTAGCTGGTGACGACGCGCGTTTGGCCGATGCGATGGGCGCGATCAGTCGCTTGGGCTTCGGCCGCTGGATTCCACCAAGGGTCGAAATGCACGACCGTATCCGCGCCGGTGAGATTGAGGCCGGTGCCGCCCGCCTTGAGCGAGAGGAGAAACAGCGGAATATCAGGCGAGGATTGAAATAGATCGACGGCGGCCTGACGGGCGGCGGTGGTCATGGAGCCGTCGAGGTAACAGTGGGGGATCGCCTGGGCGTCGAGTGCCGTGCGAAGCAACGCGAGCAGAGAGGTGAACTGGGAGAAGACGAGGACGCGATGGCCATCGTCGATCGCCTCGGCGAGGAGTTCGTTAAAGCTTTCGAGCTTGGTGGAAAGATCGGGGGACGAATCCGGGGCGATGAGCCGGGGATCGCAGCAGATTTGGCGGAGGCGGAGGAGTTGCGTGAGGGCGGTGAATTGCAGGGCAGCTTGATTGGCCCCGCCCGCTTCGAGGTCAAAAAGTTCTCGTTCCGATCTTTCTTGGGTCTCGCGGTAGAGCTTGGCCTGAGCGGGGGTCAGCTCGCACCAAATGACCTGCTCGAGTTTTTCGGGTAGTTCGGGCGCGACGGCTTTTTTTGTACGGCGCAAAATATAGGGGGCGGTCTGCGCCTTGAGGCGCTCGTCGAACCAGCCGCGTTCGTCGCCGCGGAGGCCGGCGGGGATTTTTGTGAGATAGCCGGGGAGCAGGAATTCGAAGAGCGAGCGGAGGTCGTCGAGGGAGTTTTCGAGCGGGGTCCCGGTGAGCAGGAAGCGGGCGCGCGCGCGCAAGGCCCGCAGCGCGGCCGCATTTTGGGAACGGCGGTTTTTAATATGCTGAGCCTCATCCGCGACGACGGCGGTAAATTCAATCGAAGTAAATAATGCCTGATCGCGGGCAAGGGTGCCGTAACTGGTGATGACGAGGTCGTGATTTACGAACGCGGCGGCGGAGCTTAAGCGCTGACCCGCGTGATGGATAAAGACGCGCAACTGCGGAGCGAAGCGGGCGGCCTCGCGGCGCCAGTTTTCGAGCAGGGAGGCGGGCGCAATGACGAGACTGAGGGCGTTAAAAAGAGGGCGGCCCGTGGCCTGGTGAGAAGAAGGGCGGCCGGGCAGCGCGGTGAGCAGGGCGAGGGCTTGGAGCGTTTTCCCCAGACCCATTTCGTCCGCGAGAATACCGCCGAGCTCATGACGGTAAAGGTGCCAGAGCCAAGCTGCCCCGAGCCGTTGATAGGGCCGGAGTTGGTCGTGGAGTGGCGCCGCCATGGGCGCGGGGGCGAGGGCGCTGAGGTGACGGAGGGCGTGGCTGCGCGTTTTCCAGGACTCGGGCGATTGGAAACCGGGGGAGAGTTCCTCGAGAATCTCCTGCGCTTCGGCCGCACGGGCCGCGGAGACCCGCTGGGTTCGTCGAGGCGCGAAGCCCGTGGTGGGATCACCGGTCAGGGCGCGCTGCGCGGCCGTGAGTTTCTCGAGTTGCTGACGATCAAAAAGGAACACCTTTCCGCCGGCCTCGAGGTAGCCCCGGTTGGTCGCGACGGCGGAGCGGAGGGCGACCTCGTCGGCGGGGCCCGCGCGCAGGCCGAGGGTAACCGAGAAACTGTCACCGGTTTCGGTCACCTCCGCGGCGATTTCGGCCTGATGCAGATGGCTGGTGTTTTTTTTGAAGTTCAGCGTGAACTCGGCGGCGAATGTTTCGCGTAGCCGGGTCCGGTGGGCCGCGATAAAGTTAAGGACTTTATGGCGATCGCGGAGCCACCATTTTCGGTTGGACGGTTCGAGGGTGAAGCCGCTCTCCTTGAGCAAGGCGAGGGCCTCGGCGTAACGTGGGTGTTCGCGAGAAGGGAGGGAGAGGGCGATAAAGTGTTCGCCGCCGTCGACCGTTAGCGGCTGGGGGGCACCGGTCGGGGACCGGATGGGTGGCGTGGGTTCGGTGACGGCGAGCTTGGCTCGGGCGGTGATGACAGGGCGGAGAAAGATGGAAACGCCCGAGAGCTCGGTGTCGTTCCATGTGATGGCGGTGGCGGGCCCATTTACCCAAAAGAAGACGGACTGAGCCCGAAGCGCATCGATCAGCTGGCGTAATTGCGAGCGGGTGAGTTGGAGAAAAGCCGGCGGGTTGGTCGTGCCGCACCAGCGTTGTAAAAGTGCGAGACCGGTAAAAAGTTCAGGGGCCGGGGAAGTGCTCAGGTCAAGTTCCACGCGCACGGCGATGGCGTCACGGGGAGCCGCGGAGGCGAGGTTGGGTGGCAGGTGGAGTCGCAGCATCGGTTGAGCGGGATGCATTGGTTCCCGGACAATCAGACCCGCAACGACAAAATGCGGGATCCCTGAAAAAAGTTTTCAGGAAGAGCTGCATTGCTTGGCGGATGCACCGCGGAAGCGGGGGTCGCTCGGTCAGCCGTGCGCAGGGTGGCAACGGAGCGTTGCCGGGGCGCGGTCGTTCTCGATGGCGAGGGCGGCGATCGCAGCTCCGGGTCTCCAGCACCGGAGATGCTTTGAGCATCGCATGATCCGATCCGCCAGTTTTGCCAGCTTCGGCGATGATTTAAATTGGCCGGAAGTTGCGTGCGGAAATTCAGGGAAGCGCGGCGATGATAATTCGGTCACGCGCGTGCTCGTTCCTTAGTTCCAAAAAAATGTGATTTAATTTTAACTGACGAGACGGGCTGGCGGGTTCTTCGGCGGTCTCTGGTGGCGTGAACATCCTGACGATTGCCCTCCTCGGTTGGACGCGCGCCGTGGGTATGCTGGTCTTGTTGATAAGTTCCTGGGCGATGGCGGGAACCGCTCCGAGCCGCGCCGCGACGCTTGAGGCGATTCACCAATTGGAAAACCCCCGCGATCTCGTGAGGCCCGGGGCGCGGGGTGAACTGGGTGCGTATCAGTTCCGCGTCCACACGTGGCAGATGCATACATCGCTCCCCTTTACGCGCGCGCTTGATCGACGAACTTCCGATATCATCGCGGTGATTCACTATGAATGGCTGAAGGCTGGGCTCGAGTCGGCCCGAATTCCGGTCACGCCCTACATGATAGGGTTGGCTTGGAACGGCGGCTTATCGGCGGCGGTGACGGGTCGCTCACCGCGCGCCGCCCACGCCTATGCCGAGCGGGCGGCAAATCTCGCCTCGGCCTTGTGAGCTTCGCCGCTCACTTCTTCTGGAAAATTTAAGAACGTAGTTTTCGAGATGGGGATGGCCCCGCGGAGAGGGTGCCGACCAATCGCCCGATTTCATGCGCCCGCGCTGGTCGAGAAGGTCGTGACTTTTTGTTGAAGACGTAACGTCGTTTACCATGGCTAAAAACGAAACTCCTGCGCACCGACGGCTGAAGTTACTAGCTCTGCATTGGGCCGGGGCCAACGGCTTCGGACTGGCGGCGGTCGAGGTGAGGGTCCCGCGTACGGGATATCGCGCGGACGTGGCGGCGTGTTCGCGTGGTCGGGGGCGGCGCACGGCGGTCTTCGAGTGCAAGCAGGCGCGAGCGGATTTTCTTAAAGATGCGCATGCGGAGGCGGCGACGCGCGCCCAGTTGGAAGAACTGAGCCAGCGCCGAGCGAAGCTGGAAGAACTTTTGGCAGTTCATCGCCCTGATTTACGCCGGAGTGACGCGCTGTTTCCCGAATTTGACTCGTGGGATTTTTCGGGGCTGGAACATCAAGCTTATCGGGAAGTTCTCGCCGATTTGGCCACCTTGCAGGCGCGGATTTTGCACGGGACGAAGTTTTCCAAAATGTTTCGATATTGTTGCGCCGATTTTCTTTATCTTGTGGTGGAGGAGAATATTTTTGCTGCAGCGGAAGTGCCCGCGGGATGGGGGCTTTTGCTGCGTTGCGGGGACGCGCTCGAATTGGTGCGCCCGCCCGTGGCGTTGGCGGCAATTCCGGAGCAGCGGCTTGCGTTGCTGGAAAGTATTGCCGCAGCGGCGATGGTCGGGGCGTGCGCGCGTAGGGTCGCCGCGGCAGGCGAGGTCAAAGGTGTCGAGACAAGGCACGCAGCCCAAGACGCCGCGGGTGGTTAACGAGAGAGGCGCAGGTCGTTTTTTTGGGGGTGCGGCTGGAGTCTGACCCGCTGAGCGGACCGTCGCTGGGGGAGAGGCCTCTGCTTGTTTAAAAATGCGGGTGTGCGGCGTTCGTGACGGGTCGGGCCGGTGGCGACTGGCGCCGTGAACGGCGGCGTCGGTTTGGTCGTGAATCGGCGGTTGGCTTTCGGGCGGGAATTTATGCGTGGGTAGGGCTGGACAAATGATGGCGGCTGACGAGGGTTTGGCCGATGTTGGAAACCACGCCGCCTAACCTGGCCGATGCCGGCCTTGAAGTTTGCACGCATTTTGTGCGGAACCGCCACGCGCTGCTGGCGCGGGCGGATTTTGGGGAGCTCTTTGTTGATTACTATCTCCACATGGGAGCGACGCAGACCCGGGTCGCGCCGGAGCATGATGCCCTTTTCAAGCGAGCGCTGGTGGCTTTTGTGCTGCACGCCGCGTCGCTTCCCCGGAACGAACTGCTGGCGTGGACCATTAATTTTCAAGCGCCGCGCGTGAATCTTTTTATAACAGCTGATAACGAGACCGGGGCGGTAATCGGGAGAGTTTTCGACGAGAACGTGAAGGAGTTGCCGGAGAATATTTTTTATGCGGACGTCGTGCGGGGGCGCGGAGAAAAGCGGCGCAGTGCGGTGACCTTTAGCGGTAACGATCCCTTGGCGGCGGCGGAGAAATTTTACACGCAGAGCGAGCAGCGCGGGGCGCGTTTTTTTCAGCTCGGAGAGGAATCCTTCGCGATGGTAACGGAACATCCGGACTGTGATTTGGGGTGGCTGCGGAATCTTACGGTGGAGCAGGTGCGGGCGATTGAGATCGAAGAGACGCTAACATTGATGGAGCGGCGCGTTTATCGCTGGCACTGCGGGTGCAACCAGGTGCGGATGCTGGCGATCGTCGCCCCGGCAATGCGCCAAGATCCTGAGGGGCTCTTTGGGGGCGATCGGAAACTGGAGATTCGTTGCCCACGATGTGGCGTGAGGCACGGGATAACGCGTGAAGCGCTCGAGGCGTTTATCGCTCACCATTGAGGCGGCCGGTCGATCGGCGTGGTCAGTCGCTCAGGCTATGTCAATGTCTCCTGAAGCTCAGGAGTCGGTCGCACGGCGGATTTTGCACGGGAACTTGGTGCACGAAAGGATCGATCATGCGCTCGACGTTCGGTTAGTTTTGGGCCGAAAGCAAAAAGCGCGCGGAGCCCACGTTCCACCCTCTGAGCCGGTCCATGCAAAAGTCCGCCGTGGTCGGTCGGACGCGGCCGACGGGAAGGCGTTTATGGCAAAATATCCGAGTTTTTATGAGCGCAAAATCCCCAAGAATTGATTCCAGACGCCTTGTTTTAATAAGGACGACAGGCTGCTAGGCTTTCCCTTTGCTGCGAGAGGGGCCGCCCGGTGCAGCGTCCATTTCCTGGTGCTCGCCGGCTCCCCGGCGATTTGCCCGTCGGCGTGTCTGGGCGAGGAGCCTGCGTGCGAGTCATCAGTCGCTTGCTTCCACGCCGGTGGTGCGGGGGACCGCCGGTCTTTTCGACTGATCTTCAAAGAAAATTCCGACTCGATGAGGTCCGCTTATTTTTTCATCAGCTGTTCGTAGACGATTTCAAACGCGTCTGGGCCAACACTGAATTCCCCTCGGAAAGGGAAATCCATCACCGCGATCAAGAATACGAGCAGGCCAAGCAGGCTTGCGAGGATGGTCGTGAGCAGATTGTGCAGGCGCTTATTTTCCACAACGAAGAGCCACATCAGTGAGAGCGTTAGGATCGAGCCGCCCATCACGACGATCCAGATGATCGGGGGAAGTTGGGTCGTCACGCTGGCGAGGCGCCGGCGTCGACTTTCGATCATGCTGCTGAACGTGCGGGTAGCTTCGTGATAAAGAATTTTCTGAGCTTCGGTCGATGGTTCAACGAGCGAGAGATTCTTGAAGAAGCGGCTGAGTTTGAGATTTCCGTTCGTCCCCGGGATGATACCGACGCGTTGCTGGGGCCAAGCTTGGTCAATTTCCTTTCGGACATAATCACGTAGTTGGTCGGTTAATACCGCGCGATGTGGTTCCGGGTAGTTATCCACGACGCGATAAAGAACCCCGAGAAGGTTTGCCTCTCCCGTGACGGCGGCATCCACCGATGAAAAATTCTCCCATGCACCCACGGAGAACAGACCTAACGTGATGCCGAAAAACACGCCCGAGGCCGAGAGGAACTGGCCCACGATGTCGTTGTACTCCTTGTCTCCAAACCAGCGGGGCAGAAAACGGCGGACGATGATTTGGCCGGTCAGGGCGAAGGTGATGAACGCTCCGACGATAACCGCACAAAATAGCCACGTTGGGAGGTTATAGAGCGAAAGTAGGTCAAAGGTCATCGGAATTCTAGGGTTGGAAGGAGAGGACGTGAGCGGCGTGCTCGGACTGTGGGGCGGCGGCTGCCCTGATCAGGTCATCACCCTGCGGCTTTTCAGCTTTCGGAGGCGATGTGCTCTTCGTTGACGCGAACATGGGCATCGACGACGAGGGTCGTGACCATATCGGAGCCAACATTGGTCATGGTGCGGGTCATATCGAGAATACGATCGGCGCCGAGCACGATGCCGATCCCCTCGGCGGGGATGCCAAATGTGACCAAGAGTCCAGCGATGAGAGGGAGGGATCCGCCGGGGATACCCGCGACGGCGACGGCGCTGAGGACAGAGAGAAGTAACAAGGTGATTTGTTGGCCAGTCGAGAGATCGATGCCAAAGACCTGGGCGACGAATAGCACCACGCAACCCTCATAGAGGGCGGTACCGCTCATGTTCATCGTGGTGCCGAGGGGCAGGACAAAGCCCGCGACGCTCGGTTGGATTTTGAGCGTGTCCTTGGCGCATGCGAGTGCGGCGGGCAAAGTGGCGTTGCTCGAACTGGTGGAGAATGCGGTGATCAGCACCGCACGGAGATCGCGCCACACTTGGAGGGGGCGGCGCTTCGCCCAAAATTTTATCCAGAGTGACATCGTGCCAAAGAGGTGCAGGAGCATGACCGCGACGCAACCGATGACGAACACGCCCAAGGCAATCAAAATATCGACCCCAATTTTAATGATGACGCTGTAGATCATCGCCGGCACGGCGTAAGGTGCGAGTTTGAGCGCGAAGTTCACGATGCGAGTCATCAGCTCGCCGATGAGTTCGAGAAACTCTTGGAGCTGCCGGCGTTTTTCTTCGCTGAGCTGGGTGCCGGCGGCGCCGACGAGAATGGCAAATAGGATGAGCGGCAACACGTCGCCGATGACGTTGTTATTATGACCGACGACGGCGCCGAAGAGATTTTTCGGCATGAACATTTCGACGATGGACGCGAAGTTCATCTGCGGGCTGGCGGCTCCACTCGCGATATGCTTTTGGGCGGCACCGCCAAACTCGGCCATGAGGCGCGTCTTCGCCTCAGGCGCGAGATGCTGGCCGGGTTTGACGACATTCATCATGATCAAACCGAGCGAGACGCCGATCGCCATATTCAGAAAGAAGAGGGCGAAGGTTCGTCCGGCGAGTGGCCCGAGTTTGTCGAGGCGCCCGAGTTGCACGACGCCGGCGGCAAGTGAGGCAAACACCAAGGGGATCACGACGAAAAACAGAATGCGAAGAAATATCTGCCCAAAGGGATCGAGTACGTTGGTGGCCACCTTGCGCATGGTGACGAGCGCTTCAGGCGCGAGTTTTCCGATCAAGAGCGTGGTGATACCAGCGAGCACGCCGAAGGCGAGACCGGTGAGAATGCGATTGGCAAGGGGGCGGTTGGTCTCGGCCATGATGAGGGAAAGTGGGGGAAGGCGCGGGGTGTTGTCCAACGGGAAGTGGGCGTGCCCGATCGGGTCGACTGATAA
>Ga0114966_10004473_pt1 | contig 12009 bp, 10 predicted proteins | sample M_130207_XF_Meta_FD_87029 | JGI IMG/M metagenome (GOLD analysis project Ga0114966, IMG submission 87029) | Freshwater microbial communities from Lake Montjoie, Canada to study carbon cycling - M_130207_XF_MetaG | ecosystem: Environmental > Aquatic > Freshwater > Lake | place: Lake Montjoie...
AACGTGGTGTTGCCAGAGGACATCATGGAGGCCTTCGAGGCTATGCGCCTTCAGCTGAAGCTGGTAAACCGAGCACCGAGGACTCATAACTCGGAGCGAGAAAAGGCTGCTACTATCTTGGCCCAGGCCATTGAGGTGGCAGCGCATGAGTACAACTTGCCGGAAGAAGTTCAACAAGTGCCTCAGATTCGCCGCCGCAGCCCTGCTGCGTTGCGAGACTGAATACCCATAATCACATAATAAACAAGCCCCAGGTTAAAACCTTGGGGCTTGTTTTCTTTTAGCTATTAAAAGGATTTACTTTTTAGCTGCTTCTAGTTCTTTATTAGCTTTATCTGTTTCCTGTTTAGCAGCAGTACCAGAGTCGCCGTCAGCGTTACCTTGTTCTTTTTCTTTAGCTACAAAGTCAAATGAATCTTTAAGCTTACCTGCGCCGACGCCAACTCCGGCACCAGCTAAACCACCACCACCGGCAGCCATTAAGTAGTTCATTAAAGTCTTCTTATCATCAGCTGCTAAAAGGTGTAATAAGCCAGCACCTAGGCCGGCACCCCCCAAGCCGCCAAGTACTCCGCCTGCCGTAGGATTCTCCATACCCATCAATGAGGCTTGTTTAATGTTGGCTACTAACTGAGGGCGTAAGTGATTATAGATTTGCATAAGTACTCCTTTTTAATAAGAGTTAAGTTAAACGTCAGCTTTAGGCTTGGCAAAGAATAAAGTCTTAACTGCCCATGTGCCTACTAAGCCTACTGCTGGAATCCACACCCACAACCAAACGTAACTATTTGTAGTTGGGCCAGGGTTGGCAATATTGTCTTTAATGCGTTCAATAACAACGTTAGGTATCGGGCTGGCTGGAACTAATTCCGGAGCAGCATTACAAGCAGCCAAAAAACCTAAGATACAAACTAAGTATAACAAAAGACTTGTACTACTAAAGGCGTGACTCAAGGTGTATTTGATCCAAGTAATTACATTAGGCATAGTAAACTCCTTTAACTTTTATTTGAGGCTGCGGCTGAGCCAAAATAGAAACCAACTACCGCTACCAAGATCTGGCGATTCTCACTAGTATACAAGAAACCGTTAATCTCTACAAAGTACTTCTTAGCTACAGACGCAATTAAACCAAAGGGGCCACCAGGAGTGACGGTATCTACTTCTACAAAAGTAGGCACCCCAAAAAAGGGTAAGATAAAAGGAGCAATCAAAGTGCCAAACAGTATAGTCAAAACAATAATCTGTCTAATGTTTTTACCTAAATCTACAGGCACTCGTTGGGCTGCTGCGTTGTAATTGTCGGTAGTGGCTTGATTAAGTTTAATTAAACGTTCAAATAGTTCTTTTTCATTTTGGCGCTTCTCAGCTAAATAACGAAATAAGAATCCTACCACGGAGCCGCCTAACATCGACCACAATTCAGCTGTCATTATTTCCTCCAAACTTAGTAGCTAAACGAAATAATACTCCCGGCAAAGCCATAGCTCTTTTGTAAGTGTTAGTGATACCCTTCTTAGCCTTAGCGTACGGCTCACCCTTACGATGGCCGTTGTCAGATCTGTTAGCTGCCCGACTACGTAAGGTTAAATTTGATGGACTGTTGTTTCGAGGATTTCCATCTTTATGCTCAATATCCTTACCCTTGACTGCAGCAGCTCCTCGGCGCTGAATCATATCTCGTCGAGCTTGAACTCGACTACTGCGATCCTTAACTGTCTTCTTTGAATACTCCTTTTCGCAACCTTCCAAGGCTGCACTAGCGATTAATTCTGCTAACTTGAGGAACGGGGTGGATTCTGGTTTCATGCTGGTAATTGTAACACAAATTAATGTAAGCTTACCTTGCTCCGCTAACTGCCTATTCTATAGAGAAATACTCTGAGAGCCCTAAATCAAATGCCACGTTGCCTATACTATAGCACTATATATACTAATTATTAAGCCATACTAAGTGTATATAGGTGCTATAGTATAGGCAACGTGGCATTTGATTTAGGGCCTAGTTCCTTTTAGCAGTCATTTTAGCCGTATTCCAGTTACAATACGAAGCCCTATGGATATTCGACTGTATCCCATTCTTTCTGTTTTAAATAAACGAGCAGCCGCCCCACCTAGTTCGTTGGCTGCGTTTGGTAATCAATTGGCAGAACCTTTTACAGGTGCTGCTCATTATTGGTCAGGTGGTCGTATTGGGTCAGACTATGCTGACGACTCCACTTGGCTAGATACTGTCCGTAGAGTTAATAACGCTGCACCTGGTACTACTAAGCAACCCCTATATTACCAGAATGATAAACTGTTAGACGCTGCTGCCATATCTACAGGCGTTTCTGGTTTAGCCGGCGGAGCCGCAGGCGTCGCCTTAGCAGCGCCCGCAATGTTAGCAGGGGGTAGCGCCGCTCTTAACGCTGTACCTGCCGCAGGATCAGCGCTAGCAGGTACAGCGGTAAGGCTTGGGGCTCCTATAGCCACAGCAGCAACCGGCGTGGTCAATCACCCTAGAACTCAACAAGCAGTTAACTTTGCTGTTCAACAAGGGCGTAATGCTCTTAATAACACATACAACTTTGGTAGAGATGTATTAATCCCTGGTAGGCAGTGGATACAAGACCCTAGAGCGTTAATGCAATACCTAAAGCAGCCATGGGATCAGGCAGCTGGTTTTGGTAGCAACATGGAAAAAGCTGTAACTAATTTAGGGGTTCCAGCCATAACAGGCAGCATGGGAGTAGATCTTTGGGGTAATGCTATTGGTTCTGCAAGTGATGCTTACCAAGATACAGGTAGTTTGCTTAGTGGTGCCGTTGAAGGAGTTAAAGGGTTAGCTAGTGGAACTCCTGTCTCTCCTTTAGGCCCTATTGGGTTCGTGGGTTCCACTTTCCTCGGCGGCCTAAAACCTGACGAACGAGATATTCGATCTCAATTAACTCCCGAACAGACTGAGGAATTAAATACACAAGCAAACTCCTCCGATCCTGAGGAGTATGCTAGGTATCAGCCGCAGGTTGATGCCTACGGAGCCCAGCAATCGCCTATTTTTAACACATTAGGGCGCTTTGGAAACTTCCTAAATAATTTAAATCCTTATCAAGGAAAGTCTTATCGCGATCAGAAATATCCTAGAGAACTAGCTAAAGCTTTTAACGCAAATAAAGCTCAAGTAGCTAGTATTCAAAGCGAATTGGAAAATTACGCAAATCCAAATGATCCACGCCTTCAAGTTATTAAAGACTGGAATCCCTCAGATCCTAACTACGTACTTGCTAGCCAGTTAATTTTGCATCCTGAGCAGTATACCGCTACACTTAGTGAGTTGTATGCCAAGGATCCTGCCAAAGCCCAGGCATTGCACGACTCTATTGTTAATCGAGTAGGCCTTGCTCCTCAAGCCGCTGCAACTCCTTCAACCTACCATACTGCCAAAACAGCTCCTAGTAGTTTTGAATCAATACCAGGCTCTGACGCCAAACCTAGTGGAGCGCTTTAATGGTTAAATCTAAACTTAAAGATTTAAAAAACGCTAAAGCTTACTCAGATACTAAGGACTATGATAAAAAGCATTTAATTATGCGAGGACTTATTATGCAGAGTCCTAGCGAGTTTATAGTTGATTCTGAGGCTGACGGCATAGTTGGCGTTACTCATACTCCTACTGGTTTTCGAATGCACCTACCTGAGCAAGTTATTAACGGTACTGCCATTGGTAGTAAGCAGGCTAAGTTAAAGGCTATGGGGCCTGGTAGAGGTATGGCTAATTTTAAAGGGGGAGGTAAAGGTAGCTACTCTAAGATGAAAAGCCAAGCCAGCCAAATGAAAGCAGACCTTACTAATGCTACCAAAGAAGTGGGAGAAGCAGCTGAAAATCAAACTCCTTGGAGTGCAACCTACCCAGCAACCGCTGCTTACCATTTAAGTAAGCACGCAGCCTTTAGCGCAGATTTACCTAAATACTTAGGCTACCGCCCTGGAGTCTGGTACGACGAAGGAGTTAGCGGAGCTAATCAACAACGATTAGGTAATCTAGTTACCGGAGCTGGTTTAACGGGTTTAGGTTTAGCGAGTATTCCCATACTGCAGTATTTATTCCCTGAGCGGTTTGAGGGTAAGGGTGGAGCCTTAGCCGGTATTGCCGCTATGGCCGGAATGGGAGCTCCTTGGTTAGCCAATCTACCTAATACTTTCGCAGAAATAAATAACTTTAGTGCAAGGCCTAATGAATCCTATTCCGACGCAGATAGCGCGGCATTTAAAGCCCAATATCAGAACAAAGCATATAACTTACCGTTACCTGCAGCTCCGGTTAAAGCAGCTTTCATTAATTTAGACTTGCCTATTAATAAAATGCATTTAGCAGATTTAGCTGCTGAGCAGTTATACAGCGGTTATATAGATCACGGACAAGCTGCTGGATTGATGCAAGCAGCAGCTAACACTGGTAGTAGACCTTGGTTTACCGTAGGGGATCTAGCTAAGGCAGCTATTGGAGCTGGAGCTGGAGCCGTTGCAGGTGCTGTTGCCGCTAAAGGTATTGGGCTGTTTATGAATGTCAGCCCTATGGAGCAGAACGTGTTACAAGGCACCGGTGCAGCCTTAGGTACTTTGATAAACTTAGGTAAATTAGGATTCTAGTAGTACTTTTGGTAGAATCTTATTTTTAAGGAACTGTAATTATGGTTGATTTGGAATTACAATCTTTTAGATTAGGCTTTTGTACTAAAGCCGCCGAATTAGGCTATACTCCGTCGGAGTTATTGGCTGCGTTGCCTCAAAAGCAAGCAGACGCTATGGGTGCCTTAAAAATTATAGGTAAAAGCGTAGGCTGGGTTGGAGCTACAGCAGCCTTAACTTTATTAGCCGGTGGTGCTTTAGCAGGAGGCTTAGCGGCTAAAGGTATGGGTCAAGTAGAAGGTGCTTTAGACCCTACTGGAGATATACTTGGGGATGAGGATGATCCGTTAGGCGAGGTAAAGAAGATTCAATTGATTGCTAAATACCGCAACGCTAAAGACCAAGTCAAGCGCCCAGTAGACTAAATGAATTAAAAGGCTATTAAGTGATTAACGATGAATTTAGTTTTAAACATGTAGGTATTAGTGATCCTCCGTTTTACGGAACCACTCAGCCTATCTATAAAGATACAGACCCAGAAAGTAGTAAAGCCCAAGATACCCCCTTCTTTAACTCTAAGCAGTTTAAGCTTTGGGAACCCGATTGTTTAATTAGCTATAATAAGCTTATTGACGTTTTATGTAAGTGGCGGGATCGAGGCTGGTGTGAGTTTAGTGAAACAGTCGAGTGGGTAGCACCTGAGCAGAACTGGATTACTTGGGTCAGGTATTTTGCCGTGATTCAGGTGCCTGCAGAAGAATTACATTTACACTTGTATGACATGGACATACTGCAAATGCCTACTCAACAACCGGTAGGAGTATAAGGAAAATAATATGGATATTAGATTACAAAATGCTTTAATTACCAAGTACGCTCGCCGATTAGGCTCGCCGACACTTGAGCAGTTTAGCCCAGAAGGAAATGCAACAGATCCAATACTAGAGGCTCAAAGAGCTGAATTTGAAAGAATACATAATCCAGGCAAAACCCTAAACGACCAGGAAAAAATAAGAAACGAGGCTGCACGGGAAGTAGAGAGAGAGGCTGCCCGTCAAAAAGCTTTCGCCCCTATCACCGCAGCACAAAACGCCGCAATAGCAACTAGAGAGACAGGTGAAGCAGCCGCAGCCGCAGCTAAAACTAAAGGTGAAGCAGCCGCAGCCGCAGCTAAAACTAAAGAGGAAGAAGCTGCTGGGCGAGCTAGCTTACGAGGCTATTTAAACCCTACTAGCAGCTCCACAAGCAATATGGCGCTCTATGGCGGCGGAGGTGCATTACTGGGCGGCGGTTTAGCTGCCTTACTATCTGGTCCAAAAAACCGCAAACGCAACGCACTCCTGTATGCGTTACTTGGAGGCGGCTTAGGTATTGGAGCTAAGATGTTAGGCGATCGCTACGCTGCTGAACCTGCTGAACCTGCTAAACCTGCTAAACCTGCTGAACCTGGATTTTTAGAATCAATTCTACCTAGTATGAATATGCCGCCAGGCGGCACGGTCGGTTACTGAGTAGCAACGATGTATATTTAAGAGTAATGTACTTTATTAGTAGAGTAAAATAAGATGGCTCAAAATACACCTACCAATCCTACTTTATGGGCTGCGGCTCAAGCTAAAGCTGTTACCAAGACTGCAGGCGTAAATGCTAACGAACTATTACGTTGGGCAGGTATTAGTGCTTTAACAGGAGCAGGTATTGCCGGGCTTTATGGTTTAGCTCGCCACGTTAATGACGAGTATGTTGCACCTGGGGAAATGGAATCAGTTAGAGCTAAGCTACTAGCCGCCTCCGGAGTAACTCCGGCTGAACTGGAAGCAGCAGAGCCTGAACTAGAATCAATTCAAGCAAAAACAGCAGGCTACGGTGATGCATTGACTTGGGGGTTGTTGGCTCCGTTAGCTGTTTTGCCTCCCGGATTCTTAGCTTACCACTTTACTAAGAAATATATTGATCGTAATAGAAAAAATAAACTAGACAATACCCTTGCCGAGGCTAAACAAGAGTTTGAAACTGCGTTGTCTGAAAAGACATCTGCATTACAAAGCCAATTAGATGATTTGTATTTAAGTCGCAAGCAAGCAGGAATTGTGCCTAGTTCGATGGGGGGCGATAACCTAGAGCTAGAAAGATCCGAAGGCACCCTTGTTAGTCCACCTTACACCAACATAGGAGGGGAAGTAGACACCCATTATGGGCCAGCTGTCAGTGTGCCTGGTGCAGCTTGGCTTTTAGGCTCTGCCACCGGCCTAGCAGCATTAACTAGCTATTTAATGAGTAGACGTAATGAGAATGACGTAGAGCAGAAAAAGGTTAAAGCGCTTAAATCTATTCTTAAGAAGAACTTAAGTGCAACTGCGTTAGAGTCCGGAGTAGGTATTAGAGTAGATGCAAATGGAAATAAAATCGTAGAGATTTGAGTTAATTCCTTATGGCTACTGAGGACGATTTAAACGCCCTAATCCAACCACAAGCTCCAACTCTTAGAGGCTTTAGCGACTACACAGCTACACGTAAAAACATCTTTGATAATGTTTTTACTGCAGTAGCAGCTAAGTTTCCTTTACAAAATACCCGCTACAGAGTGGAGTTGACTGACTTGCGTTATGGTAAGTCGGAAGATTACAGTTTAAAAGAGCAACAGCAAGCCTTGATGCAGAATCAAAGTTTGTATTACCCGTTAAAGGGTAAGCTGGTTATGCGAGATATAGCCACCGGAGCTGTACTAGATAAGACAGATAGATCATTAACTTTAGCTCGAGTGCCTTACTTAACCAACAGAGGCACTTTTATAAACGCAGGCAGCGAATACACTGTAGCCAATCAAGCTAGGTTGTTGCCCGGCGCTTATGTACGTAAGCGTAAGTCGGGTGAATACGAAGCTCACTTTAATACCTTACCGGGTAAGGGTCGAGGCTTTAGAGTTGCCTTCATGCCAGATACCGGTAAGTTTGTTACCGAAATTGGTCAATCAGTTGCGCCACTATATCCTATGCTTAAGGCTTACGGAGTACCAGACGAGGTACTTGAGCGTAGCTGGGGCAAAGAGATTTTTGCTAACAATAGAGCATCATCTCCTTATGATGCTGCTCGTATATATGAGCGGCTTACTAGTAATCCATCTAGTGGCATAAGTGAGCCTGACCTGTATGAAGGTATTCGTACAGCCCTATATAACACTGAGCTTAATAAAGAAGTAGTAGCTAGAACTTTAGGAGCTCGCGTTAAGACTGCAGCGGTGCCTATGAGGGGTACCCTTAAATTAGAATCCGAAGGTTATATCACCGTACCTGCAGGTATGGTTACCGGAGTCTACTACGCTTTAAGAGACGGAGATAATGCTCCAGGTATCTCGCCAGTAGAAGACAAAGGCCGTTTAGTGGTAATTACTTCTGAAGAAATTAAAAAGCTAAAGAAGCTTTTTAAGTCTAAGTTTGAAGCTACTTGCGGTAATGGCCGGCGCTTCACTTATATTGTTCGCCAGGTCTTACCTCCTAATAACGGAGAATGGTGCATCGATATTGATTGTCCGGAACTAGAGCAGTTTCGCCGCAGTTTATTATTAGATCCTAAGCCTACAGGTGGCTTTAGATTAGCTGTCGGAGTAAAGGTAGCAGGCTTTGACGATTTAAACGGTTTAATGGATCCAGTTAAATCAACTGAGCCTATGTTTAACTTTGAGGCAAGCAATGATCACATTCAGTTAAACGAAGAAGACTTAACTAGAGTTACCGGCAGCACCTTACTAAGAGCTAGTCAAAAGGTTTTGAATGCTCAAAAGGGCAGCGAAGATGTAGATGATCGCGATGCCTTAACTTATCAACGTTTCTATGGCCCTGAGGATTTCTTTGCAGAGCGAATAGTTAAAGATGCTGGAGGTGCTTTACGTGGTGCCCTTTTTAAGGCTACCAATAAAGGCAATTTACAAGCATTTAGAAACGGCGTGTTTACTCCGGTACTTAGCGGAGTGTTAATGGGTTCGGGTTTAGGTGCGCCCATTGAAGAAGTTAATCCAATGGAAATTCTGGATCAGAACCTTAGAGTCATTCGCACCGGCGAAGGTGGTATTGGTTCTGCTGCCCACGGTATTCCTGTAGATACCCGCTCCGTTCAACCAAGTCACTTAGGCTTTATTGATCCAGTGCGCACTCCAGAATCTTCTCAAGTAGGTGTAGATCTTAGATTAACCATTGGAGCTTTAAAGGGTTCTGACGGCCAGATCTACTCAAAGATGAAGAATATCCAAACAGGTAAGATTGAACAAATACCTGCTAGAACTGTTACCGATGCTGTTGTAGCTTTTCCAGGCGAGCTTGCTAGGGCTTTACGAACCGGCGACCCAGTACGAGCTATGGTTAATGGTAAGATCTCTTACGTAGAGCCTGAGGCTGTACAGTACGAGGTACCAAGCTATGCCAACATGTTTAATTTAAACTCCAACCTAGTACCTGGTATTTCCGGTATTAAGGGTGGCCGCTTATTAATGGGTTCAAAGTACTTCACTCAAGCGTTACCTTTACAGCAAGCAGAAGCACCATTAGTGCAAGCTCTGGATCCCAACGATGCTGAAGGTAAATCTTTCGAAGATGGAGTATCAGCCTATTTAGGTGCTGTAAGAGCAGATGCGGCTTTAGGTGCAGGTTTGGTTACCGATGTAACAGCAGACTACATTGAGGTTAAGCACGGCAAGGATAAGAAGCGGTACGAATTGTACAACAACTTTCCTTTTAACCGTAAGTGTGTTGCCGGAGCTACCAAAGTTTGGATCAAACGAGCAACTGGAGTAATTCAGCAAGTAGCCGCCCAAGACTATCAGCAAGAGTCAGGGGATCTAATAAGATCCATTAATCTGGAGACTAAGGCGGCAGCTTGGGAGCCTATCACAGGGTTTGCTAAGATCCCTAACACTAAGCGCCTGGTGCTGACTACTACACTATCTGGCCGTCAAGTGGTTACTACTGAGGATCACTCCTTAGTTACGCTAGGAGACTCCGGAGAGTTAGTGCCCATATATCCAGCTGACTGTGAGGTAGGCGTAACTCGACTGCCTGTAGTAGGAATGACCTTAGGCGCCTGCAGCACCATGGATCACGATACTCATGCTTGGGGCTTATTGGCAGGATTATACTTAGCAGAGGGCCACATACCTGCAAGTCAGCCAAACTTAGTAGTACTGGCCGCTCAACCAGCAGCTCGGCAAGCAGAGCTTAATATCCTTTTGACTACACTTGGGTTTAAAGTTCACGTCAATGCTGTTAGTACAGGTAAAGCCTCTTTTACCTGTAAGCAAACCGCTACTTGGCTGCGGCAAGAGTTTGGACACGGTAGTGGCGCTAAGGCTCCCTCTGAGCAAACTATGCTCCGCTCAGTAGAGTTTCGTAAGGGCCTAATCCAAGGCTACATGTCTGGAGATGGTTGCTTACACTCAGATACTAATGGAGCCGTACAGCTACAAGCTTGGACTGCTAGTTTGTTAATGAGAGATAGACTGGTAGATATTTTGGCCTCTCTAGGAATATTCTGCACACTGCCAAAGACTAAGCTCCACCAAAATGCAGCTTGGAATCCTAGTTATGGCCTGAGAGTAATCTCTAGCCACATTAATAGACTAGCAGCCTGGTTCTGCTACCAGGACCGAAACGAAAAGCTAAATAGTTTAACCTCCCTTAGTTTTAGGGCTGCTACGTTCGACGGGATCCCTGTTACTCAGGCTAGTAGGGTCTTGGCATATGCCGGCACTGGGGCAACAACCCCTCATTCGGTTTACAAGACTGCTACTGCTGGAAGCTACATACAACGGCACCGCATTAAATCCGGAGTGCTTAAGCCTTGGGCAGACTCTGACGTTATGTGGGATACAGTAGTAAGTATTACTAAGGCTGAACCTGCCGCCTATGTCTATGACTTCGAAGTCGCCAGCAGCCAAGTGTTTGCAGTAGATTGCGGTCTACTAGTACACAACACCTACATACACAATACTGCTGGAGTTAAACTAGGAGATCAGGTTAAGCCTGGTCAGTTATTAGCTAAGTCTAACTATACTGACGCTAATGGTGCCCTAGCTATGGGTAAGAACCTCAAAGTAGCATATATGATTTGGGGCGACGAGGAACTAGGTGGTTCCAACTTCGAAGACGGAGTAGTTGTTTCCGCTAGTGCTGCGAAGAAGATGTCTTCAGAGCATATGTACACTGTAGGGTATGACAACAAGGACGACTATACTGCTGATTACAACAAGTTTATCTCGTTGTTTCCTGGGCAGTACTCCAAAGACCAACTAAAGCAAATGGATAGCACCGGAGTAATTAAACCAGGCACGGTTGTTAATCCAGGCGATCCTATTATCTTAGGGGTAGGAGAACGTAAGTCTGACACTTTTGGTTTAGTGAAGAAATCTCGACCTAGTTTTACGAATAGGGCTCAAACTTGGGAACACTCTCAGCCTGGAGTAGTTACCGACGTGACTCCAACCCGAACCGGTTGGCAAGTTGCTATTAAATCCTATAAGCCTATGACAGCTGGTGATAAGCTAGTAGGGCGTTACGGAGATAAAGGTGTTATCTCTGCGGTAATAGAAGATAGTGATATGCCTCAAGATAAGGCAGGAGCAGCTTATGAAGTTATCTATAATCCATTGGCTCTTGTCACTCGGGTTAATCCTGTACAAGCCGTTGAAGCGGCATTGGGGAAGTTGGCAGCCCAGACCGGCGTACCGTACAAAATGCCAGCTTTCATCGACGGATCCCTTATTGACTTCGCTCAAGCCGAACTTAAAAAAGCTAGAGTTTCAGACACAGAAACTATATTTGATCCGAGACTCAACAAGAATATAGATAACGTTTTTACCGGTACTCGCTACTTTATGAACTTGCACCATCAAGCAGAAGGCAAGTTGAGCGGCCGAGATACCGGTGGGTACTCTAATGAAGAAGCCCCAGTAAAGGGAGGCTCCGAAGGCGCTAAGCGTATTGGTATTGCAGATGTTAACTCCCTATTAGCCCACGGTGCTATAGAAGTCCTTAAGGATGCTAGGCTTATCAGAGGGCAAAAGAACGACGAGTACTGGCGAGCAGTTAAAGCTGGCACTCCAGTACCCAACGTAGCCGTACCATTTGTTTGGGATAAGTTCGTAGCTCAACTTAAGGGCGCTGGAGTAAACGTTCAACGCCAAGGCGGCATCATTAACATCTACGGTATGACCAATTCAGACGTTAAGGCTATGTCTGGTGGTGAAGTAAAGAGCCCCAAAGATATAGACTTCCGTACCGGCAAAGCTGTAGATGGCGGCTTCTTTGACGAGAAGATCTTCGGCGTAAACCAATCTTCCTTCGGGCATTTTCCTTTAGCAGCTAAAGTAGTTAACCCGGTAATGGAGGATGCAGTTAGATCCTTAACTGG
>Ga0114966_10004474_pt1 | contig 12009 bp, 15 predicted proteins | sample M_130207_XF_Meta_FD_87029 | JGI IMG/M metagenome (GOLD analysis project Ga0114966, IMG submission 87029) | Freshwater microbial communities from Lake Montjoie, Canada to study carbon cycling - M_130207_XF_MetaG | ecosystem: Environmental > Aquatic > Freshwater > Lake | place: Lake Montjoie...
CCCGGGTCGTGATCGACGATGCTGATCTCCACGTCGAGCAACGGCATGCGCTTCGACCTGATGAGCCGCCGGCCATCGCCCGGGCGTGAACCCTCGGCAATCGCGGTGCCGAACGCGCGCACCTTGCCCTCAGCCACCAGGGCGTCGAGGGTGTCGAGCACCGCCGGGTCGGTGAGTACACGCCGCGGGGCGTGGTGCAGTTCGCAGATGTCGATGACGTCGCCACCCAGGCGCCGCAGGCTGTCCTCCACGGCGGCGCGGATGGCCTCGGGCCGGAAGTCCTGCGCCATCACCCGGCGCCCGCGCCCTGTGGGCTCGGCCCCCCGCCAGTCGTAGCCCACCTTCGTGGCCAGCACCACGCGGTCGCGGCGGTCGGCAAATGCCCGCCCAAGCACGCTCTCAACGCGGCCATCGCCATCACGGTCGGCGGTGTCGAACAGCGTGATGCCGCGATCGAGCGCGGCGTGCAGCAGGCGAACGGCGTCGTCGTCGCCGTGATCGCCCCACCAGCCAGAGGCCAGGGCGTCGGCACCGAAGCCGACTTCGGACACGCTGATACCGGTGCCGGGAATCTCACGATGGCGCATTGGGTGAGGCTACCCACAGGTTCTGACGCGCTCACCTTCGCCGGGGTATCGTGCCGCCATGCTCCGACTCATCGGCAACGTGCTGTGGCTTCTGCTCGCGGGTCTCGGGATGGCCCTCGGCTATCTGGTGGCCGGGGTGATCATGTGCATCACCATCATCGGCATCCCATTCGGCATCGCCGCGTTCCGCCTTGCGGGCTACGCGCTGTGGCCCTTCGGTCGCACGGCAGTTCGTGATCCGCAGCGACTGCCCGTCATCAGCATGATCGGCAACATCCTGTGGTTCATCCTCGCCGGCTGGTGGCTGGCACTGGGGCACCTCATCGCCGGGGTGCTCCTGTGCATCACCATCATCGGCATCCCGTTCGGCATCGTGTCGTTCGGGCTGGCCAAGGTGGCCCTTGCGCCACTCGGGCGCCGCATCGTGCCGATCTCCGACCTGGCCCCGGGGACCTAGGCCTCGTCGGCCTCGGCGTCTTCGTCGTCGTCGGCCAGCAGGAACTCCACGAGGTCTTCCACCGTGAAGCGGCCCGACTGCATCGATGCCACAAGCCCGTAGACGGTGGCCGAGTGCGGTCGGTCGAGCACGTACTCGCGAATGGCCGCGTTGCCCCGGGCGTTGATCTCCTCAAGCGCCTGACGGCCGACGGCAGTTGACACCACGCCCACGCCCTCGACGTCAACAAGGCCTGCGGTGGAGAGCGACTTGGCCGCCGACGCGATGTCGTCCGGCTCTGCCTGGAACTCCGCGGCCAACGAGGTGAGCGACTTGCCATCGGGCTCTTTGGCGATCGACTGCAGCAGCAGGTACGAGCCCGAGGAGAGTCCGGCTTCCATCACCACCTGATCGAGCACGCCGGCCACCTCGGCCAGCAGCTGAAGGTCATCTTCGTCGCGGTACATGGCTACGGCCCGTAGCGGTGTGCCGGGGCGGGACGCAGGTCGTCATAGGCCTCGCCCGACCAGATGCGACCGGTGATACCCAGATCATCGAGTGCACGCAGGGCCGATCGCACCACACCGGCGCGGGCGCCGCGTCCGTGGTCGTTGGCCACGGTCACCTCGAAGTCGTGACTGCCCGACTTCCGCATTGGCCGGCCGTTGGCGCGTGCGAGTGCAACCCGGGCCTCTGAAAGCCTGAGCGGGTCGTCAACGGTGAGGTAGCACTCGAAGAATGCCCAGTCGTCGGCCATCTCGGCCACGACTGCATCGAATTCATGGGTATACGCCATGGCGGCAGGCTAACCGAGGCCGTGGAGGGCGTGGGTGACTTCGGCAGCGCGGGCGGCGAACTGGGCGTCGTCAAGCACCGGCGCGGGGGTGGGGCATGCGACGTCATCGGGCAGCGTGACCCATGAGACACACCCGCCCATGTCGGGGGTCATTGCAAGATCAACGGCGGGGGAGACGCGATGCGTGCGCGCCACCACGGCGATGAGCGGCTGCTTTGGACGCCACTTGAGGCGCGACTGTGCGTAGTCGGGACCGAGCACGTGAAAGTCCTCCAGCGCGTCCAGTTGCGGCTGCTCGGTGATCTCGTGCACCTCGTGCACCTCGCACCAGGCGGTGAGGTCGGTGTGGCCGGGCTCCTCGCGCAGCTCCAGCTCGGCGGCGTACGCGTCACGCGCCGCGGGCGTGAGCAGCTCGGGCCTCTGGTGCAGGTGGGTTGGCAGCAGGAAGAAGCGGGAGTGGGGGACATCGAAACGCTTTTCGCCGATTCCCCCCTTGCGCAACATCACCACCTGCTCGCCCGCAAGCATCGCCGCGATGACGGCGTTCCATTCCTTGAGCGCGTGTTCTGCCACGGGCCAATGGTAGGCATCACTCCTGCGCCGAATGCCGCGGTTTGGTGGGGCCGGATGACCCTCCGGACCACCCGCGGAGCGTGTTACCTTCAGTGCATGATCGATGCCATCCTCGCCCGCGCCGCCGACGGTGAGCGCATCACCGCCGAAGAGGCGGTTCTGCTGTACGACGAGGCCCCGCTCGAGGATTTGGGCGCGGCCGCAGACCAGGTCGCACGTCGCCTGCATGGCGACGAGGTCACCTACAACGTCAACGCGCACCTCAACCCCACCAACATCTGCGTGGTGGGCTGCGGGCTGTGCGCGTTCGCCGTGTGGACCGACCACGACCCCCGTGCCTACGCGTACTCGGTTGACCAGCTTGTTGACCGCGCGAAGGAACTGAGCGATCTCGGCATCACCGAGCTGCACATCGTGGGCGGCATGACCAAGGAGTACACCCTCGAGTACTACGAGGATCTCTTCCGCGAGCTCAAGTCGACCCTGCCGCACGTGGCGCTCACTGCGCTCACGGCTGTGGAACTCGACTTCGTGGCCAAGATGGCCAAGGTGTCATCGCGTGAGGCACTCGAGCGTTCGATGGCCGCCGGCCACGACACCATGCCCGGCGGTGGCGCCGAGGTGTTCAGCCCCCGCGTACGGCGCATCATCGCCGACCGCAAGGTGGCGTCGGATACCTGGATCAACATTCACCGCGAAGCCCACCAGGCCGGCATGCGCACCAACGCCACGCTGCTCTTCGGCCACTTCGAGACGCCGGCCGAGAAGGTTGACCACATGGTGCAGCTGCGCGAGTTGCAGGACGAAGCCGACCGGGATGGCCACCCCGCGCGTTTTCAGGCCTTTATCCCGCTGCCCTTCCTCCCGGGCAACACTGAGTTCGCATACCTGCCGGGCCCCTCGCGCGAGGAGAAGCTGCGCACCATCGCCGTGTCGCGTCTGGTGCTCGACAACTTCCCGCACATCAAGGGTCACTGGGTGATGCTGGGCGAGGACATCACGGCTGAGGCGCTGTCGTATGGCCTCGACGACCTCTCCGGCACGCTCACCGAGGAGCGCATCGCGCACGCAACCACCGTGCAGACCCCGCTTGGCCTCACGCAGGATCGCATTCGCGAACTGGTGCGAAGCGGTGGCCGTGTGCCCAAGGAGCGCGACACGCTCTACGACGGCGTGGACCGCGAGGCCATCACCGCCTGATATTGCCGCGCCCTACGACAGGGCGCGCTTGCGCAGTGCCCCGGCTGCGGCGAATGCCAGCACTACGCACCAGCCCAGCGTCCAGATGACGCTGCCCCACGACGACGGCTGAATGAACACGATGTTGCCGTTCACCACCACGCGTGGCGCGGCGAGCCCGGCCACGTCGCGTGCCTGCAGCTCGGCCACCATGGGCGAGATGATGCCGCGCGGGAAGATGAAGTAGAGCGTGCGCATGAGGCCGGTCCACGACGTGCCGATGACGTTGGCCTCGGCAGCCGACGACAGGTTCACAAGCGCCTGCACGAAGATGTAGACGATGCCGGCGGTCACGCCCGCGGCCACAGGGCCGATGGCCACGCTGCACAGCGCCGCCACGGTGAGCACCACGAGCATGTTCTCGATGCCCGCAAGGCCCGTGACCACTAGGGGCGCGTCAATGCCGTTGCCAACGATGAGGCTGCAGATGGCGGCGACGATGATCCACGCGGCGAATGCGGCGACCAGCGCGAGTGTGCGTCCCACGATGCGGCCGAGCATTACCGGCGACCTTCCGACGCCAGTGGCCACCTGAATACCCAGCCAGCCGCCGTCGGCGTCACGATTACCAGCGCTCGAGCCCAGCGCGGCGCCGATGACCAGCCCGCCGATCACCTCAACGGCCAGCGTCCACGAACGAAGGGCATCGGAACGCAGCAGGCCGTCGTCGCCAAACGCGAAGATGGTGCCGGCGACGATGAGTGCCAGACCGACGGCCACCGTGATGAAGAACCAGCGCCGGCGCACCAGTGCGCGGAACTCAGCCGAGGCAATGACGGCAATTGCGGCGACGGGACTCACGCGGGCACCCCCTCGGCAAGTTGGATGCTCGCGCCGAGAAGGCCGGGCAGACCGCCCGGGTCGGTTGACGCTGCGAGCACCGCGCAGCCGCGGTCGAGGGCCCGGCGCACGGCCGCCACGGTCTCGTCAAATTCCCAGGGGTCGTCGAGTACCAGCAGGTCGGGGGTGCCGATGAGGGCGCAGGCCAGGGAGAGCTGACGGCTCTCCTCGATCTCCAGCAGGGGTGCGAGCTTGGCGGTTGCCGTAAACCCTGCCTCGTCCATCGCGGCGGCGGCTTCGGCGGGGCCATGCCCTTTGAGGCGGGCGACCATGGTGGCCACTTCCGCCGCCCTGATGCCATAGGTGAACGGCCACGACTGCGGTGCCCAGCCAATGCGCTGCAGCGCCCTGGGATCGCCGGGGGGGCCGCCGAATACCGTGATGTCGCCGCCGGGGCCTGCGAGGCCCAGCACGGCGCGCAGCACGGACGACTTGCCGGAACCATGGCCGCCCGTGAGCAGCAGGCCCTTGCCCGGAGCGAGGTCGAAGGTGACCCCGCTCACGGCCAGCGCGGCGCCGCGCTGATAGCGCACATGTACATCGCGGGCACGGATCACCGCGCCCGCGTCATCACCGGCGGGCGGGGTCAGCCCAGCTTCTCCAGCCGGATGGCCTCCTGCGGGCAGTCGTCAATGGCCTCGCGGATCTGTGCGATGAGCGCGGGGTCAAGCACATCGTCACTCGCCGACGACAGGTTGGTGTCGTCGTCCACCGTGAACACACCGGGCAGCCTGGCGATGCACACACGGGTGCCCATGCACAGGTCGTGGTCCACCAGCAGGCGGTACTTCTCGCCGTCGATCTCGATCTCTGCCATCTCAACCCTCCCTGATGATCGCGAGCACCTCGTCACGCTTGCGCTCCATGTCGGCCTCAGACACAAGTGACTCGAGGTTGAGACGGAGGAGCGGCTCGGTGTTTGAGGATCGCACGTTGAAGTGCCAGTCGTCGTATGAGACGGACAAGCCGTCCACCTCGGCCTGACGGCCGTCGCCGTAGTGTGCCCGAAGGCGGTCGATCGCCGCACCGGCATCGGCAACGGTGGAGTTGATCTCGCCGGAGATGTGGTACTTCGCACGCAGCGCGGCCACCATCTCCGACAGTGGCTGATCAGACTGCGCGAGAATCTGCAGCACCATCAGTGCCGGGATCAGGCCGGTGTCGGCGAATGAGAAATCGCGGAAGTAGTAGTGGCCGCTCACCTCGCCGGCGAAGATGGCGTCCACCTCCCGCATGCGGCGCTTGATGAAGGCGTGGCCCACGCGGAACTCATCAGGGCGCCCGCCCGCCTCGAGGATGGCATCACGCACGGCCCACGATGCGCGCAGGTCGTACACCACCGTCTGCGCACCGCTGCGCTCAAGAATGTGGCGGGCCAGCAGGGCCGTGAGGAAGTCGCCGGCCACAAACCCGCCCTTCTCATCGATGAAGAAGCAGCGGTCGGCGTCGCCATCCCAGGCGATTCCCACGTCGGCCTTGTTCTCGACCACCGCGTTCTCGATGAACACGCGGTTCTCTTCGAGCAATGGGTTGGGCTCGTGGTGGGGGAAGCGCCCGTCGGGGTCGAGGAAAAAGGGCACGGCATCGATGTCGATGTGCTCAAGCACGGGCGGCAGATAGACCCCGGCCATGCCGTTGGCGGCGTCCAGCACCACGCGCAGGCCGGTGATGGCCGATGGGTCGACGAACGTGAGACAGCGGTCGACGAAGCGTCGCAGCAGGTCGGGGTCGTCAGTCAGGGTGCCCGGGGTGGCTGCCGGGGCGGGCTCGCCCGCCATCGCCAGGCGCCCCACCTCGCCGATGCCCGTCTCACCCGACAGGGGCAGGGCACCAGCCGACACCATCTTCACGCCGGTGTACTGCGGCGGGTTGTGGCTGGCCGTGATGACGGCGCCGGCGTCGTAGCCGCCCTCATCAACTGCGAAGTAGACCATCTCGGTTGCGGCAAGCCCCAGGGCCGTCACGTCGGCGCCGGCCGACAGCGCGCCGCGGATGAAGGCATCTGCCATGCCGGGCGATGAGAGCCGCACGTCGTGGCCCACGGCCACGCGCTTGGCACCCGTCACCGCGATGAAGGCACGGCCGATGCGCTCGCCGGCCTCTTCGTCGATCTCATCGCCGTAGAGCCCACGGATGTCGTAGGCCTTGAAGACTCCGGGAACGAGCGTCATGCGGCGAATCCGGGGCGCAGCAGGGCGTAGGTCTCTTCAAGGCTTTGCGGCATGACGCGGACATCTCCAGTAACGGGCATGAAATTGGTGTCGCCGGACCATCGGGGCACCACATGCAGGTGAAGGTGGTCGGCAATTCCGGCACCCGCGGCTGACCCCTGATTCATCCCGATGTTGAAGCCGTGCGGGTGCAGGGCGTCGTCGAGGGCGGTCTGGGCGGTGCGGGCGAGTTCCATCATCTCAACCAGCGCCTCGGACGACAGGTCGGTGAGGCGGTCGAGGTGCGCGTGGGGGACGACCATCAGGTGTCCGCTGGCGTACGGGTAGGCATTCATGATGACGAAGCAGTGATCGCCACGGGCCAGGATGTGCGCCTGCTGGTCGTCGCCGAGTGCCGGCAGATCGCAGAAGACGCACCGGGGGCCCTCGTATTCATGGTCGTTCTCGGCACTCACGTACGCCATTCTCCACGGGGCCCACATCACCTGACGCCCCGCCCCGGGGTCTACAGCCACTTGCGCCTGCGGACGTATGCGAGCACGCCCACCGCCAGCACCACCATCAGTGCAAGCAGGAAGATGAGCGAGGCCACCCCGTTGTGGGCAAAGGGCAGGTTGTCGATGTTCATGCCGTAGAAGCCCGTGATGAGCGTGAGCGGCAGCAGTACGGCCGACAGGATGGTGAGGAGCGCCAGCATGTCGTTGAGGCGGTGCGTGATGATCGACTCGTTGGTGGCCTCGAGCGCCTCGGCAACTTCCTTGTAGTTCTCGAGGGAGTCCCAGATGCGCTCGTTCTTGTCGACGATGTCGTCGAAGTACAGCTCCAGGTCTTCCGGCGCGTACCGCTGCACGGCGCGCTCGAGCATGCGCAGGGTAGGGCGCTGCGGCTTGATGACCTTGCGGTAGTTGATGATCTCCTGCTTCACATTGGAGATATCGCGCACCACGGAGTCGCCGTGGCCCTCGAAGATGGCGTCCTCAATGGTGTCGAGCTTGAACCCGATCTTGTCGAGGATGGGGAAGCAGTAGTCGAACATCTGGTCGACGATCTCGTACAGCAGGAACCCCGAGCCCTTCGACATGTAGTCGTCGCGGGCGTCCTCGCGCGCCTCACACCGCGACCACAGGGCGCGGATGGGCTTCATCGGCTCCTTGGGGATGGTGATGATCATGCCCGGGGCGATGAACACGTTCAGTTCTGCCGCCTGCAGGCGGCCCGTGGCCTTGTCGAAGCGCGGGAAGTGCAGCACCAGAAACACGTAGTCGTCGTACTCGTCGATCTTGGCGCGCTGACGACGGCGTGAGAGCACGTCTTCAAGATCGAGCGGGTGGTAGTGGAAGTGCTCCGACAGCCACGCGGTTTCGGCGTCGGTGGGCTCTTCGATGTTCAGCCAGGTGAGGCCGTGGGCCTCCAGGCGCTGGACGTCCGGGCGGTCGCGGTCAGGCGCGAGCATCGCGGGGGAGGGCCCCCGCGAGCGTGAGCGACGGATGTTGGGAAGGCTCGCCATCTTCGAGTCCCCTCGTCGCGTTGGTGCACGGCACGTCAAACATCCGCCGGAGTCTATCGCGTCCCGCAACGCGCCGGACTACGCTGCCCACCGTGCATGCCATGGTCGACTCCCCGCGTCTCAAGTTTTGCGGTCTCACCGACCCTGCAGACGTCGCCGCGTGCGTTGATGCCGGTGCCTGGGCCATTGGCGCAATCATGACGCCGCATGGTCCAAGGGCGCTTGGCCCAGACGATGCAGCGCGCGTGATGGCAGCGGTGCCTGATGGGGTGGAGCGCGTCGGTGTTTTCGTGAATCCCGATCCGTCAGCGGTGGCGGATGCCGTGCGCCGATGCGGCCTCACTCGTGTGCAGCTGCACGATGTGGCCGATCTCGCAGCCATTGCAGATGCGGCAGGTGTGCCGATCACGCTCTCCATCAGGCTTGACGGCCTGGCGGCCATCGAGGCCGGCGACGCCGCCGACTGCGATCTGGTGCTGTTCGACGCCGCGGTACCCGGCATGGCCGGTGGCACCGGGCAGCTGGCCGACTGGAGCCTGCTCGTGGCACGTCGCCCCGCGCGCCCCTTCGGCCTTGCCGGCGGCCTGAACCCCACGGTGGTGGGTGACGCCATTCGCACGGTTCGACCCGACGTGATTGATGTGGCCAGTGGGGTGGAGTCATCCCCCGGTCACAAGGACCCGGCCCTCGTGGCGGCATTCGCCCGCGCCGCGCGCGAGGCAGCAATGGAGGTGGCGGCGTGAGCGTGACCATGCGATTTGGCCCCTACGGCGGCCGCTACGTGCCCGAGACCGTGATCGGGGCGCTCGACGAACTCACTGAGGCCTACGAGCGCTACCGCGACGACCCCGACTTCCGCAGCGAACTCGGGGTACTGCTCGGGCACTACGTGGGCCGTCCCACGCCCATGTACCGCGCCAGCCGGCTCGAAGAGGCCTGGGGAATCCCCGGCGGCCTGTGGTTCAAGCGGGAAGACCTGTGCCACACCGGTGCGCACAAGATCAACAACGCGCTGGGTCAGGTGCTGCTGGCCAAGCGCATGGGCAAGCAGCGCATCATCGCCGAGACCGGTGCGGGACAGCACGGCGTGGCCACCGCCACTGCGTCGGCGCTTATGGGGCTTGGCTGCCGCGTGTACATGGGCCGCACCGACATGCAGCGCCAGCGCCTCAACGTCATCCGCATGCGCATGCTTGGTGCCGAGGTATTCCCGGTTGATGCCGGTAGCGGCACGCTGAAGGACGCCACCAGCGAGGCCATCCGCGACTGGGTGACCAACGTGGACGACACCCACTACATCATCGGATCTGCCGTGGGGCCGGCCCCGTACCCGGAGATCGTGGCCGACTTCCAGTCGATTATCGGCTGTGAGTCGCGCGAGCAGATGCTCACCGAGATCGGCGCGCTGCCTGGCACCGTGGTGGCCTGCGTGGGTGGCGGTTCAAATGCCATTGGCATCTTCCGCGGGTTCCTCGACGACGCCGACGTGCGCCTGGTAGGAGTGGAGGCCGCTGGCGAGGGGCTGTCCGGCAAGCACGGCGCATCGTTGGCGCTCGGCAGCCCCGGTGTGCTGCACGGCTCGTACTCGTACCTGCTGCAGGACCCCGACGGCCAGGTGGCCGAGGCGCATTCGGTATCGGCCGGCCTCGACTACCCGGGCGTTGGCCCTGAGCACTCGCACCTTCGCGATCTGGGCCGTGTCACGTACTCCAACGCCACCGACGAGGACGCCCTCTCGGCATTCCTCGAGTGCTGCCGCCTTGAGGGCATCATCCCGGCGCTCGAGACTTCGCACGCGTTGTCGTACGTGCGCGACAACACGGCCGATCTCACCGGGCCGGTGCTCATCTGCCTGTCGGGCAGGGGCGACAAGGACGTCGACCAGGCCGGCGAGGCCCTGGGCATTGATGCCAGTGCCTGAGTCAGGAGCCGACCGCCTGGCGAAGGTATTTGCCGACGCCGGGCGCCCGCTTTTTGTGCCCTACGTGATGGGTGGGTATCCCACTGTTGAGGCCAGCGCACGCCACGCGGCCATCCTCGCCGAGCACGCCGACATCATCGAGCTCGGCATCCCGTTCAGCGATCCGCTGGCTGACGGCCCCACCATTCAGGCCGCTGGCCAGATGGCGCTCGATCAGGGCACCCGGCCGTCGGACGTGCTGGCCATCGCCGCCGGGCTGAAGGGCGGCCCGCCAGTGGTGGTGATGACCTACTTCAACACCGTCATCGCCCATGGGGCAGCGGAGTTCCTCGGCCAGGCTGCCGATGCAGGCGTGGCGGGCATCATCATTCCCGACCTGCCTGTTGACGAGGCCGGCGACATCCGCGAGTTCGCGCGTACCGCCGGTGTGGCGCTCATCGCACTGGCGGCGCCCACTACCGACGATGCCCGCATGCAGGCCATCGGTGCGCAGGCCGAGGGCTTCGTGTATCTGGTGGCCGTCACGGGTGTGACCGGCGGCGAGATGACCATGGACGATCGCCTGCGGGCACTGGTGGATCGCGCCCGTCGGCACATCCCCGTGCCGGTGGTGGTGGGCTTCGGCGTGCGTACGCCCGATCAGGCGCGCCAGATCGGTGAGATCGCCGATGGCGTGGTGATTGCCAGCGAGATCATCCGCCGCATTGGCGATGCCCCCGACCCCGCGGCAGCCGATGCCGTGGTGGCCGAGTTCGGCACCGGCATCGCCGGCGCCATGCGCGCCTAGTAGGGGTAGGCCCGCAGGAACGCCACGAACGCGTCGATGTCGACGGGCTGTGGGTCGTCCTCGGTGCCGAGGTGCTCGGCGTAGTGAAAGCTGATGAAGCGCCCGAAGTCGCTCGATGAGTCGGCGATTTCGGGAAACTCGCCCCACCACACGAAGTCGGCGCGCCCACCCCATGGCTCGGCGAGCGCCGCGATGGCCGACATGCGGTCGTTGCCGTCGTCGGGCACTGTGCGCGCGATGCGCCGGGTTTCGGCAACGAGCGCGTCGAAGTCGGGCCAGCTCTCCGGATCGAGCAGCAGCACCGGCACCATGGTGGAGAGGAAGTCGGCGGCCTCGGCATCGTCTGCAAACCAGGTGAAGGTTCCAATGCCCGTCTGCGGCGGTGGCACCGGGTCGCGTTGGAACATGCCCACGGGGAATTGACGGGGGTCGCGGGCGCTCACCAGTGCGAGCGCACGACCGCGGGAGAGATCTGACCATTCGTGCATGCCGTGAGGCTAGCGGGGTCGCCGGAGCACATCGCTAGGATCACACGCGTGTCCGACCTGCAACTCGCAATCGCCACCATTCTCATGTTCGCGTCAATCGCCGGCGCCATTGGCCTCGGCATGTTGGCCTGGCGTCGCCAGGCAGCTATCAAGACCCTCGACGCCCGCCAAGCGGCGGGTATTGGCATGTCGGCGCCGGTGGCGTCTGATCGCGGCATGGCGCTGCGTGGCCGGCACACCACCTCGCAGGGCGACCTGCCGCGGCCGGCTGGGTCGAGATCGCGCGCCGGACTCATCACGGCGTTCATTGCCGTGTTGCTCATCGGCGGGTTCGCGGGTTGGTGGTTCGTGCTTCGCGGCGGTGGCTCGAGCGGCACGCAGGCCGCGCAGTCGCAATCGGCCAACGGCCCGCTTGGTCCGGACCCCGCGGCGGCGGTGCCCGCCGACCCGCCGGCGATTCAGGACAAGGCCGCGTACACCGTGGCGGTGCTCAACGCGAGCGGCGTCACCGGCGCCGCCGGCACGACGGTGGGCCCCAAGGTTGAGACGGCTGGCTACCGCCTGGGCAAGGTGGGCGACGCCAGCACGCAGGACGCCATGACCTCTTCGGTGATGTGGGCGCCGGGCAAGCAGGCTGTGGCGCAGAACGTGGCCAAGGATCTCG
>Ga0114966_10004475_pt1 | contig 12008 bp, 11 predicted proteins | sample M_130207_XF_Meta_FD_87029 | JGI IMG/M metagenome (GOLD analysis project Ga0114966, IMG submission 87029) | Freshwater microbial communities from Lake Montjoie, Canada to study carbon cycling - M_130207_XF_MetaG | ecosystem: Environmental > Aquatic > Freshwater > Lake | place: Lake Montjoie...
AACGACGATTGATCTCTTGGGCAGCAATGGAATTCATTATGGCGGGTGGATTATTCCAGGAATGCGCCTAATGCAAGACTCCTTGATAGAGAATACAGCCCGCCTAGATCTGCCGGAAAATAAAAATAGCGCGCTTGATATTGGTTTGAATACGTCGATGGCAATATCATCAGGCTGTCTTTTAGCCCAGATTGGCGCCCTGCAATCTGCCTTAAATTATGCCGAATCGAAAAGAATAAAAATAAATCGCCTTTGGATTGATGGTGGCGATGCGGATTTGCTGTTACCGCATTTATCAGCCCTTCCCATTACCAGTGAGAAAATTACCGGCTTAGTATTACGCGGACTTTGGGCTTGGCTTAAGAGCGAATCTTACCCAAAAGCTTTGTCGTCGAACGATCATGAATAAAGGGGATAGCCATTGCCTTTCCGCCCCAAGATTGAACGACACGAGTTTCTTCCAAAGTACCAATTTCATAATCACCGCCCTTAACATAAATATCAGGACGGATTTTCTCAATCAAACTCACTGGTGTTTGCTCAGCAAAGAGCACAACCATGTCTACACTTTCAAGAGCTGCTAATAAAGCCTGACGATCTGCCTCAGAATTAATTGGCCTGTCATCTCCCTTACCCAGCATCTTGACTGAAGTATCTGAATTCACACCGACTACTAAGCTTGCTCCTAAGGCGCGGGCCTGGGCTAAGTAACTAGCATGCCCACGATGAAGAATGTCAAACACCCCATTAGTAAAGACCAGAGGTCTGGGAAGCTTTGCAATACGAGCAGTCAGCTGGTCTAAAGGACAAATCTTGGACTCAAAAGAAGGTAGGGGCAAAGAAGTCATGGCTCAATATTAATGGCTTTAGCTAACTTCGAGCGATATTACCCGGAATGTCTTAGACTTAAGGACTAATAACCCAATAAAAAAGTTGCTACATGCCCCCCGAGACAATCCGCCTATTTTCTACCTGGGTTTTTACCCTACTTGCCTTTTTATCGGGCGCCCAACTTGCAAATGCTGCACCTAACTGCAGCCCTCTTCTATCCCAGACCTTTCTACGTCTCCAGGATGAGGTGCCTCAAAATCTTTGCCAATACCAGGGTAAAGTAATTTTGGCTGTAAATACTGCTAGCTTTTGCGGGTTTACAAGCCAATATGAAGGTCTAGAAAAGGTCTATGCCAAATACAAAGATCAGGGCCTTGTCGTTTTAGGTTTTCCGTCTAACGACTTTGGCCAACAAGAGCCGGGGAGTAATAAAGAGATCGCTGACTTCTGTAAAAACACGTACGACGTAAAATTTCCGATGTTTGCAAAAAGCTCAGTTACAGGCAGCAATGCGAACCCTCTCTTCAAAATGTTGATTGCTAAAACCGGCACAACGCCAAAATGGAATTTCTACAAATATTTAATTGATCGAAAGGGAAATGTCGTTGATTCTTATGGCAGCATGACTAAACCAACAAGCAGCACCATCACTGCAGAGATTGAAAAACTCTTAGGAGAAAAACCTCAGTGATTAAAAAAAGAATTGCTATTGTTGGCGCTGGCATCTCTGGCCTTGGGTGCGCTTATGCTCTAAGGCAGCATCCTGAATTTGATCTAACCTTATTCGAGGCTGGTGATCATATCGGGGGTCATAGCAATACAGTCGACTTCAAGTGCAACATTGGTGGCCAAGAAATCAGTCATGGTGTTGACACTGGGTTCTTAGTCTTTAATCGCAAGACCTATCCGCGCTTAGTGCGTCTCTTTGAAGAAATTCAAGCTCCGGTAGCGCCTTCTGAAATGTCCTTTTCTGTATCAATTGATACATCCGATAAGAAACACGGCCATCAAAATATTGAATGGGCAGGTAATGACCTAAACTCTTTCTTTGGACAAAGATCAAATCTTTTATCTCCCTCCTTCTGGAGAATGGCTTATGACATCCTGCGCTTTAACCGACTGGCTTCTCGGCTAGCACATCAGCAAATTGAAGCGGGCCATCTTTATAAAGAACCTGATGAAAGCATTGCCAATTTTTTAGATCGCAATCGCTTTAGCCAAAGCTTCAGAGAAAATTATTTTCTGCCAATGATTGGCGCCATCTGGTCATGCTCTGTCGGGCAGATGCTCGAGTTTCCGATTCAAACGATGGTACGTTTTTGTCATAACCATGGTTTACTACAAATTCAGAACCGTCCACAGTGGTTGACTATTCAAGGTGGCTCTCGAGAGTACGTTAAACGGATTGTTGCCGCCCTAGAAGAGTCTAAAGTGAAGATTGTGTGTAAAGGTGTTTTACGCGTAAATGTGAAGCAAGATAGCGCATCTCAAGTTGAAATAGTTACTCAGTCTGGGTCTGTTTTTTTTGATGAGGTCGTGATGGCCTGCCATAGTGATCAAGCGCTTGATCTGGTTCATGGTATTACGCAGCAGGCTAGAAATATTTTGGCAGCGATTCCTTACCAAAAAAATCGTGCCATCTTGCATACAGACGTACGCTTTCTCCCAGAGGCAAAGCGTTGTTGGGCTGCCTGGAATTACACCGCTAAGTCTGGCATGAAGCCCTCATCAAAACAGCATGTGAGCGTGAACTACCTCATTAATCGGCTGCAACCACTACCTACTCAATTAAAAGGTACGCAAATTATTGTCAGCCTAAACCCCGCTTCAGAGCCTGACCCAAAGCTAGTTCATCAAGAAATTCATTATTCGCACCCTGTATTTGATATGAGCGCTATCCAAGCCCAGAAAGAATTACCACTCATTCAGGGTGCAGCATCGATCTGGTATTGCGGTGCCTGGACTGGATTTGGCTTTCATGAAGATGGTTTACGCTCCGGTGAATTAGTCGCAGAAGCCTTAATAGAAGGCATCAATTCGCCACAAAACACCCATCCCAAGCAAGACGCGCAATAAATGAATCAGCCAAAGATTAACTTTGGAGTTGTAAAACATCAGCGACTCAGACCTGCTAAGAATGCGTTTGGCTACGGTGTTTTCACATTATCAATTCCTATGCGGGCTAGAAAGCACAAGCCTGACCTTCTGAGCCAATATGGGCTGAATGACAATCGCCTGGGGCTATTTTCATTCTTTGATAAAGACCATGGTTTAGGACAAGCAGATAGTCTACAGTGGATTGAAAACATTCTGCAAGAAAACCAAATCCAAAATATTGATGGTGAAATTTGGTTACAAACATTTCCCAGAGTTTTGGGTTACGTATTTAATCCAGTCAGTTTTTGGGTGTGTACACGTGCAAACGGTACAGTTCAAGCAGTGTTAGCGGAAGTGAACAATACCTTTGGGGAGCGTCACTGCTATCTGTTACATAAAAATTCTGGTGAGGTATTACGCTCTGGCGAAACTCTTAGTAGTCAAAAAGTATTCTATGTTTCACCATTTTGTGAAGTACGTGGCGACTACCATTTTCGCTTTCTATTTCCGCAAGATAGTAATAGCGGTAACAACTCTGTTTATCGGATTGAATTACACGAAGATGGGCTACCACTAATTAATACCAGCATCAGCGGTAGTAGCCGCCCTTTAAGTCAATCCATGCTTTGGTTAGCGTTTCTGCGCTATCCACTCATGAGTCTTGGAGTAATCTTCCGGATTCATTGGCAAGCGTTGAAATTATGGATAAAAGGTGTACCCTTTCACTCAAAGCCCAATCCACCTGAAATTGAAGTTAGCAAATGAATCGTCCTGGACAATCCTTACTCTCACGCCTAAATTTTGCAAGGCCCCAAAGCCAATCCCAAGCGCGTAAATCTCGCTTAGGTACAGAGACACTATTAAGCCTCTTGTCTCAACTTAGCAGCGGCCACCTCAAAATGACATTGCCTGATGGGAATGTAAGGGAATTTGGCAATAAATCAGATGCATTGCATGCCGAGATTCAAATTTTAGATTGGTCTGTATTTAAGCAAGTACTGTCTCATGGAGATATTGGCTTTGCTGAAAGCTATATCCGCGGAGAATGGAACACTCCAGATCTCAAGGCTATTTTAGAACTTGCGGTTCGGAATCGTACCATTCTAGAAAAGGCAATTTATGGCAGCTGGTACGGCTCTATTCTTTACCGTATTAGACATTGGTTGCGTGATAACAGCAAAAACGGTAGCCGCAAGAATATTCATGCGCACTATGACTTAGGGAACGCTTTTTATACTCTGTGGCTTGACCCTACTATGAGTTACTCCAGTGCATGGTTTTCAGAGGGTGAAAAACAATCTCTCGCTGATGCACAACGTGCCAAAATCAGACGCATTCTCGAGTCGCTAGACACCAAGCCTGGTGACCATGTTTTAGAAATCGGCTGTGGTTGGGGCGGCGTTATGGAAGAAGCTCTACGTAATAATATTGCAGTTACCGGACTTACCCTTTCTACAGAACAGAAAGTATTTGCTGAAGATAGATTACAAAAGACTCAATTACAAATTGAGCAAGCAAAGCCTTTTGAAGTTCGACTTCAGGACTATCGCGATTGCCAAGAACAATTCGAGGGCATTGCTTCCGTAGAAATGTTTGAAGCAGTTGGCGAAAAGCATTGGCCAGAATATTTTCAAACGATTGCCAAATGTCTTAAGGCTGGCGGCAAAGCATGTATTCAAACTATTGTGATTGCTGAAGAACTCTTTGAGCGTTACCGCCACAATACTGATTTTATCCAGCAGTACGTCTTCCCGGGGGGCATGCTTCCTTCGCGAGCTAGCTTTAAAGAAAGCGCTGCTAAGGCTGGGCTTCAAATTGAAGGTGAATTTGCTTTTGGGGCTGATTACGCCCAAACACTTTGCCTGTGGCGAGATAACTTCAACCAAAAACTTCATGAAGTTCATGGCCTAGGTTTTGATGAAGCTTTTATACGGCTCTGGAATTTCTATCTCATGTATTGTGCTGCTGGATTTGCAGAACGCAATATTGATGTCGTGCAATTCACGTTGAGTCATCATCCTATCAATACATCATCAAATGCTCTTAGGCTATGAAACAAAGAGGAATTTCAAGCTTCTCAGGAAAACGTGTCTGGCTAATCGGCGCCTCCAGTGGAATTGGTGAAGCTTGCGCTCAAGCATTGATCAAAGCCGGGGCTAAAGTAGCTCTTTCTAGCCGAAGAGTTGAGCGTCTAAACCCACTAGCAGCACTTGGAGATCTTGGGCAAACATTGGTATTGCCACTAGACGTGACTGTTGACTCTGAACTCAAAAATAGTTACCAGTCAATTCTGAGCAGCTGGGATGGGATTGATTTATTACTCTTTGTGTCGGGCGCCTATTCACCACTGCGCGCAGATAACTTTGACATTAATACCGCAGAACAAATCATTGATTCAAACTTACTAGGTCCAATGAGAGCTGTTGCGCTCGTACTGCCTGAGATGCTCAAAGCTCATACAGGTCATATTGCTATAGTGGGTAGTGTTGCAGGCTACAGCGGCCTTCCCAAGGCCTTGGCATATGGGCCTAGCAAGGCAGCAATCATTAATTTCTGCGAGACCCTCTACTATGACCTACTCCCTCGGGGGATTAGTGTTCACATGATTTCTCCAGGCTTTGTGGCTACCGAAGCAACTGCTCAAAATGATTTTGAAATGCCTGCCTTAATCAGCGCGCAAGAAGCTGCTTCTGAAATTTTGAGCGGTATTGAGAACGGGGAGTTTGATATTCACTTCCCCAAGAGATTTTCGAGATTCCTAAAATTTCTCAGAATCCTGCCTTATCCAATTTACTTTTGGATCGTACGCCGCTTCGTCAAAATCTAAAGCAATTACTGCTTATATTTATCTTTACGGATTTTTTCTTCAAGATGGTCCATTACCGCTATTGCCTTAGCCTTAGTCCCAGCAATTGAAGGGGAAGTTACATACTTGCCTTGCATCACAATCGTTGGCACGCCATCAATACGATAAGCTTCTGCTAATTGTTTTGATGCTCGCGCCTTAGAAACCACAGCAAAAGAGCGGTAATTAGCTAAGAAGGTATTGCGATCAACACCTTGAGATGCAACCCAATCCACGATCTCTGGCTCAGCCAATAAACGCTTATTTTCCTTATGAATTGCATACATAACTTTTTCATTCAGAGCATCGCCTTTGCCCATTGCCTCAAGTGCATAGAACAATTGGCTATGTGGCATAAGGTCCTCACGAAACGCAACTGGCACTCTACGGAAAACGACATCCTTGGGCTGACGCTTTACCCAGCTACTAAGCTCTGGTTCAAAGTCATAGCAATGAGGGCAACCATACCAAAAGAACTCAATAACCTCCACTTTGCCCTTTGACTCAAGGGGCTGAGCAATCGGCAGAATCCGGTAGTCAAACCCTTCCTCAATCTTTTGGCTTTGTGCAGCCGCAATTCCGCTTAGACAAAACAATGTCAGTAATGTAAATATTCTTTTGCTAAATGAGGTCATGATTTGCTAGATTTAATCAGGGTTGGTTTAATGCCTATGCTGTTTAACTTATCACGCACAGGGTTGCTTTCGTCAGGACTGTTATAAGGCCCAACACGGACACGCCATAAGGTATTTCCATCGGCAGTAACTTCACTTAATTGCGTCTGAATTCCTTGAATAGCTAAACTTGCTTTTTGTGCATCAGCATCAGCACGTTTTATAAATGCGCCAACTTGCAGGAAATAAATTGCATCTGATTTTGGAGCAGGCGTAGTTTCAGCTGACTTCTTGCTGTTTACCAAATCCGTAATCGGATCAGATGGGGTAGCGGCAGGCGACTTGCCTTGTAGGGGTTTATTCAAGTCTAATTGCTCAACAGGAGCAGCGGGCTCACCCTCAGCCGGCGCACTAAGGGGTTTGATTGTTAAAGGTAAGTTGGGCGCACGAACCCCAGGTCTTTCTTGGGGGGTGTTTTTAGAAAGATAGAAGGCAATTACAAAGGCAATGCCTAAACCTACCCCTAAGCCCAAAACAAAACCTAAGATAGTACCGCCGTATTGGGCGTTTTTATCTTCGATCTTTATGAAGCCAGTTCGTTGATTTGGTTTTTTCATAATTGCCTCATCTTACCTTTTCACTTCATACCCTACTATTACATCTTAACGGGTGCAGATACCCCTAATACTTTTAAACCATTTTGCAGCACTTGGCGCGTAGCTAATAATAGTGCTAAGCGAGCTGCCTTAAGGTTTTGATCATCCACCAGCACGCGGTCTGCGTTATAGAAGGTATGAAAATCCCCTGCAAGATCTCGCAAATAGAAAGTAAGGGCATGGGGAGCTAGCTCAGCCGCGGCGTCTGTAAGTACCTCAGGATACTCAGCCAAACGACGCAACAAATGATCTGAAGCTTTACTTTGCAATAAAGATAAATCAGCAGAGGCTAAATCAGAAACTTGCCCGCCCCACTGCTGCAAGATGGAGTTAATGCGCGCATGAGCATACTGAACATAGAACACTGGGTTCTCGTCATTTTGCTGTAGAGCTAGATCAATATCAAAAACGAATTCCGTATCAGCTTTACGTGAGATTAAGAAAAATCGTACCGCATCACGACCACGTTGCAATGCCAATTCTCTTTCTTCGGTAGTCATCTCTGGAGTAACCCCACCAGACCACTCAACCAAATCACGCACAGTGACGTAAGAACCTGCGCGTTTGGATATCTTGACCTCTTCACCATGACGCATGACAGTCACCATTTTATGCAACACATAATCTGGATAGGTCTTTGGAATATCCCAACCACGTTTTTGCGCTACGCCCTGTAAGCCAGAACGAACACGGGCTATAGTGCCATGGTGGTCGCTACCCTGAACATTAATTACTTTATGAAAACCACGATTCCACTTACTGGTGTGATATGCCACATCTGGTACGAAGTAGGTAAAGCTGCCATCAGACTTACGCATCACACGATCTTTATCATCGCCATCATCAGTCGTTTTTAACCACAATGCACCCTCAGATTCGTAGGTCTTACCAATGCTTTGTAAGTCACCCACAATTTGCGCAACACTGCCGTCGGTATACAAAGAGGATTCTAAATAGTAGCAGTCGAATTGAACGCCGAAGGTTTTTAAATCGATGTCTTGCTCATGACGTAAGTAAGCAACTGCAAATTGGCGAATGGCTTCAAGATCATCTTGATATTTTGGGGAGGCCTTAAAAGCAGTTGCAATTTCGGCAATATATTCGCCGTTATAAGCCTGCTCTGGCCAAGCTGTATCGCCAGGCTTTAAGCCATTTAAACGGGCTTGAACAGATAACGCTAAATTAGCAATTTGCACACCAGCATCGTTGTAATAAAACTCACGATGTACTTTAATTCCTTGGGTGGCCAATAAATTTGCCAGGGCATCACCGAGTGCTGCTTGCCTACCGTGACCCACATGCAAGGGGCCAGTAGGATTTGCCGAAACAAATTCAATCATGGCACTTGCCATTGGAGCCTGTTCTGTTGCAAGCTCGCCAAAATGAGCGCCTTCAGTCTGAATCTCATTGACTACCGCTGTTTTAGCGGCACTACTTAAGCGGAAGTTAATAAACCCAGGACCTGCTATTTCACAAGAAGCGATGAGCTTGTCATAGCCCGACTCTTTTTGCAGACGCTCAACTAAGGCCTGGGCCAACTCTCTGGGATTGAGCTTCCAAGCCTTAGATAACTGGAGTGCGATATTGCAGGCGACATCACCATGATCAACAGCCTTAGGACGCTCTAAACGGGGTGCAGAAGGCTTCTCTAAGCCACGCTCTTGAGCGAGAACCCCAAGAGCACTGCCAAGCATCTCAATTAAACGATTTTTATTGGTCGACAACATAGAAGAGTGAGTTTATCAGGTGGTAAGCTATGAAAATGATCTATCAATTTCGCTCAAAAGCCGGTCCAGATGTCATTATGCTGGCCGACCTAAGCAAGCGAATCTTCGATATTTTCGGTCGTACGCTAGAACCTCGTGGGATCCTCACGGTTGAGCAACTTCCCGCTTTGATTACAACCCTAGAAACTGCCATCCTCAAGGATCTGGAAGAGCGCTCTAAGTCGCAAAAAGACGAGGGGGTAGAAAAACTTAGGCTCGCTGATCGCCTTGGACAACGAGCCTACCCTTTTCTAGAACTCATGAAACAGGCCAATGGCAAACACGAGCCCATCATGTGGGGTGTTTAGTCTATTAGACTCGCCAATTGGCGGCGCACGTCTTCAATAGACTCACCTCGACGCTTAGCCAAGTCCTCAAGCTGGTCAGCTGAAACTTTTCCAACGTTGAAATAACGGGCATCAGGATGAGCAAGATAAAAACCACTCACACTAGAGGCGGGGTTCATTGCCATCGACTCGGTCAAGGTCATGCCAATATCTTCAGAGCCGATTACTCTCAGTAAATCTTTTTTGACCTCATGAGCTGGGCAAGCAGGATATCCGGGCGCAGGACGGATACCACGATATTCTTCATTGATCATTTGATCATTTGTCAAAATCTCGTCTGTGGCATAGCCCCATAAATCAGTTCGAACACGGTGATGCATGAGCTCAGCAAATGCTTCGGCCAAGCGATCAGCTAAAGCCTTCAACATAATTGCGCTGTAATCATCATGCTTTGCCTGGAACTCTGCAACTTTCTTCTCTACGCCATGGCCGGTTGTTACTGCAAAACAGCCAAGATAGTCAGCTACACCAGAATCTTTTGGAGCAACATAATCTGCTAAGCTGCGATTTGGCCTACGTACGCCATCAATCACTGGGCGCTCAGCCTGTTGACGCAAGCTGTGCCACACAAATAGCGGATGCTCACGTGCTTCATCGCTATATAAAATAATATCGTCACCAATCGTATTGGCAGGATAAAAGGCAACTACTGCATCTGCCTGCAACCACTGGCCCTTGATTAATTTATCAAGTAACACCCTAGCGTCTTCATATACCTTACGCGCCTCAATACCTACAATCTCATCATCCAAAATGGCTGGGAATTTACCAGCAAGATCCCAGGTCTGAAAGAACGGCGTCCAGTCAATATATTTAGCAATATCACTCAGTGCAAAGTTTTTAAATACACGGCGACCAATAAATTTTGGCTTTTCTGGAACATAAGAGGACCAATCAATCAACTCGCGATTTTTTCTAGCTGCCTCTAATGAAATTGTGGGCGCTGCTTTCTTATTGGCGTGTTGCTCGCGAATACGCACATAGTCGTCACGCAAGTCTTGGATAAATTTCTTGGCACTCTCATCGGAAAGTAAGCTTGAGGCAACGGATACCGAGCGAGAGGCATCTGGGACATACACTACTGGGCCATCGTAATGCGGCGCAATCTTGACTGCCGTATGCACGCGTGAGGTTGTAGCGCCACCAATCATTAGTGGTATTTGGCGCTCACGGAAATAATCATCGCGCTGCATCTCTTGAGCAACATAAGTCATTTCTTCAAGCGACGGTGTAATCAAACCAGAGAGTCCAACAATATCGGCATTCTCTTCTTTGGCACGTTTTAGAATCTCGGCACAAGGAACCATCACACCCATATTGGCGACTTCAAAGTTATTACATTGTAAGACCACAGTCACAATATTTTTTCCAATATCGTGTACATCACCTTTTACTGTGGCCATCACGATCTTGCCTTTAGCTTTAGCTTCACCACCGCCAGCGATATGGAGGCGTTTTTCTTCCTCGATGTAAGGAATTAGGATAGCAACTGCTTGCTTCATCACGCGTGCACTCTTAACCACTTGCGGCAAGAACATCTTGCCCTCGCCAAACAAATCACCAACGACATTCATGCCATCCATGAGTGGACCTTCAATCACTTCGATTGGTCTACCGCCTCCGCCCATGATTTGTGCACGCAACTCTTCTGTATCTTCTTCAATGAAAGTGGTAATACCATGTACTAGTGCATGGGTTAAACGTTCACGTACTGGAGCCTCACGCCACACTAAGTTCTCAACCTGCTTAGCGCCACCACCCTTAAATTGATCAGCAATGTCTAGCAAGCGCTCTGTGGGCGTTTTGCCATCTTTCTCTTTAAAGCGGTTCAGCACCACATCTTCAACTCGCTCACGTAACTCTGAGTCTAAGTCTGCGTATACACCTAGCTGACCAGCATTCACAATCCCCATATCCATACCAGCTTGAATCGCGTGATATAAAAATACCGTGTGGATGGCTTCACGAACACGATCGTTGCCGCGGAAAGAAAAGCTCACATTAGAGACGCCACCGCTCACTTTAGCGCCAGGGAGATTTTCTTTTATCCAGCGGGTGGCATTAATAAAATCCACTGCGTAGTTATCATGCTCTTCAATACCAGTAGCAATAGCAAAGATATTAGGATCAAAAATAATGTCTTCTGCAGGAAAGCCAATTTCATTGACTAAGATTTCATAGCAACGCTGACAGATTTCTGTCTTACGCTTGAATGTGTCTGCTTGACCAACTTCATCAAAAGCCATCACTACAGAAGCAGCGCCATAACGACGAATTAAGCGCGCCTGCTTTTTAAAGGAGTCTTCACCCTCTTTTAAGGAGATGGAGTTAACGATTGGCTTTCCTTGAATACATTTCAAGCCTGCCTCAATCACGCTCCATTTGGAGGAGTCGATCATGATCGGGACTCGAGCAATATCAGGCTCAGAAGCAATCAGATTTAAGAAGCGAGTCATCGCTGCTTCAGAATCTAACATCGCCTCATCCATATTGATATCGATTACTTGCGCGCCATTCTCAACCTGCTGCCGCGCAACTACAAGCGCTTCATCAAATTGATTATTCAGAATCATGCGGGAAAACGCCTTGGATCCCGTGACGTTAGTACGCTCACCGATATTCACAAAACGAATATCTGCAGTGACATTAAACGGCTCCAGTCCAGAGAGTTTCATTGCTGGAATGATTTTTTTATCTACCTTACTCATGCCGATACCTCAGCACTTTCTTTGTAAAAAGCACGCGGCTTGCGCTTTGCAACTGCGTTAGCAATAGCGCGAATATGATCAGGCGTAGTGCCACAGCAACCGCCAACCAAGTTCACCAAGCCATCTTTAGCAAAGCCATCTACG
>Ga0114966_10004476_pt1 | contig 12006 bp, 11 predicted proteins | sample M_130207_XF_Meta_FD_87029 | JGI IMG/M metagenome (GOLD analysis project Ga0114966, IMG submission 87029) | Freshwater microbial communities from Lake Montjoie, Canada to study carbon cycling - M_130207_XF_MetaG | ecosystem: Environmental > Aquatic > Freshwater > Lake | place: Lake Montjoie...
AGATCGCTTTTTCTTTATTTTATTGTGCCTACCTGGTCGTTTTGTTTTTTTCTGATATTTCAAACGATAATGACGAACACGTCTGGTACCCTTAATGCTTCCACCCCCTTCTAGTTCATTATTTTTTGCACTAATTGCGGATTGAAAATCTGTTTTAATCTTTTGTATTTCTTCTTTGGAATCCTTTATAGTATTATCATCAGGCTTGGTAATCGTTTTTGCTTTTTTCTTTAAACCGGTTATTACAGCATCGTATTTTTTTTCCACTTCTTTAATCAAGTCAACCACTTCGGTAAACTCTTTATTTTTCTTTTGTAATTTTGTTTCGTCCGCTTTTAAACTGATTTCTCGCGATGACTCTACGTCCTCCTCCGATTTCTCGTCAGGCTTACTGCTTCTACGTTTCGCATCGGCAATATTTTTTAATTCTGCACTGATTTTTTTAATCTCATTGTTCTTCTCTTCTTTTTCTACTTCTTTGGCTTTTCTTATCTTTTTAAGACGGGAGAAATCTTCGTTCAAAAGAGTAATCCAACCTTGGACTTTGTTTTGAAACCCCAATTTATTGGCGATATCCAAATATTCCTCCTCCAAGGTTTTAATATTATTTTTTAAAGCGTCTGCGGATTCTATTGGTTTGTCACCGGGCTTTTTGGAAAAAGAATCTTTTTCTTCTTTCGTTAATTCACCATAGTCACCTTCAAAATACATTGCCTTTAGTAATTTATCCTTTAATTTTTTAATTTCAGATAATTTACTGTTCAATTCTTTTACGACCGATTCATTCAATATCGTTTTTTCACCTACGGTTTTCTCTGCCTCTATGTTTTTTTTAAGAGTGTTTATTTTATCCAAAGCCCTTTCCCAATTTTCTTTTATTAATTTTTCGCCTTTTTTTCCATATCTGTTTTCCAATACTTTTAAATCCGCCTGTTTTTTTAATAAATTGGCTTGTACCTTGGCGCGTTCTTGCTCTTTACCTGAAATTGCATATGTGTCATTTTCTTTTTTTAATTTTTCAATGTCATTGTTCATGTTTTTATTTGCCTCCATCAATGCATTGACGTCTTTCTCTCGTTCTTTCATTTCGGTAAGGAATGGTTCTGTGTATTTATAGTCAATAGACTCTTTTTGGGATTTGTAAAATTCATTTTCTGAAAATATACCAATGCCGTCTTTTAAATATTTGTTGGCATCTTTTAAAAAGTCATTGCGGAGTTTAATCGCTTCGTTTAATTCGACGAGTTGTTTGGGGAGTAAATCATTATCAGGCATCTGCTTATAATTTTCAAGCACGGTCTTTAAACTTGAATCGGCAGGCGCCGTAATATTTCCGCCCTTGTCGGTCATGGTATTCAAAATGACATCGGCTCTCTTTTTAATTACTTTTTTAATCAAGTAAGCTTCGTCTTGAACGGCTTCATTTTCGTTTTTTTCTCTCTCTCTTTCGGTTTCAATATCCAAAAAATATTTATTATGGTCATCTGCAACGAGCAGTTCGCCACCCGCTTCTATCATTTTCGTTTTGACTGCCTCAATTAAATCGTTAACAAAAGAGGGCTCCGTCTCACTTGATCCATTTTCCGGCAGATCATTGGTTTTTCTGATTTTTTTTATTTCTTCTATATAATCCAGCATATCCTTCTTATAAGTCATATATCTGTCATCTAGCGCCTTGCGTTCTTTAATCCAAAGCGGTGGGATTTTGTTGTAGTCTTCTTGCAACTTATCATATTGTGCCAACTTCTTTTGTAGAGGACTCCATTTTGCTTCTAGTTCTAGCCGCTCTTTTTCAGTAGCGGGAGCTTTCACATATTTATTACGCTCTTCCCATTCGAGTTGTAATTTGCCAAATCCGCGTTTTGAATTGGTTGTCGGTGTCAACGGAGGCAAGGTGGCTTTAGGCTCGGGCTGAGCACCAAAAAAAGTATTTCCAAATATTTCCCTGACATCCTTTCTCAAATTTATTTGTTTTTGTTTGCAACTCAACTTGCCAAAATCACCCATACCAGGATTTTTAATAACATCCAATAGTTGTAATTCAATCGTAACTGTGTAATTCAGCGGCACTTTTTTCCGCTCCGATAATTTTTCATTGATTTCTTTCGACTCTGTATAAGGCGGTAAATATTTGCATTCATTGATTATATACTCGTGTCCGAGGACAAAAAAACGTCCATTGAGTGGTAAAAAAATGCTCTTAATTATACCAATATTATTTGTAATAATTTCTTGATCAGTTAAAGGTTCGTATTTTTGTACCGATCTAAAATCATTAGTAATATCTGTAGTAAAATCTTGCACAAAAGACATGGCATAATTTTTGTATTGCGTTTGATCTACTAACAGCGTAAAATCCTCGTCAATTTCTTTTTCGCGATTAGTAACAAATTTAATTAATTTAATATACTTTTCCAAATTAGTAAAGGCTTTTTTATAGTCTTGTCCAATACCTGCTTTTTTTAAATAATTCATTGTAATTTTCACAAAAGAGGGAAATAAAATATAATTGTTATTACTTAAATCTTTCATATCCGCCATGTTTGGATGAAACGGTAACAAATCAAATTCCTTTGTTATTAAATCACCATTGGTTTTTACGTCTATTTTTAAAATGGTTGTCTCTAATTTAATAGGTTCATATTTATCTATTGAACTTTTAGACGACATATAATCTTATATTAGGTCAATAAAAGATTATATGTATAAAAACAATATATCATTATTGATTCAAAGCTGATACATTGTTGTTAATATGATTTAAATAACTACTAAATTTATGTTGCATATTCTTCTCGCGATTTCTTTCGGCTTTTTTCAGCGTATCTAGGGCACGCTGTTCTTCTTCCGGGGAAATAAAACCGTCTTGGTCAGTATCTAACAATGCTGTTAGTTCTTTCATACGCGAAGGTACTAAACAGTATTTACTCTGTTCATTAAAGACATATTGCGACAAAATTATAAAAGCCGCGGTTAATAGAATGGCATAAAGAATATCACGAGTACCCATAAAAACAATGGTAAAAATGAGCATTTCACGCGCGATTCCATTACGCAAAAGTTGTTCTTGCGATTTCGTAAATTTAAAATCCACATACTTGGATCCAATGTTTAATAATATCATCGCTATCCCGATAACAAATTTACTTTCATTTACGTGTCTTAAATAATGGTGGTTTATTTTTTTGACAAATCCCATTTTTTCTATATTATTTTCAATGTCTTTCATAGTTGATTTCATATTTAATAAAGGTTTAGAAAACTTTTTTAAATAAAATAGTTAATCTGTACTTCTATTGGCTTATCCCAAGAATAAATCAGAAAAAGGTATTTTTAAAGGGCGATCCATCGCAGTCATCAGGGTCCCTTGAAATCCAATAACCATATCTAGCCCCTTTTCGGGAATTTTTATCATCATGTTAAACATATTGAACAATACGTCAGACATTTGATTCATAATATTAAAAAACTTTTCCGGAATGGATAATAAGTTATCTAACATATTTTGAAATAAATCAAAGAAATTTTGAAACATGTCTATGGTCTTGGTGATTGCGGTATTGATAAAATCTATTGCTACGGTGGCATATTTTTTGATAAATCCCGGTAAATCGCTTAGAATGTTAAATACTTGAGTAAATATTTTCTTAAAAATAGCATAAAATTGTTTAATAAGACGTTTTATGATTTGTCCCATTTGGCTAATGAACGCATATATGGGTTTAAGAATGTCGTTAAAATGTTGAATATACTCAATGAGCATATTCAATCCTTTACTCAGAAATTGATAGGGCATTTTAATCAATATAATGGCAACGTCCTTAGCAATTGCATATGTCGTTCTAACAGTAATAATTCCATTTTTGTATTGACTATCATCTTCGTAACAGTTAATTCGCGCTTCTTCGGCTGCATCTTCATCCAAGTATTCATTATCATAACTCATGTTACTATTTTTTTGGGTACATTTGTCCTTATCCTCTTTTTTAATTTTCGCCTTTCCTGCAATAAACCCTTTCCCGAGATGTTTAAACCCTTCCTTATCCGACATTTCGTCATATACAATTTTATTTATCAATATATAAAACAAAACTATGATGACTATGTATAAAAAATAGTCTAAATACACCATATATTATAGCAGAATATTTTTACACTTGAGACGGCGTTAAATAAGTGGTTTCAGATATTTGCAAATACATCCACATTGCCGTCGGTTGGTTTAAGTGCTTGTTCTACTGCGAGTTGGTCTTGTGATTTTTTTTTTGTTTCGCCGGCTAATGGGTCTGACATGACACTGTCGTATACAGCGGTCGTTTCAAAGCCTTCGTAGACAAGTCCGCTATTAAATTCATAGTTGAATTCAGATAAAAAGACAAACCACAGTGCCATTATTAATCCAGCCGTTTTATTATAGATTGTGATAATAACAGTTAAAACTAATAATAAAAATTTGCCTCGCAGAGTACGACTAAATTTGACTAAAAGTGTCGGCATAGTATAAACCAAAAATGATATTAGGAAAAACATGATAATAATTTCAGGTGGAGTCTGCATTTATATTAACTAGAGAAAATTAGACAGTTGTTAGGTTTTTTGGAAAATAAAAATATCTTATTTTCATATAGATAATGACATCTTTAGGATTCTTACAATATTCTGAAATTAGTGAAGGTTCCGCTATAAATAGTAATAATTTAACCGAAATAGAAAAAAAAAGGCAAGCAAGACACAATATAACTGTTAAAAAACGCCCCTATGTCTTTGGTAGTGCTGCCGAAAAAAAAAGAGAAGCAACTAACCTTACCGCCGGCGGCAATGGTTATTATGGCGGTGCTGCTACCGATACGGACAACTCCGTTGATAATGAAAATGTACAGAATATGTTGAAATTAATCAATAGCACCAATGGGTATGAAGATAACGATGATAACGGCGGTTTGACGGATTTTAATCCGCCCCCTCGCGCAGAGGTCTCTTCCAAAACCCCGACACCCACTCTGACACCAACTGCTACCCGACAACCCGAGATTGATTATGAGAAACCCAGTAGTGTTATGCAGCAAATGGCAGAATCAATGAATCCAGAGGATAACCCGGCTACTGCTGTAAAACCCCGTAAATATCCTCTGCCTTTAGATTCCCAAGAAGGTTTTAATTCACTCCCGAAAACTTATGCCACCGATTATTATAAACAATATGTGCCTTATTTCAACCAACCGGGTAGTAATACCACATCTAATGTAAATAACCGCGACCAATTGCTAGAGAAATTAAATTATATGATACATTTATTAGAAGAACAAAAAGACGAGAAAACGGGACATGTGATGGAAGAGGTCATTCTGTATTCCTTTTTAGGTGTCTTTATTATTTTTATTGTGGATTCTTTTGCACGGGCAGGAAAGTATACACGCTAAGGGGGGATTCTCCTCGTAACCCTTTTTAGGCGGGGTTCAAGGGCGCATTTACGAGATAGTGCAAAACCCCTTTTAATAGGGCGCATTTACGAGATAGTGCAAAACCCCTTTTTAGTAGGGCACATTTACGAGATATTGCAACCCCTTTTTAGTAGGGCGGGGTTCAAGGGGTGCAACCCCTTTTAGTAGATGAGTAGAATTTTGTCTTTATTCACCGAATAAGACGCGTAATTATACAGGAAAAAAGCGGTCGGACTTGTAAATTTTCGCACAGCGGAAGTGTTGCTGCATAAAGCCGCGATTACCGGCTGGCTATGCGCGTTTGCTTCTATTAAGAGAATGTTGGTCTGACATTTCTCTCTGACTTTTAATAAGCTCATATTAAACCCGGCGACTAAAACGGCACTGTCTTTGCAATTAGAAATAATCGCCACACATTCTACCGTTTTCTGCCCTTCATAAAACAACTCTAATGGACGAAAGACATAGGCGGCAATCAATTCCGTACCGAATAAAATGCCAAACACAAGTAATTTTTCTAATTTCAGAAGATTTAGCACACTAGAAACATCAGGTAATACAACACAATCAAATTTTGGCATCTGTTCTTTTATAAAACTTATAAGGACATTTAGCTGCTGAGTACCGATAGAGAGTAAAGTCATGGAAGGATTTAAGATCATCTCTGTTTGAAATGCGCGAATATCAAAACTATGGGTTTCGTAATGCACTAGCGGAACAATCGCATTTAATTTGCCTTCTTTTTTAAACATATAAGCTTGGACACGTGGGTTTTGACGGGATAAAGAATAATGAAAGGTCTGTATTAGTTGAGGCGGAATGCCTTTTTTTCGGTAACCGGGTTGCACGCATAAATTATCTATATAATAAACGGGAAAGGCAATTCGTTTTTTGCCTTTTTTCTTTAGAAAGGTTACATTCAAAACACGGGCTGAAATGACACCAATCAACATATCATCTAGGGTTTCCGACGGCGTACCATTCGCTAATAACAAAGTCGGTTCTTGATAGAGATTGAAGTAAGATGGCTGGTTGGTGCTTTCCAAATAAGCCATTATATCTTCTTGACGTGGCTTATAAGCTGCATCGGGATGAATCACATAATAATCTTGAATGAACTTACATATTTTTTCTATTAATGTTTTTCGCTCTGGTTCTTCTTCCGTAGAGAGATTTATTAATTTTGTATTGACTAAATTCACATACTTATTGACCGGCGGTGGTTCCAGACTAATAAACCCCGGAGGCTTCCACCAATATTTCAAATTATAGAAATGAAACACGGGCTGTGTTCGCCAAAAAGGCATCTTTATTCGCAAAAAACAGGACAGCGAGAGATAGAGTAGAATAATAAAACCGATGATGTATAATATAAAATGGTAGTGAAGGAATGGCATAAAATAGTGTATTAAGAGTAGACTATTTTATATGAAATAATACGGGATAATATATATATGTCAAGCGCGCATGCACACCCCGGCAGTTCACACCCCGACAGTGCACTTAATAACAAACACTACATAAATGTAATATTTGAAAAAGCCCAAGGCATACAAAATAATGAGACTAAAAAAGAAATGATTGAAGCGTTCAAGCATATTAATGATACTAAAAATGAAGACTTGATAACAATCATAAGAGAGAAATGTAAAGAATCTACAAACGAGGATCTCACCGATATAATAACAAATATATTACCTTTACAAGAAGATGCTTCCTATTTTATTCCAAATAATCTAAGCTGTCCGTATAAAGGAAGTTGTAAACGAAAAAATCTATTACATCAATCAATTCATCGGGGGATACATCCGGTGACATTCGTACAATTAGTCATAGAAAAATATATAGCAGATCAAACCTCGGAGCGCTCTTTTAAACGGCAAAAACTTACAACAGGAGGCAAGCGTATTAAAAAAATAACGAAAAAACGTAAACATCGGCGCAGGAAAAATAGAATGACACGTAAATAGACGACGACTGTCTATGTCGGCTTTTGCATGCGACTGTCTACGTCGGCTTTTGCATGCGACTGTCTATGTCGGCTTTTGCATGCGACTGTCTATGTCGGCTTTTGCAAGATATAAATATACTGGCTTTCATATTGACACGGTAATAAATCTATTTTTGCATGAATAATAAATCCGGCTTCTTTCGCCATGTCCAATATCTCCGCCTGTGTTAGCATATAAAATTGATGTTCGTGTTTGCGCACACCGCCATCTTTTTGTTTAAAAGTTTCTATCAAAAATGCATTTGCATCAACTTTAGTAGGGACAGTCTCTTTCAAATCAAATTTGGATTTATATTCAAACTGATCAAACTTTACAGTGGTTGTCGTAATACGTTTATCGGAATATTTCTGCGGCGAAACAATGTTAAACGGATTCCCGGCAGGAATAATGGGGTCAAATTTGTCGCGATTCACCAAATGCACCGAGAGATACCCACCAGGTATTAACCATTTCATACAATTCTGAAAGAGGGTCATCTTATCTTTAATATAATAAATAGTAAAATAAAAACACGTGATTTGAGCAAAGGTTTCGGGTTGATAAAGATTCGGATTTAAAGCATCTGCCACTGTATAATTTAAATCGGGATATACTTCTTTCGCCTTTTTCACCATGCTCGGGGAAATATCTATACCTTCCGCTTTATAGCCGTGGGCTTGCAGGCTACTCACATGATGTCCCGTCCCAGAACCAATATCTAAAAAAAATGTCTTGGGTTTGGGTTTCGTCAGCTCTATGATTTTCCCTATTTCATAATCTATTTTATTTTTATTAAAAACCATATCATCATAGATATCTGCATAAAAATCGTCATAAATATTGAGTGTTTCATTGCGCATATCAAATTCTTTACCTTTTTCAGTATTTTTCTTCTCAAAGCCCTCTGCTCGTTTCCGTCCATAATTGGTGATCAGAGAGATGCAAACTAAAAATGAAAGAAAATATAATACTTTATGCAACCATGTCGTCTTTGAAAATATATGCATGGACCGTTTCATTTTTCGCAATGGGTTTGCAAGAGACATTTGTATATATATGTATTATATATAAAAGTTAATTATGAATGAAACTGATATTAATGATAAAAGAAGCAGTGCCGAATTCAAAGGTGTAACTTTTTCTAAATTTCAAAAAAGTAAAGTAAAGGCTGAACTTATTCGTTGTCTAATCAATAGCAAAGTAGAACCAGCCTGTTACTGGGCAGCCGAATTAATTTGCGCAGGGCATTATGGTGATTTATGGGAAATAATTATTCTCTACATTAGTCGTTACATTCATTTAGGCAATCCTAAATTACCTATTTACATTTCCATGCGGTTTAAAAATTTCAAAGATATTATTGAAACGGGGTATAGAGGCAATGAATTAGCCATGCGCAATAATTTGAAAATTCGCCAACTGTTTGCCGAAATTATTAGTCTGCTCTGTCATTCGCGGAAAAAACACAGCCTAGAGCCCATTAAAATCCAAAAAGTAGATGAATTTAATATGACTCACATGGCATCGCGCTTAAAAGCACCGACGATAAAATATGTGAGTGATATTTTTAAGCCCGATGACCCCAAAGAACTTTTCATTGCCATGAATGAATTCGCCTATCATCTCTCCAAAGAATCTAAGAATAGTGTGACCGCTTGTTATTGGTTAGAATGGATTTTAGAGTATGAAACTCTTTGCAAGCAAAAAAAAGAAATTTGCTTAGCCGAGACACGCCAATTTGCGCCAATTCAGGATAAATTTAAAAATGACATTATTTGGCTGGTATGGGATATTATTTTGCACGAATGCGCTGAAAAGAAAAATATACTTTTAAGTAAAATTGTAAATGCCCTCTTGGAAATGTTTAGTATTAAATTTACCGCCGGTGTTAAAAAACGCCGAAAATTTATTATTTACTTTGCAATTTGCATGTTAACTGAACCTACTGATTTAACAATTGAAATTATTAGCAATAAAAAGGAATTGGATGCAATTATTAAAAAGATTGGGGTAGTTTATAAAGACGTAAAAAAAAACGAAGAATCTCTCAAGGTTGATTATTTATATGCCGGCATAGAACGGACCAATCTGGATAAAACAATTGAACGGTTAGAAAAAATGAACACTATTTTATTAGCTCAGACGACCTAAGGTGGTTTTATATAATATATTATATTTTATATATTATATATTTAAAGACCATGTCAATAACACCCAGCCGAGTTTTTATAGTTCCTTACCGAGATAGGGAAAAAGACAAGGAACTATTTATTAAGAATATTGCTTATTTATTGGAAGATGATCAGACCCCTTATGAAATTTATTTCGCTCATCAATACGATGCACGTCCGTTTAACCGCGGTGCCATGAAAAACATTGGTTTTCTCGCGGTAAAGAACAAATATCCTACCACTTACCAAGCCATCACATTTATTTTTCACGATGTAGATACCTGGCCTGCCACGAAAGGATTAATTGACTATACGACTACTTTTGGTATCGTCAAACATTATTACGGGTATAAATTCGCTTTAGGTGGCATGTTTGCCATTAAAGGATCCGATTTTGAAAAGACACGGGGGTTTCCTAATTTTTGGGGTTGGGGAATTGAAGATAATACGATGAATGACCGATGCTTGGCGATCGGATTAACGGTTGATCGCAGTTGTTTTTATGATATTAACGATACGCGTATTATCCGCACATTTGACGGGTTTTCCCGCATTATTTCCAAAAAAGACAGTTTAATTTATAAAATGACCGCACATGACGACTTGCATGCGCTGAAAGAAGTGAAATGGCGTTTTTATAATAATGCAGGCGATGGTATTAATGGTAATGTATTCATGACCCATATTTATAATTTTGAATGCAGTATGAATTTCAAAGACCAAATCTATGAACCGATAGATATACGAAAAACTAAAAAAATAATCGTGCCCAAGTCATACCAGTTTAGACGCAATTGGGATATGTTCAAAGGGGGCTCTTGAAACCTTTTAGAGGGCTCTAACATCAATGTTTTTGTGCTCTAAATTCGCATATTTTTTTAGAATGGACTCTTTTTTCTTATTATTAATATTCTCTCTAGCAATACAGTAATATACATTTACACGACATCATATATATAAGACAAATTAAATAATATAAATATAATATAAAATGCCCACCAAAAAAATTAACAATAGACGAGGAAAACTGAATAAAAGAGGTGGGGGTGATGGTGATGACAATGATTTGGGCTCGGCACCGCGCTCGTCGGAAGGCATGAAGCCCATGAGTAATACAAGTGCAACTGCTTCGCCTGCAACTGCTTCGCCAGCAAATGCTTCGCCTGCAAATGCTTCTTTCTTTCAATCTAGTAAAGCACGCTTATTAAGTGTGCCAGCCACGGCGGCATCCGCGGCGACTGCTGTTGCCGCTACTATAAAACCGCAGGTTAGTAGTGGCAGTATGGTCTTTCGGTACTTGCTGGTGCTTTTTGTTCTCTGTTTTTTAGGGTTGACACTCTATCTTTATTTAGAAAAACCAAAAAATGCGAGTATAATGAAATTATACGACCCGGTTTATAAATTTTTTGGAAATTTGGAAAAGAAAAAACAGAATTCGGCAATCAATAAATTAGAAAAAATATTGGATGATAAAAAGGTAGTGAATAATATTGATAATAAAGGCGCAAGTACGGTCGGAAAAACAGTTGAAACAAGTGTCGCTGCCGAAGAAAAAAAATATAAGAAAAAACCGGTTATTCCGCAAGCGGATGATGCCACCAGTCAAACACAAATGAAACCAAAATCTAAGGCGGGGTTTTGTTATATTGGCGAAGACCGAGGCTTTCGGAGTTGTATTGAAGTGGGTGAAGGCGATATTTGCATGTCGGGCGATATTTTCCCTACCCAAGCCATTTGCATTAATCCGAACTTACGGGAATAAAGTGTTCACTCATGTGTTTTCTGTGTTCACTCATGTGTTTTCTGGCGAAAACACATTCGCTCACGGGCAAGTATACGCATTCGCTCACGAACATTTACAACTTTATCAGAGATGATGCTATATTATAAATATAAGATAGCATAATTTATAATAGCATAATTTATAAGAGCATAAAGATAATATCATAATTTATAATAGCATAATTTATAATAGCATGAATGATATATATTCTGTATATTTTGACGGCTGTAGTAAAGGCAATCCAGGTAAAGCAGGCGCTGGCGCTGTCATTTATAAGAATAATATAGAAATAGTTTGTATTTCCATATTTGTCGGAGAGAAAGAGACCAATAATATAGCCGAGTACAATGGGCTCTTAATTGGCTTACAAGAAGCCCGAAAATTAGGTATCACGCACTTGGAAGTGAAAGGCGATAGCCAATTGGTCATTAAACAGATGAAGGGTGAGTATCAAGTCAAAGCCCCTACCCTTTTAAAACTCTATCAGGCAGCGAAAAAACTTCAGAAAGAGTTTACCCAAATATCTTTTACACATGTCTACCGCACTGATAACAAACGCGCTGATCAATTATCTAATGAGGGACTGTTAAATTTTTGAATAGTTCCTGTTTCAATAAAAC
>Ga0114966_10004480_pt1 | contig 12003 bp, 7 predicted proteins | sample M_130207_XF_Meta_FD_87029 | JGI IMG/M metagenome (GOLD analysis project Ga0114966, IMG submission 87029) | Freshwater microbial communities from Lake Montjoie, Canada to study carbon cycling - M_130207_XF_MetaG | ecosystem: Environmental > Aquatic > Freshwater > Lake | place: Lake Montjoie...
CAACAACAAGAACAACAACAAGAACAACAACAAGAACAACAACAAGAACAACAACAAGAACAACAACAAGAACAACAACAAGAACAACAACAAGAACAACAACAAGAACAACAACAAGAACAAAAAAAACAAATCAAAAGTATATTAAAAAAATCAAATACACAAAATCAAAATGCTGCGGCTGCGGGTGCGGATGCGTCTGCGGATTCTAATGCTATCAACGTGAACGTAAAAAAACGTAAATCTATAAGCCGAAATACAAAAGTGTCAAAAAAAATGGGAAAAACTAAAAATAATAAAAAACGTATTATGAAGGAAAAGGAAAGCGCAGATGGTGGTGGTAGAGACATTATAATATGTGCGCCTGAATCTACGCTCACGCTCTTAAATTCGGATTGATGCATATATCCATTGTTGGAAAAATATCACCCGACATACACTGGTCATTTTCACCCACTTTTATGCAGCTTCTAAATCCGCGGTCTTCACCGATATAACAATATCCGGATTTTGAACGACCGCTGCTCTGCGTAACACTTGTTGCGTCATCCGGAGACGGCATGGGGGCTATTTTCTTTAAATTCGCGAGACCCGCAGATAACATACTGTCTTCAGACGTTTTTATATCTTCTTCTGGCTTGAGGGGGGGTGGATAAAGCGCCGTAGCTTGCGCCTGTTGCTGAGTTTGCGCTCTTGACTTGGCTTCTGGTGTCAAATTCAACCCTTTTTCTAATATGTTGACACTTCCAGACACTGCACTAGATGCTACATCTGCGCTGCCCTTTAAACCTGCGGCGCTCACGCTTGCAGTTGTTTTTACGGTTTCGCCTGTAGAATATCCAATCCACTGTAGTGCTGATTCTACCCAATCTGTAAATTTACCTAAATTAAATAGATTATATATCAAAACCCACAGTATTAATATAATTAATATTACAGAAATTACAGACCAAATACTGTATCCAGAGTCATCCGATGACGACGAAATCGCCTCGTTTCCCTCAGTGCCTGTAAGCACAGATGTAATTGAATTTAATGAATTGGTTAATTGTGCAGATGCAGATGCAGGTAGAGATGCAGGTGCTGCTGCATTCGACGATTCCGGTAATAAACTCATTTAAAAATAAAATATATGTATTATATATATATTTTACAATTTATTTTTTAATTGTACATTTAATGTAGTAATTTAGTTTTTAGTTTTAATTTTTTATATTTATTTCCTTGCAATAAAATTTAAATTGTTAATTTTTTCAATCTTGTCAATTGTTTTATCTAGGTCGCTGCGATTTATACCCTGCATTAAATAATCTGTTGCCGGCGCCACCTCATTTTTTTTTATTTGTTTATAAACCGAATTTATTTTTTGTACGACTAAATCAATCGTTTCTTTATTTTGAGGGAGTATAATTTCTTTATCGGTGGTATATGATTCGGTCAATAATGAAATCGCAAAATACAACAGGTAACGCCGTTTTGCTTTCGCGCCCGGAGTAAATCGCATGCAGTATAGATGCAATAAACTTGTAATAATCTTCTGAATGATTGGTTTCTTCGGCAAAATGCATTTATCGAAATCGGCGCTCTTCATGATAATTTCCCATAGTATCCAAACCGGGTCCATTTGATATTTATCTTCTACTGGGATTGACGCTCGGCGCGAACATTTGCATATTTCCTTCTTTTTCGTTTTACACATGGCATTAAATTCTAATATCCACTCCAACCAATAACAAGCCAACAAATTATTTTTAGAGTCGCCGGATATATGATACGCAAATTCGTTTAGAGCAATGTATAATTCTTTCGGATCCTCTTTTATAAATGCAATATTTACATATTCAACATTTGGTGCCTTTAATTTAGTAGAGAGTGTTGTTATTTCATATTCATCTTTGCGTATGTCAACACGCTGAAAGCTGTGTTTTTTATTTGACAAACACAACACGCAAATAATTTCAGCGAATAAATTTCTAATCTTCTGATTATTTCTTAGCGCGAGCTCATTTCCAACATACCCTCCGGACATAATTTGCTTAAATACGCCATATCGCATTTCAACATAGAGCGGAAGTTTAGTGTTTGCTAAATGAATGTGTTTCCCCACCATTGTCAGAATAATATCCCAGAGTTCCAAATATTGACCCGCGCAAATAAATTCCGAACTCCAATTACATGCCGGTTCAATTTTCCCGTCAATAATGCACTTGATTAATTCGCTCCTAACATCTGCTTTTTTATATTTTGAAAATGTAGTTCCTTTAAACTCGGATATTAACCTCATGTCATTAATTTCAATTTCTGTTCTTGACATTACAACACCTATTTTATATTATTATTTTCTATATTTTATAAAATAATAATAATATATAAATATAACACATTGGAAATTATTATATCATGGAAAATTTAAAAATTATGGACGAAATTTCAAATAAAATTTATAGCCTGCCATGTTGGGCAGCACTCACCTTATTTTTAGCAATTGTAATTATTATTGTTTGGTGTGTTGGTTTTTTTTATAATGTGTCACATGAAGGTTTCGAAGGTTTCACACAAGAAGCCAACTTTATATTTAAAAAAGACGACGAAGTATTTAATGACCCATTTTATGTCGGAATATACGATGATTTATTTTATAAGAAAATTTACAATGTTTATGAAGTCGGGGTTATTATCAACGAAACACACCCCACTTCTAAAGATGTCATTATTGAAATTGGTTCAAAAACTGGCAACTATGTTTCTGCCATGAAAAGTAGCGGGTATAACATTATTGGGTTGGAAAATTCTAAAGCCATGGTTCAATATGCATCCGAAAAATACCCCGACTGTAAATTTATTCACGGAGACCCAATCGATTTCATGAATTTTGCATCAGAATATGCAACTACCATCCTACTTTTAGATTTTTCCATTTACTACATTTCAGACAGGCGCACGCTGTTCTATAATTGTTACCACTGGCTGAAACCCGGCGGTTATTTAGTTCTTCACCTCGTAAATCGTCACATGTTTGACCCAGTTGCGCCGGCGGCAAAACCATTCACAATCGTATCTCCGCAATCTGTCGCGCCAGAACGCATAACAACATCAGATGTCGTATTTAATAATTTTAATTACAAGAGCAAGTTTGAACTTGAAGACAAAAGCGGCGGTGGAAGTAATGATAATGCCACAATAATTGAAACAATGAAGGATAAGCGCGGTAAAGTTCGAAAAAATGTTAGGTCATTGAAAATGACGGGACAAAAAATAATTATCGGCGACGCAAAAGATGCCGGATTTATGATGCTCGGTCAATACGACCTTATTAAAAGTCAGCGCGAATATCAATACTTGTACATTCTTTATAAACCCAGCAATTAAATATAAAATAAAATAATTGTAAAAAAAATAAAATAAAATATAATAACTTGTAATTTTAAATAAAGTTAAATGAATTATTCAAATTATTTAGCAAATCGGACCATTTGTTGTTGTGCTTCGAAAACTTCTGCCGGTACTGCCGGACCAACTGGTGCGACTGGACCAATTGGTGCGACTGGACCAACTGGTGCGACTGGACCAACTGGTGCGACGGGTGCAACTGGTGCGACTGGACCAACTGGTGCGACTGGACCAACTGGTGCGACTGGACACACGGGTGCGACGGGTGCAACTGGTGCGACTGGACCAACTGGTGCGACTGGACCAACTGGTGCGACGGGTCCGACGGGGCACACAGGTGCGACTGGTGCGACCGGACACACAGGTGCAACGGGTGAAATAGGCGCTCAAGGTGCAGTAGGACCCAGTTCAACTTTTTATTTAGATTATCAGATAGTTCCCCTCCTCCCCACTACGCTTTATAATAGTGAAGATACAAAATTATATTATTCATATGCTATTACCACAAACTCGTGTATTAATGCATTCCCCCCTGAATCCCCTCCTGTCAACATTTGCGGTGACAATAACTATAGTTACCGTTTATTTTCATGTAGTGATACAGGGACCCTAACCCCAACTTGTCCGGGCGAGGTTATAGCAGAACACATACATCCTGATATATGTAAAACATATGATGATACTCCTACCAAACTCTTCCCTTGTTCGAACCTAGATACTAAGACGCGCTATATGTGTACTATTTTTGGTGGTTCATCATCATCTCCAAAAGAAGATGCGTATATTGAATGGCATTGGTATACTAGATCTAAAGATACAACTAGCGGAACATTTAACACCGTTACCGGAAAATTTATATTTGTAGCAAGCGGTGCTTATATTAAAAGTCAACACAGTGCGACTGATAGTTATAACGGTCGTAGTGGAAGCGGAATAGGAATGTTTAATCCATCAAATCATAACCCCCAATAGCAATAAAGTGTGAATGAATAGATAGATAGAAGAATATAATAAATATAAATAAGTGAATTTATATTTATTATACAAAAAGGTGGAGCGAGACGAAGAACGATATAACATAACTCCGTAGGCTGTATTTATTGTATTGTATGTATGCAGCTATCTATGCAGCTAAAGGAGTTGAGAAAATGTAATATCAAAATAATATTTGTTGACTTCTTTATAAGCTACTATTTCCTTAACATTTTTATGAAATAATAGAAAAAAATCATCCATAGAATTTTGTTTAAATAATGAAAATAAATTAATATTATATGTGGCATCAATGAATGAAATATAATCATTTTTTGTATACCTTTCAATAATAAAGTCAGTCGTGTATATATCTGGTTCATAGTTGAAATGTTTTTGTTGTCTAAGAGTTGTATTAACCGTTTTATGATAATCGCAAAAAAATTGTATAAGATTTATTTTAGAACCAACTGCTAAATCAATATCATAATTTGATATAAATGTGTCTTTATTTTGGCTGCTACAAGAAGAGCAAATAATACCTAAATTATTTGTAATTTTTTTAATAAAAATTTTAGTTCTTGATTGTTCCTCTTCTGTTGGTGTATCTGGATACATTACCGAAAATGAGTGAAAAATATGCCAGGCTATATGCTGGATTTTAGTTTTTAAAAACATATTTAATATAAAATTGTTTAAACTTTGTTTATAAAAACTATTATTATTATTTGACAGTTGTATGAGATCTTTATCAATTAGAGATAATTTTTCGGACATTGTTTGTTTACTATTTTATATTATTATTATTAATAATTAATAATAATTAATAATTAATTATTAATAATTGCTATGTCTACAAGAAAATGCAAAATATAACTATCATTTAGGCGCAGTATTAGGACTTGTGGGCGCGTTTTTTATTGCCAACATGTTTTGCGACTAATGTTTGTTTCATGACAGAGTGATAAAATAAAGTTAGTAAAAAAATAAAATAATATTATATATTTTTATATACATTATTATATAAAAATGGGACAAGGTTATTCTGGTTCCATATTTCGTCCTTCTAATGCTTATGGTCCAGTTCGCTCCTTAGAAGATGAAAGCACCCCTCTAAACCGCAAGACCGGTGACGGTGACCCTTATTGGAGTGGATACATGCAGCAAATTAATTCTATGACTGAAATTGACTATAAACAAATTACAATCGATAACACTAAAAGACAAATTTTAAATATTAAACAACAAATCATTGATTTAAATAAAAAATTGGTTGATAGTGAAATTTATTTAGAAAAATTAAATGAAGAACTTTCTGAAATGAAAAAAAAGGAAAAGGGTGGTGGTGGGAAAACAAAACTATTAAAAAGAAAAAACAAAACTATTAAAAAGAAAATATAAATTAAATATAAAATTATAAATATTATATTTAATTTGACTTGATTCCACATTTTTTTAAATTTAATTTTATTCCGTCATCATTCTCGGCGCGATATTCATCGTCTGCAGTTCTTGAAACAGCAACTTGCATGAATACGGAATTTCAACCAGCGCAAAATCTGTCCGGTTGTCGCACATTTTACAGCAATGAATGCCCAACGCGTCGTTGAATGCTGCGACCATTCCACACTTTGCACAAACGTGCACCTGGTATTTATCGGAAACATCATACAGTCGCTCTCGCGTGAATCGTGCAGCCCCGTGTGACACCATGCAATTGTGCGCAACAATTCCATTCGCAAGAAACGAGTGCGTATCTTCCACGCTAATGTCATACACGTGCTTCGGTCCCACATTGATTCGCGAGACAACCGTTAAATTCATTGTGGGTAATGCATTGCTTCCGCGCTGCACGCCATACGCTGAACTTGATTCATCTTCATCATCTTCTTCTTCTTCGATTTCACATTCTTCGAATACTTTTTCATCGAAATTATCCATTTTTTTGGGTTCAATATCATCACTTAGAAACCAGTCTAATGCTCCAATTTTCTCCATGAATTGCTCCGCCGTTGGAAATGATTTGGACGTGAATTTACCAAACTCTGTCCCTTTAATCAAATGGTCGGTAATGTCGTGCGTGCTTGGAATGGCATACTCATGAAGCAATCCTTCAGTTTTCTTCAATTCTTCAACCGCCTGAACTATTGCACTCTTGGTGTGCACAATCTTGTCCGGGTTCTTCGCTTTAATTTCCTTGAAATGCGTTATTTCATCAACACGATTTACCAGCCAATTGTGTTGACGGCAAACTTCTTCGCGCAATCGGCGATACGAGACACCGGCTTCAAGACGCTGGGATTTGTGGCAGCAATACCGAAACCCGATTTTTTCAGAGAATGGAATAAGTTGTTCAATGGGGAGATGAAGCGTCAACTGAAAACTCCGGTTCGTTGCATCGCTTTTGTCTTTCAACTCGAATTTCTTTTTGGAGGAGGATGTTTCCCGAAAATTCTGAATGGTGGTATTATGAATGCCGCACTTTGCAAGTAGTTTCTGCATATCTTCAAACATTGTTTGCAATGATTCACGATGTTCGTGTGTCTTGGATTTTGAAAATGCAACAGATGTCATAACGTCGCGCTTCCCCCTATGCAATCCAAGAACACATGTGTGTCCGTCGCCGCCAAACATTCCACCAAGAAATTCACGAATAATGGGTCGAGGACACTGCTCATCCAAGATAAAATCAGGAAGTGTTGCCGGCTGATTTATTTTTCTTCCGCGCAATATTCCACCAAGTTGAAGAATATCGGCAAGAAACTCACTTGGAATACGAACAATGTAACAATTTCTCGTTCTAAATTTTTTCTGAGTAATGTCATGAAACATATTTATATCATCAATAAATTGGGTAACATCAATCATGTGTCCAAGCGACACTGATGCTGATTCATGTTGATATTTTGAACTAATGCTTCCGTCAGTAATTAAAAGTCCGATTATGCGCGCAAATGCAAGAGTTCTCATATACTCTTTATAACTATCTGTCCTCAGCGTTCGTGTTCCAAATGAAAGCGTCCAACCGTCGCATTCCGCAATCTCATCCTTAAGTTTCATTATTGGATAAGTAACACTGGTTTTAATCTTAGTTGCATTCATTTCAATGTCCTTCGCTTTGACCCATTCATTATTAGATGTCAACACAGGGTGGTCTTCGGTGCATAAAAGTTTTCTACCGTCTTCAAATGTTAATTCAACACAGTCGCGTGTTCCCTTGTCCATAAATGCACACGGTTTTGAAGGAACCATTCCATTCGCCTTTTTATTCCAACCAAGAACATAATCTCCAACGTGTTCCATTTCATCAATCCAAATCGACAAACCACAATTCAGTGAGATGGGAGCAAATATGCAATCACGTTCCATTTCTCCAAATCGTAACCCTCCATCTCGCGAGCGGCCTTCCGCAGGCTGACGCGTGAGATTTACCATTGGACCGATGGACCTGCTGTGTTGTTTGTCGTTGACCATGTGTTTTAGGCGCTGGTAGAATGCGGGTCCCATGAAAATTTCTGAATCGATTTGTTCACCTGATAAGCCATTATATAAAAGTTCATTCCCATTATTTTCGTAGCCGAGCTTTAGGAGTTCGTTGCGAATGGTGTAAACGTCGAGTTCTCCGAATGATGTTCCATCTCCGAACAAGCCGAGTTCTAAGAGGATTTTCCCGAGGAGTGTTTCTTTGAGTTGCGCGATTGTCATACGAGACGGAATGGCGTGGGGGTTAATGATAATATCTGGGCGCTGCCCGCTCTTTGTGAATGGCATATCCATTTCCGGAATAATATTCCCAATGGTTCCTTTTTGCCCGTGACGACTACTGAGTTTATCTCCGATGACCGGCTTTCTAAATGTGCGAATGCGGACTTTGCAAATTACATATCCGTCCCCGTTTCGCTCCGTGTAATTCTTATCGACGTAGGAGTCCTCGGTTGTCCTGTGCATTTTACTCGCATCTTCGTATTTGATTACTTTTGTGTGGTCGTTCCTGTTTTCCTTGATGGGCATTACCTTCCCGATAATAATGTCACGATTTTCAATGACGGAATTTTCCGGAATGACACCTTTGCTGTTGAGTTTAGAATAATTCCCAAACTTCATTCCTTTTGTCTTTGTCGAGTCTGGCTTGCATCGAATTTCCTCGTCGCCATTTATTTTCTTGTCCTCATCTTTTTCGGTGTGGTAAATAGTTGTGCTGAATAAACCGCGATCGATTGCGCCCTTATTAATAAGGATGCTGTCTTCTTGGTTATAGCCGGTATAGCTCATAATTGCGACAATTACCGGGGATCCAGATGGAATCTCGTCGAGTTTAATCATGCGCATGATGCGGGTATCAACCAGCGGACGCATTGGATTGGATAGCACATATGCCGTCTTGTCCATCCGGTTGTAAAAGTTCGTGACATACATTCCCATCGCCTGCTTACCCATGGCGCATTGATACGTATTTCTGGGCGACTGGTTATGCTCTGGAAACGGAATGCACGATGCCAAGATTCCAAATATGGTGCTCGGGTGGATTTCGCAGTGCGTATACTTGTAGTTGAATTGTGATGTCAAACTTGACCCACTTTTCAAATCCGACCTCTTCATTGCAATCATGCTAAAATTCTGTTCCTCGGGGTCAATATATTCAATAATTGCATTGTCGATTCTGCAATCAGTGACCAGGTCATCCCATGTGATTTCTCGCCTGTCCAACTTGCGCAGCACATCAGATGTAATAAATGTACGGTTATCTTTCACACGCAAAACCGGGCGCATAATTCGCCCCGAATCATTGCAAATTCGGATTTCCTTGTTACGAATATCAAACACAACCGACGTGTAGATATTAATAATGCCCTTGCTCTTTTTATCTTTAAAAATGCGGTACAATTCAGTTGGATCTCTGCTGATACCCACCCACGCGCCATTGACAAACACCTTTACCTTGTCAAACAGCTCGCTGCAATCGGTGAAAGTTTCAAGGCGGTCAATGTACGGTTCAATTTGCTTGTGAAGCGAATCGGCGTGACTCGGAATCGTAATGTGTGACATGTAGCTAATGTTTTTCACGACGCCAACACTTGCACCTTCTGGAGATTCTGCAACGCATAAAAAGCCCCACGTTGTGTTGTGGAGTTTGCGTGGCGGAATGAGTTTCCCGCTTTTATCAATGGGTGTATTAATGCGACGAAGGTGGCTCAAGCTCGAGACGTATGTCAGGCGATTCAGAACTTGGGCTACACCCACCTTGTTTGTATTTGCATTTTTTATTCCGAAATCTCCGGTAGACAGAGCGCGCTTTATTCCGTTTTCAATAGTGGTTGATTTGATTATTTTATAAACATTTGTCTGATTAATAATGCTGATATAGTCTTCAGTCGACCTCCACGAACCCGTGTTTATTTCTCGAATGACTTGTTTGGTCATATCTTTTACCAGCTTGTTGAAATAGTTTCGAACCAGGTTATTTAGCAGGACACCCGTGAGGTCGATGCGCTTATTCATGTAGGAATCGCGGTCATCTTGCTTTGCCAATCCCAAACTGCATTTAATAACGCGCGATGCCATGTATCCCAGATAATAAATCTTCTGCATCGGCGTTTTGCAGTGAGGAAACAAATCGGAATTCAATATTTCAATTGCGAAATCGCGCTTCTTTTTTGCCCCTGTTTCTTTATCCATATTCAAAGGAGTATACATGACAATCGACGTAATTTGGCGCATCGCATCTTCGTGTGTGAGCGTGGTGTTGGCGTCAATGATGGATGCACGAAGTGCGAGTAATATTGCGTCATTATTACCCTCCTTGTTTTCAATGTCAAACACGACCTTTTCGCAAATATCCTTATCTGACAATACAGACAATGCGCGAAACACAACAAATAGTGGAACCGGTTGTTTAACGCGCGGGATTTGAACATATAGCGGGTATCCAAACCCGTTATTCTTGCTTGCAATTGTAATGTTGATTTGTTTAGGAGATATGCATTTAAAATCGGGCACAGATTTCACTTCAGCCATCCACGTCCATTTTGTATTTCCTTTGGAAATGTTATAACAGAATACTTTATTTTCAGCCGCTCTTTCTTGACCCAAAACTGTCTTTTCGCTTCCGTTGATAATAAAATAACCACCCGCATCATATGCGCATTCTCCCGTTTCAGCGTGATTGATGTGTGAATACTGATTCAAAACACACACCGACGATTTCAGCATGATTGGCATTTTACCAATGTGAATACTTGGCAGCAGCTTATGATATGTTTGCACATTTTCAAGCTGTTCTCCTGAACGAACAATGTATTTTATATTTGCATCTACTGTCATTGTAGATGAATATGTAAAATTTCTTAAACGAGCTTCTTGCGGAAACATGAGTTTCGTGGCTCCATTGTTTTCGTGAATTTGAGCACGATATAGGTGAAAGTTTTCAAACTTTACTTCAATTTCTAATTTATATTTTCTTGTTCTCTTATCAAAGTCCTGCTCTGATGCAATTGTCACGGGATTAAACATGGAAATTGTTCTATCAATCTGAACATTTATAAAGTCATTATATGATTCAATCTGGTGCCTAACAAGGCGCTTCAAATGCTGGTTCTCAAAATAGGAACCTATTATTTTCCATGGCGCTTCCGAGAAATTAGCGTCAGTTTCATCGTAATCGTCGTAATCAGTGATCGAAGAATCCCTTCCCTTATTATCAACGGCAGCTGTGGCATTCGACATTTTATAAGGTTTCGTTTCGGGTAATTTATAATTCAATTTATATTTAAATGATTTATAAAATATATATTTAGTGAGTGTGTGTATGTGTGTGTAGATTAATGTATTTTTTTATATAATAAATATAATAAATATAATACGACACATAAAAAATAAATAAAATGTCAGAATTAAAAAAACAAATTAAACAGATTACCGTTAATCGAGAATATTTTAATCCCCAATCCAAGAAAAATAATTCAGTTAAAAAAAATAGAAAAACGCCCGGATTTATAAAACCAAGTGAATTGAAAAATAATTTAATTAAAATGTTAAAGCAAAAGAGAGATGAAGCAAAAAATACAGCAACAGTTGTAAATAATCATAATAGCAACCATCACTCACCACCACCACAACCACAACCACCACCACAACCAGCATTTGATAGACAAAAATATACCGATCTTTTTTCGAAAGATTTTTCTGATTCATTGAATTATTTAAAAACATTTAAAAAAAATACACATTCTTCGAGAAAAAATCCCTTACACATTACTGGAAATAAAAATGCCAATTTTACATTGGATGTTCCGACAGAATTAACATCTCCGATTAAAATGGGAATGTCGGGAATTAATGTTACAACTGCCGCACCTTCTTCTGCCGCCATGCCTGATGCGCCGCTTTTAAAACAGCTGCAAGAGCTACAACAACAACTGCAACAGCTGGCACCAACATTGCCTCCTCCGCCTCCGCCTCCGCCACCTCCGCCTCTATCGCCACCTCCGCATCGCCCCCCGCCTCCGCCTCCGCCTCCGCCTCCGCCGCCGCCGCCGCCACCTCCGCCGCCGCCGCGCGCTGCGGCCGCCGCGCGCAGCCGCGCCGCAAGCACCTCCGCGTCGTGCAGCGCGCCGAGCGCCTGCTGCAGCGCCCGCAGCGCGC
>Ga0114966_10004481_pt1 | contig 12000 bp, 6 predicted proteins | sample M_130207_XF_Meta_FD_87029 | JGI IMG/M metagenome (GOLD analysis project Ga0114966, IMG submission 87029) | Freshwater microbial communities from Lake Montjoie, Canada to study carbon cycling - M_130207_XF_MetaG | ecosystem: Environmental > Aquatic > Freshwater > Lake | place: Lake Montjoie...
CCAATGAAACAGACATGTCGGTGCTTTCCCGTCCGCGACCGACGCCTTCACCGCGCATTTCACGACACCGGTGCGCTTTTTCGTTGTACTCGCTCTGAATATATTTTTGCATGGCTATTCCTTCTTATCCTTTCTTTTCAATGCCTTTCTTCATGGTAAATACCGCGGATTCGATCATGGTGCCGATAAGATCGGGAGTCACGGATTTCATTCCGTGCCTGTTTGCAGAGTCAGCAAGCAATTTTGAGGCATAGACAAACTTCTCCGTTGCCTTTCCGGTAGAGATGCTTTGCTCCGCGGCTTGAACCGCCAGTTGTGCGTAGCTTGCCAGCAAGGAAAAGTGATCATTTTCCTTTACTGATGCAAGTCGTTTGTTGAGCGTTCTCAATACGACCGGCACCATGATTCCAATGGCTATCAAGCTAAAATAGATTGCATCAATGAGAACCTTATCCAATGCGTCCGCCATGCCTATTTGCTCCTCCGGGGTCATGACTGCAACTTGAAACAATGCCTGGAATGTCAAAATGATGAACTTTATCATTTCATTCTCCTCTACTTGATTATGGAGAATTCTACGTGTAGAATGCAGCCTTCCCGGTTTGTTCGGAAAAATCATGGGTGAATGCGGAACTGTTCATGTATCTCACTGCGTCTTCCGCATTGGGAAAACAAAGGTGTTTTCGCTTGTTCTTTGGCATGGGAAAGTAGACCACGGTTGGTGTTCCGATGGATGGTTGACCAAAATACCGTTGGCTATAGGTATCCTTGGTCTTGTACGTTCCAGTCTTGATCAGGTATGAGGTGCCGCCAAAATCGTATCCAAGTGCCTCGGCAATCTCGTAATGCGTGAAATGCTCGAAGTCGGGACTGTGCGTATGCCCGGTTGCAACGACATGCGCCGGAAAACGTGTCTGATACAAGCGCTTGTTGCCAGCAAGCTTGTGCGCACTGCTATGGGAACGAGATTGATGCATGATCAAGTGCGAGTAGAACGTTTCGCCAATGTGAAGCTCAACGTATCCTTCGCCTTCAAGAGCGATGGTTTTCTTCTTCATCACGCCTTCGCGCCAGATGTAATTCGCCGCTTCGTATCCAATGACACGCTCGTCGAACTCCGTCGAGTGGTTGTCCCACGTGATGATCCAGAGCTTGTCCTTGTCAATCAGGCGCGATGCAATGTCATGCAGGACAAGGTTTTGTAATTCTCCTGAGAACGCCTGCCCGTGTACGGCAGACACGTTCTTGAAACTGCCAAAGTTATCCTTGAGATCCCCAATGGTTGCCATGCCAAGGTTCGGGACCTTCATGATGAAATCGAGATCATGACGCATCTGGTCATAGTCGCAACCAAGACTTCCAAGGTGCCAGTCAGACGAGAACACCATGGCAATGGGTCCGTCTGCATGACGAAGGTCAAGGATTCCCCGACCAACCTTGAATGAGGCTTGCTCGTGAATATCCTGCATTTTTTTTGCCGCTTCAAAGACATCTTCGTAGCGGACGGAGCCTCGTGGCGCTCCGGGGATCTGGGGGAATGTGTGTGTGTCCAGTTCACGGACAGGCATCACGGGAGTAGTTGCAAAGCGGGTCTTTGGTGTTCCGCTAATTGATGACATGAGTATCTCCTTGGATTTGCGGCGTATAACGATGATTCCCCGCATTTCTGCGGGGAATCGACCAGTTTGCGGAAGTAATTACTTTGGAGTGTTGTTTTCCGCCTGCTTTGCGGTCACCGCCTCAGTGGAAATGAAATACTTCCCCCACATTGCCGCGGCGGGAAATTCAGTCTCCAAGGCGTTCTGTTCCGAAACTGCCCGGTTCAACTTGTCCGTAGCTGCCTGAAGGCGTCCCTCGTTGTTGCGGGTTGAGGCAAAACGTACTTCAACCTGCGCCCGAATCTTGTCCCGTTCAAGATCTGCCCACAATTCTCCCGAATACTTTCCAGACTGGAGAATTTCCACGAAGTTTTCGTAGGGAACGTCACTGGGAGTTGCCGTTCCCTCTTCCGGGGATTCCGTGTCGATCTCGGTTGCTGTGCCGTCAATAATCATATGTTCCTCCATTACCTTGCCGTTTGTGGGTTTTGTCTTGCTTGCCAATGATTTCCGCTCCTTTCATGGTGATGAATCTAGTATAGCATCTTGTTCGAACGCTTCGTCAAATCAGACCTCCCAAAGTGGGCCATTTCCCGGATAAACAAAATTATGGGTTGGGTCATACCACTTGACCAGATCAGGTGATGGATAGACGGTGCCGTCCCGCGGAGTGCGCCCGGTTTCTCCGGCATCCCAAGATGCAGCAACCTTTGGGGTAGGATCGGCGTTCAGGGTTCCCGCCTTGCGCGTAACCGTTATTCCTTGATAATTGAATCCATCAAGTCGTCCAATGTCCACGCGAACTCTTCCGGCTGATCCGGCGCCACCATTCTGTCCATTCTCGTCTCCATCCCACTCGCCCCAATCCGCTTCTTGTACAACAGTGGCTTTCAATTGATACGCATTGCCAACCCACGCTTTATTGACAAAATCCAACCATGGGGTGTCATACGTAGTCAGCCCGTTCAATGTTTTTAATGAAGTGAGGATATAACTAATGCCGCCTACAACAGGGTTGTACGTGGGTGTTATGGTGGGAGTGGAACTGGTTCCTCCGCTGCTATTTGTGTAATTTATTGGAGCAATTGTCTCACTCACAATTTTGTTAAGAAGCATCTGTGCTGGTCCAACCGCTGGTGTGACCGCTGCCCATTCCAATTCTGAAACATCACCCTCTATAGTGTTGTTTGCCGAAGTGTTTGGGAAAGAAGGGGATTTTACTAGTGAAATCTTTGGGGTAAGTTCTATAGCCGAAACATGCGATTTCTCTATGGTGCTCCAATCTCCAGTTAGTGGGTCTTGTGTTCCGCGTTCTGTGTGAGTACCATAACTTTTTAGTACATCAAAACCAGTAAGTTTGTAATAATAGAAAAAATCCGGCGTAAAACGTTTTTCTGTTCCAAGCGCATTGGCGGTGCCCTCTATCCCTACGCCATCAAATGGTGCACCGGCACCTGGGCATGCGGGATCCGCAGCATATGCAAGCTCAGGTTTTGTTGCAAAAGCAGTACCGCGCTCCCATACCTCTGGCCTCCATACATACCTAGCGTCTCCTCGCAATCCAGACTGTCCGCCATCACCGCCGTTGACACTGATATTTCCCGACGAATAGACCGGACCTGATGAAAGATTCATTCCGTTGGTGATTGGAAGTGATCCATCGCCAGCTTCTTCTCCATGCAAATCAGGAAAATTCCAGTATGCCTGATCCCTCAAACACATGGGACTCAGTCCGGGAGCCAAACCTGATACTTGTTCGCCATACCCTCCTGACAGATTTTCGGCAATAAGCCAGATTGTCCCACCAGAACCGCCTCCTCCGCCACCGCCGCCATATGATCGTGACCAATCCTGATAAGATCCACCATGAGTTGCTCGTCCTTGAGCTCCCGACGCGCCAATTGCCCATATTCTTCCACTTAGGTTCATGTATCGAACAATCATTCGTATTGCGCCACCGCCGCTTCCACCTCTTCCGGGATAATTGTCGGTTGATACAGAATTGTCGGTGTCTCCACCATCGCCACCTGGAGATCCTAGGTGTTGACTTTCTAGCAACATTGTCCACGGTTTTGTTCTGTTAAATGGAACGTCATATAATCGATCAAGATCGTAATGCAATGCATTCACATGTATCTTGTCCGATAGAATTCCATTATCAATAGAAACATGACTTTTATTTAATCGCATTTCATTGCCAGAAATGTATTCTATGTATGTTTCAGCGTCCAGTTGACCGGTATTATTCCCAGAACCAGAAACATTTTTTTCCAATCCTTGTCCGGGAATAAAGCCAAGCGCCTTGGCGTCTGTTGCGGTGCGGACAGTTTGCGGATCAACAAGGGTTACCGGAATGTTTTGTGGTCCCGCTATCCGAGCTGCTCCTCCCGATACTGCGCCGGAGCTAGCGCCTTGTGTGGCGTGTCCACCACCTCCTCCTCCATTGATGGTTCCAAATGGCGTTGTTGGAGCATCATATGTCCGGCGATCACCTTCGTAGTCGGAAACCAATCCCGATGGGCAATATTGCGTAGATTGTGTATTGTTTGTGTAATGAGTATATGATGTGCTTGGTTGAACCGTCATGACTTGTTCTACGCGAAAGTCTGCTGCCCTAGGAATCTCAAGTCTTCCCCAAGGCTTCACAGTTACGTTAGAAAAGAAAGCGGTTGTTCTACCAGACGACGAAACGGTATATTTTGCAGCAAAAAAATGAACATTGATTACGGAGTTTCCAGGATTACGCACCCTGAATTGCCTAGGTGCATCAATTCCGGATGGGCAATAATCTTCTCTTCCAGTCAATGATCCATTTTTATACGTCATGTAATAATGATCTTTATTGCTTTCTGGATGATTGCGAATAATCAATTTTCGATAATTGTCGGCATTCGTGTTTCTGCAGGCAACTACGGCAACTGCGTGTACTGTGGCTGAGGTCTGTTTTCCCACTCCTTCTCTTGGCCCATACGAACCATCAGCATTGTAAGTGGCAGATCCGTCCCAATCTCCGTTTGCGGACATAAATCCATATCTGGCAAGTGACAAATCACCCGGCATTGTGGGTACATCATTCCAAGCGTAATGAACCCCAAACTGAGGGTGTACGTCGGAAGGAAAAGATTTTGAAATTGTGCCACCAGTTGTTGTCATTGTAAAGGGTTGATTAGGCCAAGTAAAAGCGGTGCCATCACCCCAATTGTTGCCAGTGCCGCCATGTTGCCCTCTCCAAGGATTGAACAGAGCCTCATCCGGAGCTGGAAGTGCGTCCCCCGAAGAGGGGGCGACAATCCCCCAGCCATTGTAATATCCACCCCACCGTCCAGACCATTGCACGGCTGGCTTATTTATTTTTTTTCTTCTCCACACTTTCATTGTTGATCCGCGAGTCTGGAATACATTGGCCGGATAAAGATACGTTTTATTGAGATCATCAGAAGTATTGCAATCGAGGGAAAAAACTTGTGACCAAGGATCTGCTGAGCTTGCCCTACTTTCCAATACGACAATGCTTCCGTAAGTAGCGTCGGGACGCTTGATGACCATTGTCAGATTGCTGAAATTTGGCGGCACAACCTTTTCTACGCTGCTCTCTCCTATCTCCAAATTGCCGTCATGAAAATCATACGGAACCGTAAGGTTTCCGGCCTCTCCGTGCCCAAAATTTATCAATCCACCTAATCTTGGAATATTAAGTCCCATTTGACACTATCTCCAATCCGTGAGTGATGTGTATTTTGTCAAGAATTTTTCTCTCTATTTCAGCATCAGAATTTGATGCAATATTTTCCAACAGGTGAACTTTCATTCTGGATTGAGAAACGGGATCAATGACCATTGCCATGAAGTGATCAAGTCCTATTTCAAAAAGGGTGATGTCAATAGTGCGGTGGATTGTTCTCGGCTCATTGACAATAGGCTCCATGAGTCCATGGCCTTCTGCTCCTGAAAACACACCCGCCCCACCCCAAAAACGCATCATTGGCATTTCCATTTGCGGAATGCATCGAAGATAGATATACCCGCCGCCACCACCGCCGCCTTGTGATCCAGTCTTCTCGCCTCGCCCTCCGGGCCCACCGTTTCCTCCATTTGCAAAAAACAAAGCGGCGCGTCCAATGAGATGTCTCGTGATAATATGTATTTTTCCTCCGCTTCCTCCGCCACCTCCGCCTGACCCATACATACTGGATTGGCCTTCTTTCCCATCACTTCCAGACATGTCAATGCATGATTCATATCCTAGCTGCATTGCGGCAGCTTCGATAACAATTGAAGCTCCACCAAGCCCTTGCTGCCCTCCAATTCCTGATGGGTATCCATTTCCGCCAATTGTGCCACTTTGTCCTTGACTATCATCATGCAATGATCCGCGCAAAACACGATAATCCAAACGGTTGGGACGTACAGGTTTTCCTCTTCCCGGTCCCCCGAGGCCTCCCATGCCTGCGTGAGTGCCCCCTTGACCGCCTCCTCCACTGGAAAACCCATACCGGTCGCGATATGCGTGAAATCCAGAAACAGGATTTGCCAGCATCACCGAGCTTTTTCCCTTCCCGTTGATCAGTGATCGATTGCCCATGACAAATGTCTTGCAGGAAATTTTTGCGCTATTGAGTATTTCCACACACACATTGTCCTGTATCTCAAAATGATCCACATCAATGACAATGTCTTCTTCTAGAACAGTGTTTTTCTCAATAACATAGTCTTTCATGATCATTCATGTACCAATGACTCAATAAGCTGTGCAATGACATCCAAAGATGCTCCGATTGGTATAGTCAGGATACCTGATATGACTCCTTTTTCAAATCTCATGGTTGCGTCCCACAGCGCGGGATTTGCGCTGAAGCCGCAACCACCAGCCCATTTGTTGCAATGGTTCCACTCGTTTTCTCCATCGCTGTCCCAAAGCAACACCGTTTCCACTATCTGATGCTCCAGTGATTGCACTGGGACAGATATTTTATTAAACGCAACAAAAGAGGCAAGATCCTTTTCTGCAACCAAATCCGCAGGAATTCCCGGCAAATGCGTATCCCCCAATGAATATTGAAAAAGATTATGATTGAGTGCATTTGATACTGAATGATATTCCGGACAGCCATTCTTGCATGCATCAATGGGAGCGGTATCTGCATAAAAATATTTCACGTTTGATTGATCAATATATTTTATTGAAATGGAATGCCGCGAGGGCAGCTGCAAAAATACATCATCAATCATCGATTACTCCTTTTCTAGCTATCAAAATACGTTCCAGTTTCATTTCCAAACTCCAAGATAAGATTCAGAACAAATGCGTTTCCTTGAAAGGTGTCTCCTAATGCTAAACCATTTCTTTGAAGTCGAATACCCAGCAAATCGCCAGGTCTTGCATTCATGTTGGGAAATTCTACCGGCGTCCAAGTAAGTTTTGTTTCCGTAAGTACAGCCCCATACGTGTTGTTCCAGTTTACATAATGCGATGTGCCGTTGGGATTAATGCTTATGGGAGACATTGAAGGACGATTAGTGAGTACTCCTGAAATACCGGCGGTGCTTGATCCACTAACTGGACTAACGGCTGCAACAAACACCTCCCAGTTCACGGTTCCACTGCGAGTAGTTGCAAATGTTGTACCAGTAGTATTATCTCCATACCAGATAATTCTTACAGTAATTTTCATGTCTGGGGTGTAGTTATATGGCAAACTTATGGTTGAATCTGCGTATAGATCATTACCATCTTGGTATATAAGCTCATGACGATTCCATCCTATGCTCGTAATTCCATCGGGACTACCATTTGCAGCACGTTGTTGAATCATTGGCGCACCTATCCCGCCGCCAGGGGGAACCACAAAACTTTGTGCGGGAATGGAAACTCTTGGGGCAAACAATCCAGCAACGCCAGTTCCTTTGCCAATGATTGCTCCAGATGCCCAAATCACCACATCATCTGCCGCACTTCCAAGAGTGGGAGGATTGGTAGTAGTGTCTAAAACAGCATCGCTGACATCATTTTGTGTTCCGATGATCAAGCGAGACCGCTCCGTTGTTCCATCTAATGTAATGGTATCCTGATATTGAATATATCCATAATCGCTGCCAGAATTATTGTTGGACCTGAAAACGATGCTGCTTGCTCCACCTTGATTGCCATGCTCAAGAATCAATGTTCCTTTAGGTTTGTAATTGTCATTTAAGTCTGTTGTGGGAGTACCGGTAGCCGATATTGCAACGGTACCTGTTGCCTCGTAAAGATGAAGGAGTGTGCTTGGAGCAGTGGTTGCTTTGAAATAATTGTCTGCAATTCCTACATTTCCGTTATTTGCAATGTACATCTTGCTTCTCAAAGATGCTCCAGATCCTGTGCGGAAGTGAAGATCATTGAATTCTATGCTTCCGGTATTCCATAGTGAATTATCTCTTGTAATAAAACCAAGACGGTATTCATTGGCAATGCGGTCAAATTGTCCTTTTAGTCCGCCAGATACGTCTTCTACGGTCACGGTAATACTTCCCGAAAGCGACGTTGATGCTGTAAGGGTGATCGTTTTCGCGACATAATCAACAGATTGGATAATATATGTATTCAAACCTATGGTGAATTTTTGGCCAGCAAGAAATCCATAGACTCCGTTGTATGTTGTGTTTGTTGGGTCACTAAGAACAGTATTGTTTTGGCCACTAGTGGAAGCAGTAAAATTTCCCCTCAAATTTGCAAGCTTATTGTATGTGCCCAATCTCCACGGCTTGTCTGTTGTGCCCTGATATACCTCAAAGATGTTTTGCGGGGTGGTATTCAAGAATGAAGCTACTGTAGTAGTTGCGTTTGGGGTGATTTCCATGCCGTTTACTGTGACATTGGCATCAAAATCCACGCGTTTGTTATAAAGCAACAAGTTTGAGGCGTTGGAAAAATCTGTCAAAACAAAGGTTTGAAAGTTTGGAGACAGCGTTCCCGGCTGTCCGGGTTTGCCAACTTGCGTTGTTCCTCCCGAAAGCTCGGCAAACCCCGAGGTGCCTAGCGGAACAGCGGATACCGCAAAAGAACGCTGCGCGTAATTATTGTTTCTATCTCCCCCAATGGTATCGCTAGAAAGAATCCAGTTCATGCCTCCCAGCGCTGAGCCTGACGTATTGTCTCTTGTCTGAAATGTCAATGTTCTTTTTACTTGAGCAATATTATTTAATGTGGATCCAATTTGCGCATTTGGATACATTATTACTTTGCTTACTGATCCATATTCAGTGTTGCCAATTGCTGTTCGTTGAGCTTGTATTGCAAATCCATTGTAAGTATCCATGGTTAATGTGCTAAGTGCAATGGTGTAATGTCCAGCTCCGGAGGAATCGCTTGTTTGTGTAAGATATGTATTCCATTTATTCATGGAGCTGGTTTCATAAATATACGGAGTAGTAACGGTGTCCCTTTGATCGGTTACACTTCGTTGCATAAGGGATATCATTGGTCGGGCTGATTGATTGGTCGACCATATTTCCACAAGAGCATCATTAGGGGTTCCGGATGTAGCGACAATATTGGTAAACTCTGCTTTGCCTTTGTTCATGAGAATCCCATCTTCAAACAAGGATTTTCCCATGACACGAAGTTTTCTTGGTTGATCTCCCATTGTTCTAAGTATGTTTTGAGCATTCATAAGATCGGAAACTTGCGCAATATTGGATCCGTATTGAAGCGTTCCTATGGTAACGTGCCCAGTATTGTATCCGCGCAGAAATTCGGTCAAGTATCTAGTCTGCGTATTGTTGTCTGTGGCATATCCTCCCATATATCGCGCTTCAAGAGAAAGATACCCATTCCTGTCCCCTGGTGTAGTATTGACTTTCCCACCTCGAATTCCACCAAAAACTGCGTAGTCTGATCCCGAATACGTAACTTTGCCTCCAAAAACTATGCGACCGCCAACATCAGGAAGGATGTTTTCCGTGGCCAGAGGACTTTTTGCGATCATTTGTTGGGGATTAGATGCACTTCCAATAGAGGTAACAACCGTTGATTGATTTGTATCGCTTATATATTTTATGGTTACATAATTTCTTTGGACAGAACCAACAGTAGTAGAAATCACATTTGATGTTGCCTCAAATGTTGCTGTGCCCGTTGATGTGCTTACTGTAATGATCGACCCTTTTAATACGCCATCTACCATAAAAAGGCCCAAGGCACTTATGGTTCCACCTGTTGTTATCGTGAGCCAATTTCCAGCAACAGCTCGATTTTCTGCAGAAATATATCCAGAAAATGTAGACTGCGTGTTTGATATTTGGGAATTGTAAATATCAGTATCCCATATTGCTAGGGCAGATTTAAGCGCATCAGCTCCTTGCAATTTGGCGACGCTAGCCTCGGCTGTGTCCCCAACAAGGTTATCCCGTTGCTTTCCGGCAGGCCCTGTCAATCCAAAAAATTCCGTTGCTGTTCCAACTCGTCTGTCTCTACCAGAGGCTCCGTCAGTGTCTGCTGGAGGCGCACCAAAGCTGACACCCACAGGAATGTTGGCAGGCCAACCATGCGTGTGATCTCCACGTGAAACGGTCAATGATGAACCAATCGTTGGTGCGCCGAGAGAAGATGGCAAAAGAGAGGATGCTGCATTCTGATATTGTTCTCGCTCGTGTCGGTGATCGCGTCTTGCTGCAATACTTGATCGTCCTTCAACCCACACATCTGACGGAAGTGACGCTTGTTTCATGAAATTTGATTGCGCTGTTTGATCGTTCCTGATCATCTGCGCAGATGTGGAAAGATGCCTATCGCCACTGTTGATGAACGTTTTTGGTTCATTTCCAATATTTGTAATTGAAGACGAAAACACAAGATTAAGCTTGTCTACAGTTAATCCAAGAATGGGGTAATTTACGGTAAGGTAAGGAGTATCCGCACTTGTTGACAAATTGACAACTTCAATAAAATCTTGCCTAGTTGTTGTGCGCGGATTGTTCGTAATGGGATAGTTTGATCCACTTTCAAACACAGCAACTGATATAATTTGGCCGGTGATACCGGTAGTGGTAACCCCTGTTACTCTAACTGAGCCCCTAGTTCCTGATCCATATCCATTGACGGTAAGGACATCGCCTACTTGGTATCCAGATCCAACATTGGCAACCGTTATTGCTCCCGAAGCGGTCGACAATTGTCCATCTATCACAGTACATATAAATGTTGCAGCATTTGTAAAACTTGCCCCCGTAAACATGTGTCTTAGCACATAACGTATTTTGGTCCGGTCGTCGTCAGCGGTTCCAGCGACCAAATCCGTCACAATCATCCTTGGCGCTATACTGGCAAATTGTAGCGAGTCGTCATAGAAAGAAAGCGTAAATTCTTTTACGGCAACGTTATTGACTTGAATCTTTGATTCCACGCCAATTTTTTCCAAAAATTTAAGGTTATTCAAAGCAGCATTTGCTGTAATGCTTTTCCAAACCGCTGAAGATTTTGTATCGAAAGAAAATCCAGTGTTTGTTGAATAGAGTATTTCTGCTCCGTTCACAGAAACATTACTGCTCCTTGCTGTAGTGTTTACTGTAAGCAAGTTCCGTACTGCAGTCTGCATTGCCCCTGCAAGCGTGGTCAATGTTCTTGTCGAGCTTCGTGAGAGGGAGGTAGCTACTGGAACCGTTGCCATCACGTCGTTCTGGGTACCATCAGAAAGACCTACGGTTATATACATCTCATATGTTGTGTCGTTAACTGGTATCACAAAAGGTTCATTTGATAATGTACTGTCACCAGACATGCCGGAAATGACCGTTGTTCCTGTTTGTGGCTGCTGATTGTAAACTCGTCCCGCAATAAAATAATATTTTGGAGAAAGCGTGTCATACGAAAGATTGAACGCATCGAGTGCTCCAGATATTGTCAGTGAATAAATATCACTCGCGTCATTCATTTGCCCAGAAAGATTGATCAACGGCCCACTGATGAAATTTATTGATCGCGCTTTTGGATACTTGTTTTTTATTGATGATCCTGTGGTGGCAAAAACAGAAGAATTGACACGTAATTCTACTCTGGCATTTGCGTTGATATTTCCAGTAATATCAACTCCATCGCTCTGATTTGTGTATCCGTTGATAATTCCGTATTTCAAAATTGCTTTTTCAGCGGCGATGTATGAAGTTCGCAGTTGCTTAATTCGGCTTGTCCGGTATTTTGTCGCAGTCGCAAGTTCAGGAGAATACGTACCGATCCCAAGAGTAGCACTGAACGCCGAAAGTGTTCCAACGCAACCTGCTCGTGCCCCAAGGGTTGTTTCGATTTTCAATACAGCTGCTGCGTTTTGAGTTACGCTTGAAAGTCCTGAAATGGTAAATGAATTACCTGCGTTTAAAACAGTGACTACACTGATTTCTGCAGCTACATTAAACTGTGCCTCGTTTTCCG
>Ga0114966_10004483_pt1 | contig 11996 bp, 7 predicted proteins | sample M_130207_XF_Meta_FD_87029 | JGI IMG/M metagenome (GOLD analysis project Ga0114966, IMG submission 87029) | Freshwater microbial communities from Lake Montjoie, Canada to study carbon cycling - M_130207_XF_MetaG | ecosystem: Environmental > Aquatic > Freshwater > Lake | place: Lake Montjoie...
GCCCGCTTCAAGGAATTACTCGTTTTACCCGATAATGATCTGTTGGACCTGGTCATGGGGCGTGCTGCGACACCAGACCAGCGATTTGACACCCTCCTGCAGTTGTTGCGGACCCCCTGAAAAGGGGCGTTAGTTGTCGGTGCAACGGTGTTTCGTTGACGTATAATTATTTCTTCCAAGTTCAAGAATCCGTGGAGAATTTTATGGCTGAAAAGCTTGCAACCCTGTCTTTTACCGATGGTACCCCGCCAATTGATTTCCCCGTAGTGGCAGGTTCGGTCGGCCCCGATGTTATCGACATCCGGCCGCTGTACGCGAAGACCCAAAAATTCACTTACGACCCCGGATTCCTGTCAACCGCCAGCTGCTCCTCGAAAATCACCTACATCGACGGTGACGAGGGCATCCTGATGTATCGCGGCTACCCGATCGAGAACCTCGCCGAAAACTGCGATTTTCTCGAAGTGGCCTATCTCATTTTGAACGGAGAACTGCCCAACCCCACGCAGAAGGTTGAATTCGATTCCACTGTAATGCACCACACGATGGTTCACGAGCAATTGTCGCGTTTTTATTCCGGCTTCCGGCGCGATGCGCACCCGATGGCGGTGTTGTGCGGCGTGGTCGGTGCGCTGTCGGCTTTTTATCACGACTCGCTCAACATCAACGACCCGCGCAGCCGCGAAATCTCGGCGTTCCGGCTGATCGCCAAGCTGCCGACCATCACTGCCATGTGCTACAAGTACAACGTCGGCATGCCTTTCATGTATCCAAAGAACAAGCTGTCGTACGTCGACAATTTTCTGTACATGATGTTCGGCAACCCCTGCGAGGAATACAAGCCCAACCCGGTACTCACGAAGGCGATCGACCGCATCCTGATTCTGCACGCCGATCACGAGCAGAACGCGTCGACTTCCACCGTGCGCACCGCCGGCTCGTCGGGCGCCAATCCATTTGCCTGCATTGCATCCGGCATCGCCAGCCTGTGGGGCCCGGCACACGGCGGCGCCAACGAGGCGGTGCTGAAGATGCTCAACGAAATCGGCGACGAATCGAAAATCGGGGCATTCATCAAACGCGTCAAGGACAAGGGCGACCATTCGGTGCTCTACGGCTTCGGCCACCGTGTTTACAAGAATTACGACCCGCGCGCGAAGCTCATCCAGAAGACCTGCCACGAAGTACTGGCCGAACTCGGCCTCAAGGACGACAAGCTGTTCAAGCTGGCGATGGCGCTGGAAAAAATCGCCCTTGAAGACGAGTATTTCGTCACCCGCAAGCTTTATCCGAACGTCGACTTTTATTCGGGCATCGTTTACCAGGCGTTGGGGATTCCGACCACCATGTTTACCGCGCTGTTCGCGGTGGCGCGCACCGTCGGCTGGATCGCGCAGTGGAACGAGATGATCGGCGACCCTGACCAGAAGATCGCGCGTCCGCGCCAGCTTTACACCGGGCACGGCAAGCGCGAATTCGTGCCGATGGCGCAGCGCAAGTAAGCGCGCGCCGGCGACCACCTAGCGTCATGGCCTATAGCGAACTGCGCGGCAATTCGTACCTGTTCGGCGCCAACGCGCCGTTTATCGAGGCGCTCTACGAGCGCTATCTCGAGGATCCTGCCGCGGTCGAACCGCGCTGGCGCACCTACTTCGACGAGTTGCAGAAACTCGACGATGGCGCGCGCGACGTCGCGCACGCACCAGTGCAGGAATATTTCGCGCAGCTGGCCAAACGCCCGCGCGTTGCGGGCGTTGCCGTCTCTGCGGGCGGCAAGTCGCAGCTTAGCGAAAAGCAATACGGTGTTCTGCAACTCATAGGCGCGTATCGCTTCCAGGGCGCGCGCATCGCCGATGTCGATCCCCTGAGGCGGCACGAAAAGCCGGTCATGGCCGAACTGGAGCTCTCGTTTTACGGCCTCAGCGACGCCGATATGGAAACCGTGTTCGGCACCGGTTCGCTGGTCGGGCCGCGCGAGATGAAGTTGAAGGATATCGTGCAGCTGCTGCAGGACGCCTATTGCCGCACCATCGGCACCGAATACATGTACATGAGCGATGTGCCGCAGAAACGCTGGATCCAGGAACGCCTGGAAGCGTCGCGCGCGACGCCCGCCTACGACGCGGCGTACCGCAAGCACATCCTCGAGCGTCTGACGGCGGCAGAGACGCTGGAACGCTATCTGCATACCAAGTACGTCGGTCAGACGCGATTTTCTCTGGAGGGCGGCGATAGCCTGATTCCGATGCTCGACAAGCTGTTGCAGCACGGGGGCGCGGCCGGCGTGCAGGAGCTCGTGATCGGCATGGCACACCGCGGACGCCTCAACGTGCTCGTCAATACGCTGGGCAAGATGCCGAAAGACCTGTTCGCCGAATTCGAAGGCAAGCAGGATGAGTCGATGATGCTTGCGGGTGATGTCAAATACCACGACGGTTTCTCGTCGAACGTCATGACGCCCGGCGGCCCGCTGCATTTGTCGCTCGCCTTCAATCCGTCGCATCTTGAAATCGTCAATCCGGTGGTCGAAGGTTCAGTGCGCGCGCGCCAGCATCGCCGCCGCGACAAGACCGGCGCGCACGTGCTGCCCGTGCTTATCCACGGCGACGCTTCGTACGCAGGGCAGGGTGTCGTGATGGAAACGCTGAATCTCGCGCAGACGCGCGGTTTCGGCACCGGCGGCACGGTTCATATCATCATCAACAACCAGATCGGATTTACCACGTCCGATCTGCGCGACTCGCGCTCGACCCTGTACTGCAGCGACGTGTCGAAAATGCTCGAGGTGCCGATTTTTCACGTCAATGGCGACGACCCGGAAGCCGTCTGCCTGGTGACCGAAATCGCGCTTGATTACCGCCTGAAGTTCAGCAAGGACGTGGTAATCGATCTCGTCTGCTATCGCCGGCTCGGTCACAACGAGCAGGACGAGCCGATGGTCACGCAGCCCCTGATGTACAAGAAAATTCACCAGCACCCGACGTCGCGCAAAATTTACGCTGAACGCCTGGTCAAGGCCGGCGTCATCAGCGAGACTGATGGCGATGAAATGGTCAAAAGCTACCGCAGTGCGCTGGACGGCGGTTACCACACGAACAAAACGATACTGTCGAATTTCAAGCCGCCGTTCGAAGCCAACTGGAAGCCGTATATCGGCACCAAGTGGAACGAGAACGACGACACGCGACTGCCGCTCGAGCTGCTGAAAGAACTGGGCGGTAAAATCTCCGCGGTGCCGCCGAATTTCAAGCTGCATCCGCGCGTCGAGAAAATCATGGCCGACCGCCGGCTGATGGCGGAAGGCAAGCTGCCGCTCGACTGGGGGATGGCCGAGAACCTCGCCTACGCGACGCTCCTTAACGAGGGTTTCTCGGTGCGCATCTCAGGACAGGACGTTGGCCGCGGCACGTTCTTTCATCGCCACGCGGTGCTGCACGACCAGAACCGCGAGAAGTGGGACCAGGGCACTTACATGCCGCTGCAGCACATCAGCGAGAAGCAGGGCGACTTTGTCATCATCGACTCGGTTTTGTCGGAAGAGGCGGTGCTCGGTTTTGAATACGGCTACGCAACCTCAGGGCCGAAGGAACTGGTGGTCTGGGAGGCGCAGTACGGCGATTTCGTCAACGGCGCGCAGGTCGTGATCGACCAGTTCATCGCTTCGGGTGAGATTAAATGGGGCCGCCTGTGCGGGCTGACGATGATGCTGCCGCACGGTTATGAGGGCGCAGGGCCGGAGCATTCATCAGGCCGCATCGAACGCTTCCTGCAGCTGTGCGCCGACTACAACATGCAGGTCTGCGTGCCGGCGACGCCGGTGCAGATGTATTACCTGCTGCGCCGCCAGATGGTGCGTCCGTACCGCAAACCGCTGATTATTTTTTCGCCGAAAAGCCTGCTTCGCCACAAGGAGTCGGTGTCGCCGCTCGAAGAATTCGCCAACGACAATTTCAAACCGGTCAACGAGGAGTGGGACAACACCACCAATGCCGCGAAGGTAAAGCGGGTAGTGGTCTGCAGCGGCAAGGTGTTTTACGACCTGCGCGCAGCGCGGCGCGAGCGCGAGTTGAAAGACATTCCGTTGGTGCGTATCGCGCAGCTTTATCCGTTTCCGCACGATGTCTTCAAGACGCAGATCGAGAAATACAAGAACGCGACCGAAATCGTCTGGTGCCAGGAAGAACCGCGCAACCAGGGGGCGTGGCACCGCATCCAGCACTATCTGCAGCGTCACTTGCTGCCGCATCAGAAACTCACCTACGCCGGACGCGATTCCTGGGCGACCCCGGCGGCAGGCTACAAGGCGCTGCACGATAAGCAACAAAAAGAACTCGTCAATCTCGCGCTGACTCTGGGCGCCGCCTCGCGCGCCGACGGCACGAAGTAAGCTACTGAACTGGAGCAAGCATGTTAGTCGAAGTCAAAGTGCCGCAACTCTCGGAATCCGTGGCCGAGGCGACACTCGTATCGTGGCATAAAAAAGTCGGTGAATTCGTCAACCGCGACGAGAACCTCGTTGACATCGAAACCGACAAGGTCGTGCTCGAAACGCCGGCGCCCGATTCCGGCGTGCTGGTCAAGATCGTCAAGGGCGATGGCAGCACCGTGGTCGCCAAGGAAATCATCGCCACCATAGATACCGATGCCAAGCCGGCTGTCGCGGGTGCTCCTGCGGCAACTGCTGTTGCACCGGCCGCAGCCACCGCCGCGCAGTCGGCGACGCCGGTTGTGATGCCCGCTGCGCAAAAGGTCGCGGCGGACAACAATATCGATGCGGGTGGGCTCGCCGGCAGCGGCCGTGGCGGCCGCGTGACCAAGGGCGATGTGCTCGATGCTATGCAGGGCGGCCAACCGGCGGCTAAAGCACCGTCCGCGCCGGCTCCTTCTTTGCGCGCTGCCGCGCCGCCGATCGATCTCGGCGCGCTGGGTGAACGTCCGGAGCAACGGGTGCCGATGTCGCGCCTGCGCGCGCGCATCGCGGAGCGCCTGCTCCAGTCGCAATCGATGGCAGCGATACTGACCACGTTCAACGAAGTCAACATGCAGCCCGTGATGGAGTTGCGCAACCGCTACAAGGACAAGTTCGAAAAAGAGCACGGCGCCAAGCTGGGCTTCATGTCGTTCTTCGTCAAGGCCGCGGTCACCGCGCTCAAGCGCTATCCGGTGGTCAACGCATCGATCGACGGCAACGATGTCATTTATCACGGTTACTTCGACATCGGCATTGCAGTGGGCAGCCCGCGCGGGCTGGTGGTGCCTATCATCCGCAACGCCGACCAGATGTCGCTGGCCGATATCGAAAAGCAGATCGCCGACTTCGGCAAACGCGCGCAGGACGGCAAGCTCACCATCGAAGAGCTGACCGGCGGCACCTTCTCGATTTCGAACGGCGGCGTGTTCGGTTCCATGCTGTCGACGCCCATCATCAACCCGCCGCAAAGCGCCATCCTCGGCGTGCACGCGACCAAGGAGCGTGCGGTGGTCGAAAACGGGCAGATCGTGATCCGGCCGATGAATTACCTCGCCATGTCGTACGATCATCGCATCATCGACGGCCGCGAAGCGGTGCTGGCACTAGTGGCGATGAAAGAAGCGCTGGAAGACCCGGCGCGCATGTTGCTGGATATTTAAAACGTGAAGGAGTAAAGGCGTGAAAGAGTGAAGGAGCGCGCGTTCGCGCTAGCTTCCTGCCTGTTCACTTCTTCACACATTCACCCTTTCACGAAAAGAAAATGGCAAAAACATTTGACGTAGTAGTGATCGGCGGCGGGCCCGGCGGCTACATCGCTGCTATCCGGGCTGCCCAACTGGGTTTGAAAACCGCCTGTATAGACGAAGCGAGCACGTCTGACGGCAAGCCTGCGCTCGGCGGCACCTGCACCAACGTCGGCTGCATTCCGTCCAAGGCGTTGCTGCAGTCGTCGGAGAATTTCGAGCACGCCGGCCACCAGTTCGCGGAGCACGGCATCCAGGTCAAGGGGCTGAGCGTCGATATCGGGCAGATGCTGGCGCGCAAGGACAAGGTCGTCAAACAGAATAACGACGGCATCATTTACCTGCTCAAGAAAAACAAAGTCGAGTTTTTCCACGGCCGCGGCAGTTTTGTGAAAACCGATACCGAAGGCTGCGAGATAAAGGTCACGGGCAAAGCGGCGGAGACCCTGCTCGCCAAACACGCCATCATCGCGACGGGCTCCAATCCGCGCGCGCTGCCCGGCGCCGATTTCGACGAGAAACTCATACTTTCCAATACTGGCGCGCTCGCTATCGGCGAAGTGCCGAAACGCCTCGGCGTGATCGGCGCCGGTGTGATCGGGCTCGAAATGGGCAGTGTATGGCGCAGACTGGGCGCTGAAGTCACGATACTCGAAGCGCTGCCGGTTTTTCTCGGCGCGGTGGACGAGCAGATCGCCAAGGAAGCCGCCAAGATTTTTACCAAGCAGGGCCTGGCGATACATACCGGCGTCAAGATCACCAAAGTCACCGCCAAGAAAACGGTCGTTGTCGAATACAACGACAGCGCGGGCGCCGCGCAAAGCGCGACGTTCGACAAATTGATCGTCTCCATCGGCCGCGTGCCGAATACCTCCGGTCTGGAAGCCGCCGCTATCGGGCTCAAGCTGGACGAGCGCGGATTTGTCGCGGTCGACGGCGATTGTAAAACGAACGTGGCCAACGTGTGGGCGGTCGGCGACGTGGTGCGCGGGCCCATGCTGGCGCACAAGGCCGAGGAAGAAGGCGTCGCGGTGGCCGAGCGCATTGCCGGACGCCACGGGCACGTCGATTTCAATACCGTGCCGTGGGTGATTTATACCTCGCCGGAAATATCGTGGGTCGGCCAGACCGAGCAGCAACTCAAAGCGGCCGGCGTTGAATACCGCGCCGGCACATTTCCTTTCATGGCCAACGGCCGCGCGCGCGCGCTTGGCGACACCACCGGCATGGTCAAGATGCTGGCGGACGCCAAAACCGACCGCATACTCGGCGTGCATATCATCGGGCCGATGGCTTCAGAGCTGATCGCCGAGGCGGTGGTCGCCATGGAGTTCGGCGCATCGAGCGAGGACATCGCGCTGATCTGCCACGCTCATCCCTCCCTGTCGGAGGCGATGAAGGAAGCAGCACTCGCGGTCGATAAGCGCACGTTGAACTTCTAGTAGCCATCTTAAAAACACCGCCCCGACAAGCAACCGCCGATAAACGCGGCTAACGCCGATATAATTCCAGACCTTATCGCGAACCAACGACAAGTCACTTGACCTTATCTGCGTTCATCCGCGTTCATCGGCGGTTCCAAATTGTTTTTGAGATCGCCTTTAGTAGCGCGTTTCGATGAACGAGGACGCGCGCGCCGGGGCTGCCAACCGCTACGGCCATTTTGCCCTTCCCGCAGACAGCTCCGACATTGCCGGCTGGGTGCGGCAACACGGGCAGGAGCACGGTTTCGAACTCGATGCATCGCAGGCCGCCGCTTTGCAGATCCTGCAGGGCGTCTACGAAGACCTGATCGCGCTGGAGCGGCTGGAAGCTTCGCTGATTCGCCTGCTCGCGCGCAAGCAGACCGTGCGGGGCGTCTACCTGTGGGGCGGTGTCGGCCGCGGCAAGAGCTTCCTGATGGACAGCTTTTTCAACTGCGCGCCAGTCGCGCGCAAGAAGCGCATACACTTTCACCGTTTCATGCAGGAAGTCCACCAGGGACTGAACCGCCACCAGGGCAAGGAAGACCCGCTCGCCATCATCGCGCGCGAAACGGCGAAGGAAACTCGCCTGCTGTGCCTCGACGAATTCCACGTCACCGATATCACCGATGCCATGCTGATGCGGCGCCTGCTGGAAGGCCTGTTCGAGCACGGCGTGGTGCTGGTCACCACGTCCAACCAGCATCCGGATCAATTGTATAAAGACGGCCTGCAGCGCAGCCAGTTCCTGCCGGCCATCGAGCTCATGAAGCGGAATTTGCAAGTGGTCAACGTCGACGGCGGCACCGACTATCGCTTGCGTGAACTTGAGCGCGCGGGCGTTTACCATATCGGCGACAACGCGGACGAACGGCTGGAGCAGGCCTTTATCGGCATCGCACGCCACGAGTCGGCCGAATCCGCTGACCTGGAGATCGAGGGGCGTATCATCCACTCGCGGCGGCTTGCGCGCGGGGTGGCGTGGTTTGATTTCCGCGAGTTGTGCGACGGCCCGCGCGGCAAGGCGGACTACATCGAACTGGCGCGCCGGTATCATACGGTGCTGTTGTCGGGCATTCCCGAGTTCAAGGTCGACGAGGCGGACATCGTGCGGCGCTTTACCTGGCTGATCGACGAGTTTTACGACCGGCGCGTGAAGCTGATCGTTTCCGCCGCGGTGCAGCCGGCCGAGCTTTATGCGTGGGCGGAAGGCGGCGACCAGTTCGAGCGCACCATCAGCCGCCTGATCGAGATGCAGACGCGCGATTATCTGAGTGAGCCGCACTTGCCGTAGAGCAATTAACGTTGGGGGAGACCAGCATGGAAAAATTCAAGGCATACCGCATCTTCGAGGAGAACGGTAAGGGCCAGGGGCGTCTCGTCGATCTGACGCTGGACGAACTCGATGCCGGCGAAGTCGTCATCAAGGTCGCCTATTCAAGCGTCAATTTCAAGGACGCGCTGGCAGGCACCGGCGCCGGCAAGATCGTGCGCCGCTACCCATGCGTCGGCGGCATCGACAGCAGCGGCAGCGTGGTCTCGTCGAGCGACAGCCGCTTCAAGCCCGGCGACGAAGTGATTTGCACCAGCTACGATTTCGCGATGTCGCACGACGGCGGTTACGCTGGCTATGCGCGGGTGCCGGCCGCCTGGGTCGTAGCGCTGCCGCCCGGGCTGACGCTGTTCGATGCGATGGCGATAGGCACCGCCGGCTATACGTCGGCGCTGGCCGTGCATCTGCTCGAACATAACGGTATGACGCCTGAGCAGGGCAAGGTGGTGGTCAACGGTGCGACCGGCGGCTGCGCGAGCATTGCCATCGACATGCTGGCCGGGCGCGGTTACAAAATTACCGCGGTGACCGGCAAAGAGAGCGAGCACGCTTATCTCAGGAAAATCGGCGCTGCCGAAGTGGTGGGCCGCGAAGTATTGAAGCTCGGCACGAGGCCCATGGAAAAAGGCGTGTGGGCGGCGGCCTTCGATTCGGTCGGCGGTGAGCAATTGTCCGCGTTGACGCGCAGCATGCAACAGGGCGGACTGATCGCGAGCTTCGGCAATGCCGGCGGTATCGAACTCAACATGACGGTGTTGCCGTTCATTCTGCGCGGCGTGCGGCTGATCGGCGTCGATTCAGGTTATACGCCGATGGATGTCCGCCGTCGCGTGTGGGCAAGACTGGGCAGCGATCTCAAGCCGCGCCATCTCACGGACATCGTGCGGACGATAACGCTCGATCAATTGCCCGCAACGTTTGCGGCCATGCTCAAACAGGAAACCAAGGGCAGAGTGGTCGTTAAAATAAACTAGCACAGGGCAAATCCGGTCGGCAGGCAGGTCAATACTTCGGGGGAGAGCATGGTCAGTTACAAGGAGTTTCACCGCCGCTCGATCGACTCGCCCGACGCCTTCTGGGGCGAGCAGGCCAGGCTGATCGACTGGCACAAACCTTTCGGCAAGGTCCTCGATTACAGCCGGCCGCCGTTCGCCCGCTGGTTCGTCGGCGGCGAAACCAATCTGTGCCACAACGCGGTCGACCGCCATCTCAAGGACCGCGCAGAGCAGAACGCGCTGATCTTTATTTCGACCGAGACCGGCCAGAACACGACCTACACGTTCCGCGAACTGCATACCGAGGTCAACCGCTGCGCCGCGGTGCTGCGCGCACTCGGCGTGGGCAAGGGCGACCGCATCCTGATTTACATGCCGATGGTGCCGGAAGCAGTGTTCGCGATGCTGGCGTGCGTGCGGCTCGGCGCGATCCACTCGGTCGTATTCGGCGGGTTTGCCGCGCACAGCCTTGCTTCGCGCATCGACGACGCGAAACCCAAGCTCATGTTCACTGCGGATGCGGGCATGCGCGGCGGTAAAGCGATTCCCTATAAAGGGCTGGTCGACGAGGCTATCCGCCTGTCAGAGCACCCGCCGCAGCACGTTGTGATCGTGAATCGCGGTATCGACCAGGACTTCAACCGGGTGGCGGGGCGCGATCTCGATTACGCGCAGTTGCGCGCACAGCATATGACTGCGCAGGTGCCGGTGGTGTGGCTGGAAGCGAGCGAGCCCTCATATATTCTTTACACCTCGGGCACGACCGGCAAGCCCAAGGGCGTGCAGCGCGATACCGGCGGTTACGCCGTCGCGCTGGCCGCCAGCATGCAGCATATTTACTGCGGCAAACCCGGCGAAGCGATGTTCACGACCTCGGACATTGGCTGGGTGGTCGGGCATTCCTACATCGTGTACGGCCCGCTGATCCATGGCATGGCGAGCGTGATGTACGAAGGTTTGCCGATCCGTCCCGATCCGGGCATCTGGTGGAAAATCGTTGCCGATCACAAGGTGACTGTGATGTTTTCATCGCCGACCGCGATCCGCGTGCTGAAAAAGCAGGACCCCGCGTATCTCGCCAAGTACGACGTCAGCACCTTGCGCCATTTGTTTCTGGCGGGTGAACCGCTCGACGAGCCGACTGCACGCTGGATTTCGGAGGCATTGAACGTGCCGGTGATAGACCATTACTGGCAGACCGAAACGGGTTGGGCACTGCTGTCGTGCGTGCCGGGGGTCGAGGCGACGCCAACGAAATACGGCAGCCCGAGCTTTCCCGCCTACGGCTACAACGTGAAATTGCTTAACGAAACCACCGGGCAGGAGATCGGCGCCAACGAGAAAGGCGTGGTGGCAGTGGTGCCGCCGCTGCCGCCCGGATGCATGTCGACGGTGTGGGGGCAGGATGAGCGCTTCGTGCAGACTTACTTCACGAGCTTCAGGGGCCAGTTGATCTACACCACGTTTGACTGGGGCATGCGCGACAGTGACGGTTATTATTTCATCCTCGGGCGCACCGATGACGTCATCAATGTCGCCGGTCATCGCCTCGGCACGCGCGAAATCGAAGAAGCGGTCAGCGGGCATCCCAACATCGCCGAAGTTGCGGTGGTCGGCGTGCAGGACGCGATCAAGGGCCAGGTGCCGATGGCGTTTGCCGTGCTCAAAGACACCAGCAAAATCGAGACAGCCGCCGGACGCGACGCCATGGCGCAGGAAGTTCTCGCGGCCGTCGATAAATCGCTCGGCGCCATCGGGCGTCCGGCGCGCGTCCATTTCGTGACGCTGCTGCCCAAGACACGCTCCGGTAAAGTCCTGCGCCGCAGTATCCAGGCGATCGCCGAAGGCCGCGACCCGGGAGATCTGACCACGCTGGATGATCCGGCAGGCATCGAGCAGATACGAGCTGCCGTTGCTGCGATGACGGCCAAATAATAAGGGAGAGAGCAAAACCTTTCTCTATCTGGTCGCAACGTTGTTACCGCCGATTAGAATTTTATCAATTCGGCAGGTGGTGCCGATCCGCGCTTGACCACCGCCGCCACTCGACAGCCACTGGACAATGCACCATCGGCACGGGTCGTCAATTTAGGGGCGGCGGGAACACCACTTTACTCAGCGACTGGTAAAAGTAATGCATACCTTTAGAGGTTGAGAGATAGAACATGCATAGCCATTTTAAAGATGAATTTAATGTTACCTTTTTTTGATTTTTTCGAAAATTCGGCTAACAAGTTATTGTTTTTTATTCTATTCGTATTCTTGATTTCTAGCATATACGCCAACGCACAACCTGCTGAAGTTACACCTCGCCGTGCCGCTGGTGACATGGCAACTGAGTTCAAAAATTATCGTTACTCACCGAGCACTTCTCCATCGCCATTGCCAAGGCGAGAGCTGCAAGGAAAAGAAATTGACATAGTTCGACAGGCTCAAGCTATTGCCAATAACAATCCCTTGCTCAGTATGCTGCTGGTTGATCAAGGGGAA